>ERZ761574.2012-NODE-2012-length-11509-cov-95.774838_pt1 | contig 11509 bp, 17 predicted proteins | sample MGYA00374950_ERZ761574 | MGnify/ENA primary metagenome ERZ761574 (study PRJEB28895, sample SAMN07631631) | mixed culture metagenome | isolation source: Freshwater growth medium | place: USA: Seattle, Washington | collected 2016-10-03 ... | reverse complement strand
GTGGGTCTGTGAGAGGATGAGCTCGTGCAGCTGGCACGCGCCCTCCGAGATCGCCCGAAAGATGGCGGCAATCTGCTTCTTCGAGAGCCATGCCGCGTGGCGCAGGGAGAGCACTCGCAGATTGGGGAGATGACGACCCTCGAACAGCCGACACACTGCTTGGAAGCTCGAGCCGATTGCCAATGTACTCAAGGCTCATCGAGCGCACCTGCAGTCCCGGCTCGCCCGTGAGCAGCGCGCACGCGAGCACCGCGTCCGTCGCTCGCCCGTCGGCCTTGCCGAAGGTGAGGGCGCCCGCCTCGTCGAGCAGCCGGCGCGGTTGCATGGCCCACTCGCTGAGCCTCAGGGATTGGATGGTACAGCTCGGCCGCCGTAGCGGAGGGGCGAGCAGTTCGACGTTCTCGGGTGTGAAGCCAAACCCGAGCGCGGCACAATCGGCGTACGGCCAGGTTGCGCAGCGCCTCCATGACGGTCCCGGCCGAGCGCCGAGCTGGCGGCGTGTCGGGATGCGGACACTCCACCGCGTGACAAAGCACGAGGCGTGTGAGCTTGTTGCCGGGCGTTTCGAGCAGGTTGCACACCTCGGCGAGAGCGGCTAGCGTCGTGTCGCACCACTCGTTGAAGTCGTCCGTCTCCGGCGTGGATTGGAGCCACAACTGGGGGTCGGCGATCTCATCGCCCACGGGAGGCAGCAGGCAGTTGCCGTGCAGGTCGAGCACGCGCAACGGCGCACGGTAATGTCGCAGCGCGCGCAGGACGAGTTGTTGTGCAGCAGCTGCGCGACGATGCCCATCTCGACGCGCCCGAGCCCTCGGCCGGAGAGGTCGAGCCGCACCGACGAGTCGAGGAGCTCGGCCATCGGTAGCAACGCACCCGTGATCGAGAGAGCCTTGAGAGTGGTGCACGCCCGCACGGCCTCGCCTGATGAGAGAGGCCATCAGTGGTCATCCGTCGCGATCGGTGCTCATCAGAGGCACTCAGAGCAGCACGCCCACACGGGCTCACCGAGCACACTCGCATCACGCTCATGCAGGCCGTGCGGCTGGTTGACGAGGCCGAGATGCAGCTCCTCGAGCCGGCAGTTGGGGTTCTTGAGCGCGTCGACCAACAGAGTCACCCGCTCACTCGAGTAGATCTCGTTGCCCAGGAGATTGTTCTCTTGCAGGTTGGGGCGGCGCAACCCGCCACCCGGCCGCGTGATAAGCTCGCACACGATTTTGAGCACGTACGTTGAGAAGGGCTCTCGGCCACTCGCCCGCACCACAGATCTCATTCTTGCGCAGCTCAAGCGTCTCCAGAAGCAATCCTCAACGGCTCGAGCAGCGAGGCACAGTTCTCGAGCCCAAGGCCGCTTCCCGTTGACAAGGAGCTCACGCAACGGGAAGCGGCAGCGCGCGAACGCATCGGAGAGTATCTTGATCTCGCGAGGGAGAGGGCGTGTGCCGCTCAGGTTCATGCGCGTCAGCGTCGTGTTGTGCAGCAGCAGCTGCACCATCAGCTCGGCATCATGCTCCGAGAAGGTCTCACCATCGACATCGAGTACTTCACCACACAGCAAGCTCTGAGGCTCAAGGTCCATCTTGTCCACCTGAGGAGAGGCATGCAATCACGTGAGCAGAGGCATGAAATTACGTGAGCAGAGGAGATGCAATCACCATGCAATCACCCATGGAGATGCAGACCATGAGTGTGCGCGCCTTCCCATCGCCATCAACGGCGTTCCGCATGCAGTCACCGGAACATGAGTTGTGCGCCTTCCCATCGCAATCAAGCGCAATCAGCTGGGGCGCGAGGCCCATCTCGCCCACTTGAGTTTGCTGAGCTTCAGCGGTACTCAGCGACAATCAAGCTCAATCAAGCGACATCAACGGCCCTCACCTTGAGCTTGCGGAGCGAACCGTGGTTATGAACGAGTCCGCGCCCAAGAGCGAAGGTCTCCTCCTCGCGCATGGCCGAGCCCGTCAGATCGAGATCTCGCAGCCAGCACCGCTCCGAACCCAGCATCTCGGCGAGCACGTGCAAGCAGCCAGGCTGGTACATGCCATTCCCGTCCTTGGCGCGCCCGCAAAGCGCCACGTCCACTAGGTACAGCTCCTGCAGCTGGCACGGCCCGGTCAACCAGGCTGCGAGCGCTTCGATGCACCGAGTGTCGTACTCATCGCGCCCACCGTCGAGCGCCTCCTCGTCACCGCAGATTGGATTCTGGCTCAAGTCGAGCACCTGATGAGGGGTGCAATCATCGGCCATTGAGTGTGCCATCGAGTCGCAATCAACGGCAATCCGTTGCACGCAGAGGCTCGAGTCGAGAACCCGACGCTGACTCACCCCACTTTGAGCGCCATCAGTAGCCATCAGTGGCCATCAGTGGTCATCCATCAGTGGCCATCCTGCCATCAGTGGCCATCAGTGGTCATCCATCAATGGCCATCAATGGCCATCGGTGGCCATCGGTGGCCATCAGTGGCCATCGGTGGCCATCGGTGGCCATCGGTGGCAATCTTTGGCAATCACCTGGAGCTGCCTCGCGTGCACGAGAGTTTGCCCTTGGATGGCCGAGATGCCATTGTCGGCGAGCAGCAGCTTGACGAGTGGCATGCGCCCTTCCCGGATCGTCTGTGACATCCACACAAGCTCATCACGAACGCGCGCGCCCGTGAAGCAGATCTCCTCGAGCACCTCGTTGGCGCCTAGGAGGTCGACGAGCACGCGCAGCTCGGTCGGAAGGAGCACGTGCTTGTCGCAGTCGAGCCGGCTCTTCCCCACAGGCGCATTCGTCTTGCCGAACCCGACCTTGCGATCCGGCTCGACCTCGTATCCGAGCAGCGTCGGCACTGGGATCACGAACTCTTCCACGACGAGGGCATGAGCATGGGCCTTTCGGATCGCAGTGACCGATGCACCGTCGCGGCAATCTTGCGTGCCTCTGCCTCCCGCATCTTGAAGATGCTTGAGCCGGAGAACCTGTGGGGAATGCAATCAAAAGTCATCAGAGGTCATCAGTGCCCATCAGTGCCCATCAGTGGCCCTCCACTCACCTTGAGCACTCAATCACAAGTCATCAGAGGTCATCAGTGCCCATCAGTGCCCATCAGTGCCCATCAGTGGCCCTCCACTCACCTTGAGCACCAATTCTCGCTCTCGATGGCATCGCACAGTAGCTCGATGCTATCCGAACGATACTCGCCGGTGAGCTTGGGTTTGCCCGCCGGATCCAGCCCACAGAGCGCAACCCCTGATAGGTCCAGTGTGTGCAGCCGATTGCCCGGCATCATGATGAGCTGTGCAATCGCGCCGAGCGCGCCGGAGCGATAGACAATCTCCTTCTGGGGCTGTGGCGCAGTCACCATCTCCCACAGCTGGTGTAGCTGCTCGTCGGTGAGACTCGAGAGATGACGTGGCAGGGGCAGCAGCATGCGCTCAGGCAGGTCGTGTTGATCTCGCGCTGAGCTCGCGCCGGCGCCGGCGCGCGCCGAGCGCCCCGGCGTCGAAGCATGCAAGTGCTCACTACCGCGCCCCGGAGTCGAGGCATGGTGCGTCCAGTACAACCCCCCAAGATCCTGCCAACGGCCGAGGGCGCGCGCTGTGGTGAGCACTGGCATGCAACGCAGGTCCTCAGTGGCAATCAACGAACCTGCCAACGATCCTGACGTAACTCCCTCGGGAGTCGCAGCACCGCCGCAAAGTCCTCCTGTCGGAGCGCCGTGGCGGGCACGCTCTGCGCCGTCCGTTCCGCGAGTGCCTGGCACGTCTGCAGCTGCACCTTGGCCCAATCGGATGCGGGTGTCGATCGCGACGCGTTCGCTTGCTTCTTGAGGTCCGCATCGAGCTCCTGCTCGAGCTTCTGCTTGCGCACGACCGAGCTGCTCAGGCAGATGGGGTTGTCGATGAACGAGATCTCTTCGATGGGAGAGCTGCCGAGCATCAGGCCCTCGACTATCGACTGAGCGCCCTCCGCACAGACGTGATTGCTTTGCATGCGCAGTGCGCGGATGGGCAGCCTGCCGGCGCTGATAGCGCGGCCGAGGGCGTTCGCGCCAAAGTCACCGATGGCATTCTTCTTGAGATGGATGAGGGGTTGAGCAAGAGGAGCTCGGAAAGGAGCATGAGCTCGGCATCTCCGAAGAACATGAGCATCGAGCGCACCTGTGTGGAGGCGCGGGGCGCCGTGGTGAGCACTCGCATGCAGGGCTCGTGGCGCATCTCGAGCAATCAAGAGCGTACCTCATGAACCTTAATGGAGTAGTGCTCGGTGGTCGCGACCGTCTTGCGGCTGCCCGATTTGGATTCCTTTGACGAGCTCGTCATCGACGCCCATCCAACCATCATTGGCAAAGAGTGGCCACCAGAGGCAAACAAGAAGGCAAACAAGAGAGAGCAATCAGAGAGCAATCAGAGAGCAATCAGAGAGCAATCAGAGAGCAACCAGAGAGCAACCAGAGAGCATCGGTGGCCATCGGTGACACTCACTTTGACGAGCTTGCCAATGCCTTCATCGTAAATATGGTTGTTCGAGACGGAGAGCGAGACCCACTTGGCCGCCTCGCCTCACAACTGCTTCTCAAGCCGGTCGACGTCGTCAGGTCTAGCTCACGCAATCCGTGCCACTCCTCGCCCCAGCTGCCTGGCGGCTTCCACACCTTGACCATCTTGTCGATGCCGCTCGAGAAGAGCGTTCCTTCGGGCGTGAGGCACAGGTTGGCCACCGTCTCGCGGTGGCCGCCCGATCTCCTCGTCGTACTGGAGCATCCAGATGGCCCCTTTATGACCGACCAGAGTCCCCCTGCACTGATGTTGGTCCTCGCCCGGACCCACCTGATCAGGGATGCAATCATCGGTCAGTCGTGCCCTGCCATGGCCGTCTACGGCCATGGGCAGCCCCAACCGTCCACAGCTTGATCTCGCCCGTGCGGCAATCAACAGCAATCAACGACCATCAACGGCAATCAACGGCACCTTCCAAGGCTTGATCTCGCCCTTGCGGTCGCCCTCTAGAGCATTTCGCCGAGCAGCTTGAGCGAGAGTACGCCCATCTCGTGCCCCTTGAGCACCGCCTCACAGCGAAGGTCGGAGCGGCGCCACTTGCGGATCGTCTGGTCCTGCGAGCCCGAGTACATGTACTTCTCATCGTGTTGCAGCGTCTCAACCCAATTCGTGTGCGCGTTGAGCGTCGCACCGCACCGCAGCCGTTGCGGCATGTGCTCCACCGTGCATGCATCGGTGGCCGCCGCAAGCAGCGCCTCGATTGCGTCACTCCCCATTTCATTCCAGCGCATGTCGAGCATGTCAAGCGGCGCCGCTGATGGCCACTGATTACAGCTCGCAATCGCCATGGCGAGCTTGTGAGCGTCTTTGTTGCCCCAGCAGTTGCCAAAGATGCGCAGGTCCTTGAGCATGCATGCGGGTTTCGTGAGCGCCTCGCACAGCGCCTCGACCGCGACCGAGGTGTACTCACCCCGCCCCTTCCAATTCACGCCGCATCTGAGAGGCAGCCCAGAGAGCATCAGTGGTGGCGATCGGGGGCACTCAGGCGCACTCAGCCCCTGCACTTGTTTGGGCTTGGGGGGCGCACAGTTGGTTTTGGCCGAGCTTGAGGGAGCGCAGTGGGCTGCCTGCGGTCGTAAGCCACTTGCACACGACCGCCACAGCAACCATCGAGTACTTGCACATCGCCTTCGGCGGTCAGCCCGCAGATCTGCGGCAAACAGCGACCATCAACAGCCATCAACAACCATCAATAGCACTCAGCGGCCCTCAGCGGCACTCAGTGGCCTTAAGTGGGCCTCAGCGGCACTCAGCGCACCTGGTTGTCGCTCAGGTCCAGTAGCGAGGTCGGGCTGTGCGCCACCATGAGCCCTTCGAGGAGCGCGACAGCGCCGTCGCGTCCAATCTTATTGCCGCGCAGATTGAGCCGTTGGATACACACCCGCCCCGAGGAGATTGATCTCGCAAGGAGGCTGGCACCTTTCTCGGTGATGGCATTGTACCCGATGGACATGCTCGGGATCATGACGGGCATCTGCTTGAGGGGAGAGACGGCGGGGCTGGCTACGGGGCTGGGCGTGTACGAGACGTAGCCACTCGAAGCTTTACAGCCAGCGCCGCCATCGCCGCCAGCGCCGCCAGCGCCGCCAGCGACGCCAACGCAGCTTCCCTTCGGCACGCCGACCCTGCCGCCGAGTGCGCTGCCCACCACGACCACCTCGCTGCCAGTTTCGTCATCGAGCGCATCAGGCCTCTGGGCATTCGAGACGACGACCTCGAGGATCAGCTGCAGGTCGAAGTCAGTGAGCTTCTGGCCGTCGATCTCGATGTCACCTCCCGCCATGAGCTGCTGGATCGGGAGCGGGTGGGAGGCGAGCTGTACGAATTGGATCGAGTCCGAGGCGACCAGCGCACGCGCGAGCTCGGAGATGCCGCTCTCTTCGAGCGCGTTGCCCGAGATGTCGAACCGCTCGAGCGCCATGACGGGCACCTGACGAGGAAAGGAATCAGACGTTTCTAAAGGAAGGGGTGATACGCTGCAATCAAGTGACAATCAAGTGACAATCAAGGCCAATCAAGGCCAATCAAGGCCAATCAAGGCCAATCAAGGCCAATCAAGGTCCAGAGCCCATCAGAGCCCATCCATGACAATGAAGGGCCCTTAATCAAGGGCCCATGATTGTGCCAAGAGCTCACCGAGAAGATTTTGGTGAGCTCTACCAGCCCCTCATCCGCAATCTTATTGCCCGACAGATCGAGCTCTTTCAAGCGGATGGGCGAGCTCTGGATCTCGACCACCAGCGGCAGCAGGGGCGCGACTTGAGCCCGCAGCTCGCGAGCTGCACAGAGACGAGCGACGGTGAATCGCGGAGCACGGCGGAGAGGCCGCGGAGCACGGCGGAGAGGCCGTGCAGCCCCGCGTGTTCCGCCGCGGGCGTAGCCGAAGTGAGCACCATGCGACGTAGTGAGAGGCGCTGCAGCGTCGGGTGTCCGGCGATGCCCGCTCAAAGCTGTTGTAACCACTCCGCGCTCACGTACGACTTACCGTCGCCGATCTCGAGAGCTGTCGCACGAGTGAGTATCGAGGGCGGTGGGCGGAGAGTGAGGGCGTCGAGATGCGATGCAGCACATCCTGATGCATCAGCACGCAGCGTGCCGGCTGCGGCTGGACGAGCAGCCCGACGACCGTGTCGGCGTCCCAGAAGAGCGTCTCTGCGTCCCACTCGGGCCACCACTCTTGATCGAGGTACACGAGCAGCGACACGAGCAGCGGCTTGCCTCGCGTACCATTCTCGTACAGCCCATACGTGCTCAGCCAGTGACTCCCTGCGGGGAAGCTGGCTGGGTCGGCATCCACGTGCCATTGGAATGCATCGCCCCAGACTGGTGCGTTCGCGACAAAGGAAGTGGCGTGGTACGAGGCGGACCCAGCAGCTCAGAAACACTCCACGTGGAGCTCAACATGGCGCTGCTGCACAAGGTGAAGGATGAGGAGGCGGCGGTTCAGGTTCAACAGTTCAGGTCGAGACTCGAGAGCACATTCAATAGGCTTCCGTTAGGTTGTCTGTTGTTTATGTAGTACATGTAACTGAACTGAACAACTCTCCTATCAGATGCCAAAAACTCCGCTCAGCACGTACCGACACCAGAAAGTCCCCTTGTGTCCAAAGACGCACACGCTCATGTTCTCGAATCATGTTCGTCTAGAACGGACGTCCTCGGGCGGCCCCCGGACCGCGAAGCCCCGCGGAATCGCGCGCCCGCCGACTCACACCCTTTTGAGCGCGTGCGCGCTTACATCCCCCCTCCCGAAACAGTCTCTTCTCGTCTTATGTTCACGTTTTGCTTCGGGGTCCCATACTCGGACAAGTTTTGACATACACCCGGATCGGGGCAATAAGCCCAGGTCCCGAAGGTCGAGCAAGGTGCAACTGGAGCCGGAGTAGCAGGTTCAGTGCCTCGTTCCACTCCTTCCATGTGGCGCGCTCGCATCGGAACCAAAGACCTTGCCTGCACACGCTGCACGACATGCGAGCCGAAAAGCGTCCCAGGGTACAAGGTTTGGACCCTTGAAGGAAATGCAACGCCGCTGGAATTGGAGCTGGAACGTGTTCGCGGCATTTGTGCCAAGGTGGCGCTCGAGAACGCAGCGATCTGTTCACTAATCCCAAAGCTGCGCAAGGACTTTGCGAGTGTGAAGGCCTCGGCTGCAGACGCGCAGATCAAGTGCGCCAGGGATGCGAGAGAGACGGCTGAGAGATGCATTCTGATGCGAGCTGAGCTCGATCGCCTCAGGACAATCAGACTTGAGGGAGAGGATGTAATGGTCGAGTCACTGGTCAAGCCGCTGCTGGAAAACTTGAGTCAAAACTTGCGACTCGAGCTGGAATCGAAGCTTTCCATTTCTGAGGGATCAAATCGGACCTCCCTGGCCGATACGGTGCAGCACATGCGAAATGAGCAAAAGTCGTTCCAGGACTCGTTCCTGGCTTCGCTCCAGGCGCTCCAGGCGCAGCAAGATGAACAGATTACCAAGCAGAAGCTCCACCTGGAAAGGCTCACGTCGAGGCTCAAGGCTTTCGAAGGCGTGGCCGAAGAAGAGAGCAAAGCTCTCGCAAGCAAGCTTGCGGCTGAGAAAGAGGAGCGCGACGAGCTGCAGAACCGCGTGGCCAGACTCGAAAGCCGTCTGGCAGCGCAGGACCAATTGATCGCGAGTCAAGCCGAGCAGCTTCGAGTTCAAGCCGAGCAGACCCCTCGCCTGCCCGGGCGTGAGATGCACGACCACGTCTTGGGTGGCGACTATTACCAGCCGGCGTTCCCACGGGAGTTCTACAGCCGGGCCCACGCAACGCAGAACATTCATCGCATGGGAGGAGGCACTAACCGGTTCCAACAGCCGCCGCCTGAGCCAGTGCGGGTGCCCATGTCCTTTGCCGATGACGACGAAGTCTTTCTTGACGACGTCCGCTGCTCGTCCTCTCTCGATGATCAGCACACCCCCAGGGCTGGGGCGGCCAGCCAGGCCTTGAAGCGCCACAGCCCTTTAGGCTTTGCACCGGTGATTATAAAACCGAGTCCAAGAGCGCTCGCACGTTCGGGCGAGCTGCCCCCAGTCGGGCAGCTCCAGCAGCAGTTGGCAGCAGCACAGCAGCAACTGGCAGATGCAGTGGCAGCAGCTTCGACCATGGCTTCGACGCACTCGCCACAGCCGCCGCCGTCGCCGCCAGTGGCTGCGTGGCCCACCACGTCCGCCTCTCGATCACCCCCCCAACGAAGCTTCGATGACGATGACTCCCAGCAAGGCTCCGCAGCGGGACCTGCGAGGGGCGGCTCGAGGGATGACTTCGGATCATCAGTGGGGCTTGCGAGGGGTGACTCTGGAGGGCGACGCGGAACAAGTTCAGCTTCAGGTCTTTACCCAGGCCGCGCTTCTGATGATCACCGTCCAGCGCGCACCGTTGTTCCAATCGATGAGATTCTCGCCCTCGTCTCGCCAGAAGGCAGGACCTCTGCTGCTGGTTGGCAGGGCAAGACCTCATCACGGCCACCTAGCAGGTCGTCGCGTAGTCAGTAGCGCGCCATGGCGCCGATGCGCGATGGGCATGGCGTACCGATGCCATCCGTAGCGACGCGAGCGCCGAGCGCGCGGGCGGCGTGTGGATGCAGTGGATGCCATCAACGCACGCGTCATGCAATGCCATGATTTTCGAATACGCGTGATAAACATGGACGCACACAGAAAACGAAAGACACCGCAGCACGCTTCGCGCTGCGATTCAGCGAGATAGTCGACCAGTCACACCCACCTTCGTTGTGGTGTCATCGGGGTCGGCTCGTCGCTCCTCCATCGTTTCGGTAGCCGCTGGCGGCTGGAGCCGGAGCGGCGGGGGTTCGACGTCGACGTGGCGGCTCACGTCGAGCGCGGGCGGAGCGCCAAAGCTCGGCACTATTGTGGACACGAAGGCGTCAAGCGCTGTGATCGACCACGCCTCTGTGTGGCTGACGATCAGCCCCGTCTCAGGCGAGACTTCGTAGAGCGTGCAGCCGGCGTACGGCTTGATGGCGGGGCGCCAGGGCAGCTTGAGGTGGCCGCTCAGGCGCCAATGCGCGACGAACGCGCTCGCGCCGTGCGGCTCCATGCGCGCGAGCTCGATGGTCGAGCGATGCGGGTCAAACAGGCCGCGTAGTGCGTCGGTAAACCGGCCAAGCGAACGGACAGGCATGTCCGGGTCGGGCGAGTCAAAGTAGCATGCGTCATCGTACAGCTGTTGTGACAGGCGGCCGCTGACGTAGTACTGATTCTCGACGATGTCACGCTCTACACCGCGCATCACAGTTGCGAGCGGCAGGTGGCACGTCTTGGTACCCATCGGCCGCGCCGGCAAGAGATCGTCGAGGCCGAGCTCGTCCCAGAGCGACGAGTCGGACGTCGGCAGCCACGGCCGGTCCAATATCGACTTGTGCCGTGCCGCGATGAAGGTCACTACGCTGACGAGCCCCTCGACTGCCTCTCCCGCACGACGGCGGAAAAAGGGGCACGGAATCTGGCGGCCTCGCGCATCCAAGTTGGCGATAAACTTGCCGAGCGATTGCGGCGTTGCGGTGAGAGCATCAGCGGGCGAGAGCAGCAAGCAGCAGCAGCAAACGCCAGGCACGGGCGAGGAGCGACCCCGCCGTGCCGGCATTTTTGCTCTCGTCTGAAGATGGATCTCTGAAGGCTAATTAGCGCCATCAGTCTGTGCACTGGACAGTTCTAGTTAAAGTTCAGTGGCAGGCGCCCCCCTCACACCTGGAGTGTCATCATCATCAGAGTGACGCAGAAAGTGTGACAAGGATCATAGAGTTTCAAGAAACTTCAGGATTTCGTCAATGATATCAACGTGTTTCGTCTTTAGTTCTTTCGTATAGGTCCTTGATTCTTTAGAGGCACTGGTCCCTGGAAGAAATCTCCGTAAATACAACGCATATCTCTGGGGTCTGTGCCAAATTGAATCGAAAGTTGTTTGCATCAACATGTTGCCGAGCATGCGCTTCCAAGTTCTCCACAAAACTCTGACCTCCCTTCATGCATCCCCCCCGGCCGCCGACCGGATCCCCACATGCCCTTCCCGTAGTCACCGGCTGTATACAATCGGAACCCGCCACGACAGCACGATGTGGCCTCCAATGTACATCAAGTCAAAGAAACTCCGATTCCTCCCCACCCGCGGCTTGCGTGGGCGAGGGCACGCCCATCCGCTCATCAACCGCCGCCTCGTCAGCCAGCAAGCCATTCGAGAGGGCCGCCTCGTCCAGTGGCGGCTCGGATCGCGCGGTCGGAGAGGCGTCCATCATGACCTCCCCATCCAAAGGGTCCTCATCGACCCGGATCGAATCGATGAGACCCTCTACAGTGTCCTTGGAGTCTAGACCCACGTCGGCGGCGGCAAAGCGCGCGGAAAGGTCCTGGCTCACGCCTAATGGGTCTTGGTCCGGTGGCGGCGGCGGCGGCGGCGGCGGCGGCGGCGGCGGCGGCGGCGGCGGCGGC
>ERZ761574.2002-NODE-2002-length-11553-cov-62.832754_pt1 | contig 11553 bp, 12 predicted proteins | sample MGYA00374950_ERZ761574 | MGnify/ENA primary metagenome ERZ761574 (study PRJEB28895, sample SAMN07631631) | mixed culture metagenome | isolation source: Freshwater growth medium | place: USA: Seattle, Washington | collected 2016-10-03 ... | reverse complement strand
CGCCGTGAGAACATGATCGAGCGTCGCCGTACCCTTGGGCGAGCCGTCGGCGAGGGACTTGAGAGAGCAAAAATAACTTTTGCAAACTTCGAAATCAAACGGTTTTGGCGGGCATTAAAAGGTCTGAGGCTCGGCTTGATCTTGCTTGTGAGAGAGCTCAACGCTCTATTCGTGTTGGGACACAGACTCACAGAGTGGAGCAATCGAATGGAGTTCTGATTTCTGAGGAACGCGAATGGTAATTGACGGTGAGTGTGAATCTCCATTCTACACATCGGCGTCACTCTTTGAGGACACTGGAGGACTCCGCATGAGATTGCGGCGAGGTTGTGACCTCCGAAAGGATTGGAAGCTGTGATGATCCAAGTGATCGTGTCTTTTGTGTCGGTCGAGTGTCGGTCGGCCCCAGGGCGTCGATCGACACGCCACCAGCGCGGCTTTGACGTCGTTGTCTGAGGCGATGAGCACGTCCCTCATGGACGAGGTGCCAGCCGCACCCCTCTACCTGCAAGGCGTGGTGCTCTCCGAGACCTCCTTCGTCGCGTTCATCTCCGCGCCGCTCTACCTGGTCGGGCACATGCTCTTCTCACTCGTCATGCACGTGCCGGGCAACCTGCTGCCACGCCGGCTCTTTGCGCTCACGTTCGCCGCATCGGGTGCACTGCTGCTGCTTGTGTTACTCGAGATCAACGGCGGCTTGCCGGCGCGCGCGCGCTTCATGCTCTGGCGGCTGCACCTGGGCGTCGACCTCGCGCTCATCGTGCTCGTGCTGCCGTACGTGCTGCTCACGCTCGTGATGCGGCGCGTCTTGAACCGGTACCGGTTGTTAGCCCGTGCCGTGCTGCCACCCGTACTGCTAGCCATGCTCGCATGGCTCTACCTCTTCCTCAAGGTCGACGAGACCTTACCGACGACGCGCGGCGCCGCCGACAAGGGCGACACGATCTTTTCGCAGCTGCTCTCGCGCTGCCTCTCGTCGGCGGGCGTCTTCGGCGTGTGCCTCTCCGCGCTCATGTCGGGCGTCGGCGCGGTTGCGGGGCTCTCCATCTCGCTGCGCCGGCTGCTGCACGTCGACGACCCAACCGAGCTCGACGAGGCGCAGCGGGCGCTCGTGCATGCATTGCAGCGACTGGCCAAACATGGACTGCGGCTGCGCGGCATCCGAAGGCGAATCGCGGCCTCGCAGGAGGGTCGCAAACGGCGCATCGAGGCTGCGGCGAGCGTGTGGAGCGAAAAGTGGCAGAACACGTGCCTCGCCGTGCAGCAGTGCGACTGGTACGGCGCGGCGAGCGCGTTGGGTAAGGTGGCGATCGCCGCGCTCCCGATTCTGAAGCCGAGACTGTTCCGGACGGCCTCGCAAAATGAGGCGCTGGGCGAGCTGCGCGCGGCACAGGGCGAGTCGCTCGAGCTTCGCGCGGCCGTGCGTCGCGAGGTGGGGGCCTTTGCGCGCCTACTCGATGAGGAGAAGCGCCTACGTCAAGCGTCGACCTTGTTAGGGCGTGCGCTCAGCGTGATTGGAGACGTCTTCTCGGGCTATTGCGTCGTCAAGGTGGGTCTGGCGGTTCGCTCGATCTTGCAGCACGGCGCGCGGCGCACGGGCGTGGATCCGGTGACTCGTGCCATCGGTTACGCGCTGCGCCTCTCGCTGCTCGACCCAGGTACGTTGATTGCCACTGATGACCTGCCTTGCATGCAAGCGCTCACCACAGCGCCATCGACTCGCTGCTCGACCCAGCCGCCGCCGCTTTCTACTCTCAGGGTGTCTCGCTTTGGTTGACTGGCATCATGGTCTTCAGCTCTGTCCGCGGTTTCCTGGTGCAGGTGATGGCCTCTGATGACCTCTGATGGCCTCGGATGATCCGGTTGTAGGCGAGCCGCCTGGCGATGGCCTCTGATGGCCTCTGATGGCCTCTGATGACCTCTGATGACCTCTGATGACCTCTGATGACCTCTGATAACTTCCGGTTGTAGGCGAGCCGCGTGGCGATGAATATAGAGCTGCTCGAGCAGCGACATGCGCAGCGCCGTCGCGAGCGTCTCGCCGCACGCCGCGCACGCGTGAACGGCTCCAACGGTGTGAACGGCTCCAACGCGAGCCTGCACACGGGGTTCGTCACACCGGCCGCCGCGCCGAAAGCGGATCAACCCGTAGCCCCGGCGGCGGCGGACGTGTTCTCGTCACCGACCACGGCCAGCGCCTTGAGAGTGGGTAGCAGCAGCAGCAGCAGCATCAGCAGCAGGACCCTCTGCGCCAGTGGAGCTCACTCCTCTTCCGTGACACGTCGGGTGCTCAGCACGACGCCCGACGCCAGCTTGAGGACCCCGGCGATGACGATGGCCACGCCGGGCAGAGCCACGGCATCGGGCAGAGCCACCGCATCGGGCATGCCCGATGGGCATGGTGGCGATGGCGGTTGCGGCGGAGGCGGTGGCGATGGCGGCGGCGGCGGCGGTGGCGGTGGCGGCAGTGGCGGCGGCGGCTCATTCACGGCGCTCGAGGAGCAGGGCGCCGTGGTGAGCACTTGCATGCAGCAAGCGCTCGAGGAGGAGGGCTTGGAGGAGGGCGACGACGCCGCAGACGCTCCGGTGGCGGGCCTGGCCGACTTGGTCGGAGCGGCGGCAGCCGAGCTGATGGGCTTCTACCTCCTCTCCTCGGTCCTCATGATGAGGGGCTCTCTGCCGCACGAGTTCCGTCAGGTAATGAGTCTCTGATGACGCCCTGATTGCGCTCACTCTCCTTTGTCCTCATGATGAGGGGCTCTCTGTCGAATGCGTTTCGTCAGGGTATCCATGAGGCCGCACGCGGCCTGGAGTTCGAGTTCTACTACCACTTCTTCGACGCCATCTTCCTCGCGTCCTTTCTGATTGCGGCGGCCATCTACGTGTCCTTCACACTGTACGAGGTGCGCCGGCGCGCCGCGCGCCGTCTCGAGCAGTCGCTGGGCAGCGCGGTCGCCGACCAGATGGCGGGCGTACGACGACACGACCACGCCGTGCAGGCAGCCACACAGCGACAGAGGGCCCTTGCACGAGCGGGCGCGCCCGACGCGGACCAGAACACGCCACCCCAAATGTCGTCGGATGCAAAGGGCGGGCGCAGCCCCTTGTCCGATGTGGTCGCGGCGCAGGCGGCGGCCGCACAGGTGGCCGCACAGGCGGCAGCGTGTACATCCGAGGGGCGAAGGGAAGGGCTGCTCGACTTTGCGGCTGCGCGGCTGTGCGACTTTGACGAGACCGTCAAGGAGCACGAGGCGTGAGCAGGAGGCGACAGCACTGACTGGTGGTCCAGCCTAGCCACGAGCGTGACTGGTGGACGCTGGGTTTCCGCTTCACGCTTGCGTTCCGAACTTCGCGAACCAACGTGCGACGAATACAGTATCCGCTAGAGAGCAGCGCAGAGTTTCAGTCCAGATCATCGACCGTTGGGCAATCACAGGTCGGGTTCGTGGTGAGTTTGCGTCCCGAGGACTGGCCACTTGTAATACAACGTAAGTCAAGAACGTAAGGAGAGCGGAAAAGCAGAGAATTCTCGGTTTTTGACGCGCACGCTCCCGGTCTTCTGAAGTGCTGATGGTTTCTTCGCTGGAACAAGACATGCAAGTTAATAAATTACTTATCTGGGAATAAACGGGGACAACGGACATTACTTCGAGATGGCGCCGCTGGGCGATGCAGTCAAGCGTGGCGATACCGCTAAGGTGCGGCACCTGCTCGCCGAGGGCGCGGGCATCAATCAGATCGACGAGCACGGCTACACGGCGCTGCTGTGGGCCATCAATTTCAACCACCTCGACATCGGCACTGTGCTTCTCGAGCACGGTGCCGATGTGAATAAGGCCGGCAAGTATGGTGACACGCCGATGAGCAACGCCTGCGCCTATGACCTCCTATGGGTCCGACTCGTCTCCTCCTACGGTGCCGAGCGCGCCTTCACTATCCACGGAACCAACGGCACGGCGGAGGAGAGGGCAACGCGCTTTGGCAACACCAACCTATCCGCATGGCTCGTCACCTCCTGCAAATGGACCACGCCGCTCCACCACCTTACCATCATCCCCGCCGCCCGCGCCCACGCCCTCCTCCGCAAAGGCGCCTCCATCCTCGCCGCCTCGTCCGCACCCGGCGACCCCACGCCGCTTTCGCTCGCGCGCGAGCTGCACGCCAAAGGCGAGGCGGCCGAGGGCTCGGCAGCGGCGTTGGTGCTGAGCTGGTGGCGTCCGCGGCTCTTAATGCTCGCCATGGGCACGCACGCGCGGCTGGGCACTGAGAGCATGCTGCTCAAGCTCGATGGCCACCATGACCTCCTTGAGATGATTGCCCGAATGGGAAGCTGAACGGGTTTGGACCCAACGCCATGCCCAACGCATATGATAAAACCAGAAATAAGCCAGTAGGTGGGGTGCGTCGTCGAGCCAGAGCGGCGTGCTTTGACTTGTGGCCGCGTCGCTAGTTGTAGATGTGCGAAGATATCGTATAGAACGAGTCCATTCACAAACCCACAAAGCCGAAAAATGGCAGCAGCTCCAACTGAGACGCACCTACTAGAACTACAGAACCTCGCAGAGCCCACCACCTCAGTCCATGCCAGCCACCCCTGCCATCGAGCGACGCTGCTGCTGCTGTGCATGATCGATCATCTGATCGAAAATAAGGCACGCCGGCGGGTGCAGCGGCAGCGGCGCGGCCGCATTCGTCTCGACGCCCTCCCGAGTCCGCCCGCGCCCGCCACCGCCGCCGCTGCTGGGCGCCATGCTGGGCGCCTTTCGCGTGCAGGCCGAGGACGCGGCTCTCGACTCAGTCGGCGACGACCAAATCGGGTCGTCCCCTTCCCAGACGCTCCTTTGCCCAGGCGCAGGCTCGTGATGACGCTGGCGGCTGGTGTGGGAGGTCGGAGGTTCTCTGTCTTCGTCTCCCTCGTCATAAGCGTCGTCCTGAGCGTCGTCCTCGCCCGCAAGCAGACCCAACCTCGCGTCGTCCTGAGCGTCGCCCGCCTTCTCGCGTCGTGTCGTGTCGCGCTCATCACGGCGCTTACCGTTGGCCGCTTTCACAGCTTCGCCCAGGACAGCGCGCTTGCCTTTGGTGGCGGCCGCCACAGCCGATTCCCCCGAGCTGTCCTCGGCCTTCTCGCGCCGCGCCTTGCCGCCGCGCCTGCCCGAGACGGTGCCCATGACGGCGCCCTCGGGCACGAAGGCGAGCACGTGAGCATCCTCTCGAAAGTCCGCAGGGCGCTCGAGCAGCCGAAGGGCGGCGCAGCTGCTGAGCATGTGGCTCAGGTCGGAGTGGCGGGTGACCAGCATCCAGCCGTCGTCGGCGACTGGAAGGCTGCCACGGCCGCCGCCGCCGCCACCATTACCGCCGCCGCCACCGCGGCCTTCGCCTCCGCCTCCGACTCCGCCTCCGCCTCCGCCTCCGCCGCTGCCGCCGCCGCCGCCGCCGCCGCCCACCGCCGCCGCTGCCGCTGCCTTGGCGCTGGCCGTGCCACCCCTCGTCGCCCTTTCGAGGGTGGTGAGTCGGCACATGAGTAGCATCCGCTCTTTGCGCTGATTCCGCATGACGGCGGGGAAGAGCTCCGCGAGCATCGAGATGAGCTCGAGGAGGTCGGCACACCTGATGACGGAGGTAATCAGTGGTCATCAGTGCCGAGCCGAGGGCACTCAGTGGTCATCCGGCACTACGAAAGTAGAGCTGAAGAGCTGATGTAGAGCTGAACGGGGTCGCGGCGCACTCGAGACAGTCTGCGAGCGGCACGTGCTGCGTCTGGGTGATGGAGGAGGTCTGACACGTCACTGAGACCTCCTGGCCCGTCCTGGTGGGTCTCTTCTGACTCTTCTCATGCTCCGCATCGTCAAGAGCGTCGAGCTCGCCTTCGGTGCCGCTGCCGTCCTCCACGGCGTTACCGGGCTTGACGAAGCCGGGGGGCGTCACTTCCACACCGAGCAGCTTGCGAAGGTCCTGTGGGAAGCAGGAGATGAAGCAGGAGATGCAGAAGCAGATGATGAAGAAAGACAGATGTAATCAAGCGGCAGATCGTGTGCCAGTCAGCGGGCTGGTCACCTGCGAGAAGAAGCAGTAGAAGCACATGACGAACCCGGCGAGCATCAGACCTCCGAGTCCGAGAGCGAGGGCCGACATGAGGCGTTGCTGCAGCATGGAGCCCTCGGGGGGCGGAGAGGGGGGCTTGATGGCGTCACGTGCCGTGAGCGCGGGTGGCATGGGGGGATAGAGCTCCTCGACCCCGTACAACGAGCCGCCGCCGCCGTAGCCGCCGCCGCCCAACACGACGCCACCGCCCAACGCGACGCCACCGCCCAACACGACGCCGCCGCCAAACGACGAGCCGCCGCCGCCGTAGCCGCCGCCGCCCAACACGACGCCACCGCCCAACGCGACGCCACCGCCCAACACGACGCCGCCGCCAAACGACGAGCCGCCGCCGCCGTAGCCGCCGCCGCCGCCCCCTTGGGCAGCTCCCACGTGCCCACCGGACATGCCCCCTGCGATAGCGTGCTGGCCGGAGGCAATGCCGACGGCATGCCCTCCGTCGGCCACGTACCGAGCGGCTAAAATGCCCGAGATCACTCCATCGGTCGTGAACCTGATCAGCGAGGCCATCAGGGAGGCCACATCAGGGAGGCCATCAGGGAGGCCATCAGGGAGGCCATCAGGGAGGTCATCAGGGAGGTCATCAGGGGCCATCAGAGGCCATCAGAGGCCATCAGGGAGGCCATCAGGGAGGCCATCAGGGAGGCCATCAGGGGCCATCAGAGGCCATCAGAGGCCATCAGGGAGGCCATCAGGGAGGTCATCAGGGGCCATCAGAGGCCATCAGAGGCCATCAGGGAGGCCATCAGGGAGGCCATCAGGGAGGCCACATCAGGGAGGCCATCAGGGAGGTCATCAGGGAGGTCATCAGAGGCACTTACCCATGGAGACCATCAGGAAGGCCATCGGTGCTGGTAATCAGAGGCAATCAGGAAGGCCATCGGTGCAGGTAATCAGAGGCAACCAGCGTACTCCTCGGCGAGGGGCTCGAAGAGTTCGCATGCATGCGAGTCGGGCCGAAACGAGAACTTGGCGCAGCGTGTGTCGGCCATGCATGCATCGCAACAGTCCTGCTTCGTCAAGATGGGCTTCCGACCGCTCGGGACTCCCGCCACGTCGAGTTTGCCATTCGTGTACCCCGAGCCTGGCACGAAGACGCAGCCACCGTGCTCGAGCGTCATCAGGGCGTCATCAGGGCGTCATCAAGTCGTCATCAGGGCGTCATCGGGGCGTCATCATGGCTTCATAATGGCGTCATCAGGGTGCCATCAGGGCGTCGTCAGCGCACCTGGCGTGAAGACGCAGTCGCCATGCTCGAGCGCCTCTGGGCGCAGCAGCGCCACCGACACGGTGCCCGAAACCACCTGCGAGTTAGGTATCTTGACGACCTCAGAAGCTCCCGGGAGCAGCACGCACAGGCCTGTCGACGGCTGGAAGACAAAGTCACCGCACCCCGGCTGCAGCCCGCAGAAGTTGCAGCACTCGAGGCGGGTTGCCGCCTGCCTGTCCGTGTACCCTATCGCTGTGTTCACCTGCATGCAGAGGGGTACTCGTAGAGGGTCGTCTATATGATATCTGATCCTCGAAGGCGGCAAACAGGGGTCAGACCGCAATCAGGGGCCATCAGAGCTCACTGTGTACTCGATCTGATCCTCGAAAGTACACTCAAAGTGTTGTTTGGAATTCCAGCCCATGTGCTCGAGCGGCGCGGGCGGAGCCTTCAGACCGAGCTGCGGCCTGGGCGGCGGCGGCGGCGGCCTGGGACTCGAGTCGATGTTGTACCCATAATGCTTCCCTTTGTCTTGTGGCTCGGAAGGCGGGGGCGGGGCGGGCTGGCGAGCATAGATGCGCGTGGTCTCGTGTGGCGTCGCCTCGGTCGAGCTCATGTCAGCGCACCTGATGAAGTAGGCAATTAGGGCTCATCCGTGCCAATCAGAGGGCCCTCAGTGGTCATCAACCTCGCCTCGCGGATCGAGCTCAGCTCGGCGCACAGTGTACATGACCCTTTCATTTCCTGCGTGTAGTAGACGACCATCTCGCAGTTGGGCGTCGTTTGGCACTGTTGCATGCACTCATCGAGGCCCCTGCTCATGCACACGCCCATCTTGAGCATGTCGAAGCAGCCCTCGCCGATGCGCGATGCGCCGGTGCACGTCCGGGCGCCACCCAGCAACGGAGGTGGCCGCCCTTCACAGTACAACTCCATTCCGCACCTGCAGGTGCGTGGTTGTTGGCCAGAGAGAGAGAGAGGGAGAGAGGGTGAGAGAGGGGGGAGCGAAGCGGCACGGTAGCGTCTTAAGCATGGGCACATCTGAGCGAGACGTGTGAGCGGTGAGTGCGCGTGCGAAGCGTGAGCGGCGACATACGTCATACACTCCGTGGGTCCGCTATGGCACGTCGCGTCTGGCTGCCCCCAGACGTCGCACTGGCTGCAATCGTGGATGCTCACCCACAGCGGTCCGCCGGCCTTATCCTTTCGCTGGTTGTCCCAGTGGCCGGTGAAGCAGCAGCGGCCGGGAAGGTTTTGCCAGAGGAAGTCATCTGGCATGATCTCCGTCTCGTCGTGGAGCTCAGAGTCGTGGCCCGAGTTCTTCCACGTCGCGAGGGCCATCGGGTCTGGCGGCTTCCAGTTGGGGTCCGGTTTCTGCTGTTGTGGCTGGGGCGCCTGGCGCTCCTGTTTCAGGGAGCGGCGAGTGGAGGAGGCGGTGGCTGCCACTGCCTTTGCCGAAGCGGCGGAGTTGACGCTGGCATTGGTGGCGAGGATGGGTGCTGCGTCTGCGTTGTAGAGGATGAGGACGAAGATGCTGATGGGTAGGAGTGAAAGTGCCATGGTGACAAGAACGTCGACAGCGTGCGCAAATAGCACACGGCGTTTCGCAGGAAGACGCGACTTTCGCAGCTTTTTCTGTGAAGAAGTGTAAGTTGCATGCATTCTTTATATGTAGCTCATTGTGGGGGGGGCAACGGCCGGGCCTGTTGACAAGCCTGTCCAAGACTCATGGTTGAGGTTCGTGGAGAAGACATCGAAAGTCACTTGTTGGATGTATTTTACTCCGACTAGACGCTCCGACGTGAGTGTGGTGGGCTGATTCCGTTCGTTACGAACGAAAGTGTGCTGGAGACGTATGATAAATGACTTTAAACTGGGTACCGTACCCGACGTACGAATCTTGGAAAGGACCACTCGGAACCTATGTCGTATGTGACGGCGGACCTGAACCGTATAGCCTTCGCTTCGGCATCATTCGTAGCGGTGGCGGGGGGCTCGCCGTGACGGCAGTGCAAGGCGAGGCCGATGCGCGCGCGAAGCGCCCATTCACGCCGCGCGCGCCTCTTCCTCTTGCCCGCTCCCCACGCGCCATCACGACTGCGCAAGCAGCGACACCCACTAGTGCGAGCATCGTCAACGCATGCATCCAAGAGCCTCCCGTCAGCGCATCCCAAAGTGGGCTACCGCTCCTAATCCGGTCCGGTTGGATCTGCGTGTCCGGCGCGAGCACCGTCACAGGGCCGGGCGAGGACCCATCTTTATTGCGCACGTCGGACGATCTGCTCGGCAAGACTGATGCATGCGTTCCTGGACCGTGGGCCTCGCAGCATGCATCTCCAACGCATGCATCTCCAACGCACGGCCGTGCGACTGTGGTGAGATCGCATCTCGTTGCCGCGACTGTGGTGAGATCGCATCTCGGCCGAGCGACTGTGGTGAGATCGCATCTCGGTTCCGCGACGGCCGATGGCCGCGCATGCTCGGCAGCGTTTGTAGTCCAAGGCGTCGCTTGGACGACGGCACACGCGTCGGCCACCGTATCCACCCAAGGAATGATTGACACCTCCACCTCCTCCATCTCCACCTCAGCGCTGCCCATCGGCACCAGCAGTGTGGCGCCCGCGTCGATGAGCGCCTTCTGCAGCTTAGCGGCGCCGCTGTATTTGTTGGAGCCCCCGCTCCCCGCAGAGAAGGCACACACGTTTCGCGCCAGCGCCAGCACGCCCACGCGCTTCGAGTCCAACGCGCCGCCCAGCGGTGGCGGCTGCTTCTTGAGCGAGCGCAGAAACTTTCTCGCTGTCTCGCTCGGACTGCCATCAGACTCGACCTCGATCACGAAGAGGATCACGTCAGCGTCGGTCGCCGCATTCCAATCATGATGAACAACACTGGACAGATGGTGGGATGAGTCAAGTCGCTCGAGAACGACCTCAGCAATCGCTGCGGCAGTCTGTGAGCAAGGGCAGCGGTGGCATGAGAGTGTAAATTTGAATTGGAATGGACGGCACGGCATGTAGCTGCATACCCCTGACATGCCTATGCCGACCACCTGCAAATCGCCGCCGAGCGGTAGCACGGCGATGCCGAGAGATCGCTCCGCTGTGTCCATCCTCTATGTGCCGGCTTCGGGGAACTCACGAATCGGGGCAAAGTCAGTCCATCCTGGTTCCTGCTGGCGTGGTGTTAACGTGATGTGTGAATGTGAATGTGCGGATCACTCCCCTAGGTGTGGGTCGGACGGTCTGCGCTGCGAGTGTACCGACACGATTCAAGATAGCCTGGCGCGCGTTCGGTATGGGTCAACTGACACGATTCACTTATTCCACAAAGTTACTTTCAACTTTGTTGTACCCTGGCCATCTAGCGCGGCGTCACCAGCGTGTCGACTCTCATGCCGCCCACGAGCACCGCCTCGAGCGTGCTCCTAGATATGGGCGGCAGCTTCTCTACCGGCAAGGCGACGGGCTCGGCCGGGGTGTTGCCCAGGCGCATCTCGACGAGCCAGCGACGCTTCTCGGACAGGAGCCACTGGCGCCGGTCGGCCTGCGAGCGGAACGGCGGCACCGGCGGCGCGCCGGGCTGCCGGCCTCCCGCATGGCCCGGCTCGCCAATGGCGAGGTCGTCCCATTCACCGAGGTCGGTGGCGCTCGCTACCTTACTGCTCTGGTTGGCGGCGGCCGCGGCGGTGAGCGCCTGTGCGCCGCCCGCGTGCTTGGTGCGCTGCGTGCGCGGCGAGAGTACCACCGGCCCCGGAGACGCGTTCGGCAGGTAGCCTTGGGGCGCCACAGGGGCCGCATACATGGGCGAAGGTCTTCCAACGGACGCATTCGAATTGGGCGGGAAATAGGCCGTCAATCCGGCGGTGGCAGCGTACCCGCCACCGCTGGCATACCCTCCGACGGTCGGGTCGGGCGGTGCGCCGACAGGGAGCATACCGCTCGCATCGATCCGGCCGGCGAGCATGTACGGCTGCATCGGCGGCGAGAAGCTGCCCGAAAGCTCACCATCGCCTCCGCCTCCGCCTCCGCCTCCGCCGCCGCCGCCGCGGGGGCCGCTGCTGGCCATAGCGGCCTTCTCGATGCGCGCGACGTACGTGAGGGTCTCGGAGAGCTGACGCTCGAGCTCCGCCACGCGCGCGCGAAGTGCCTCATCCGCAGCGCGCGTGCGCAGCACCTCGTCCACGCTACTGAAGCCGCCGCCGCCGCCGCCGCCGCCGCCGCCGCCGCCGCCGCCGCCGCCGC
>ERZ761574.2001-NODE-2001-length-11555-cov-59.368174_pt1 | contig 11555 bp, 8 predicted proteins | sample MGYA00374950_ERZ761574 | MGnify/ENA primary metagenome ERZ761574 (study PRJEB28895, sample SAMN07631631) | mixed culture metagenome | isolation source: Freshwater growth medium | place: USA: Seattle, Washington | collected 2016-10-03 ... | reverse complement strand
ATGAGGGGGGCAATCCGATGATGAGGGGGGCAATCCGATGATGAGGGGGGCAATCAGATGATGACGACGCGCACCTGCTCGAAGACGAGCGGCAGCCCATGCCAAGAGTTCTTGCCACTCTCCGGTCCGAACATCGGGTGAGTACAAAGGATGTCCGCTTCGGCCGGTAGCCCGTCGAGTAACACCTTCTTGGCGTACTGCTTGACCGAGAGCACGTCGACGATGAGCCGGCCGCGCAGCAGCTCGGCCGGGAGCCCGCCGAGCACCTGATGAGGGGGAGGGGGGGGGGTGCAATCAGCTGATGAGGGGGGCACTCAGCTGATGAGGGGCGCACTCAGCTGATGAGGGGGGCACTCGGCTGATGAGGGGGGCAATCAGCTGATGAGCTCGGCAGGGAGCCCGCCGAGCAGCGGGGCGAACGTGAGGCCGAGCGGCTCTGTCAGTTGGCCATCAGTGGCGCAATCAGCGGCGCAATCAATGGTCATCAGTGGCCATCAGTGGCGCCATCAGAGGCGCCATCAGAGGCGCCATCAGAGGCGCCATCAGCGTGGCGCACCTTGGCGAATGAGAGGATCGACACCGCGAGCACGACCACGTCGAGCTCGGGCACGGTCTCGATGAGCTCCTCGGGCGTGCGCACGTACCTGATGAGGGGGGCAATCCGCTGATGAGGGGGGCAATCCGCTGATGAGGGGGGCAATCCGCTGATGAGCTCCTCGGGCGTGCGCATCGTCCGCGCGAGCTCGGAGTAGTCAGCGGAGTAATCAGCGGCGCAATCAGCGTACGTGACGTCCGCGCGAGCTCGGAGTAATCAGCGGTGCAATCAGCGGCGCAATCAGCGTACGTGACGCCCATCGTCCGCGCGAGCTCGGAATAGTCTGTTCGACTCTGGGCGTACACGAGGTGCCCGCGGCGGACCCATCGGCGCGCGAGGAACTGGCCAAAGGTTCCGAAGCCGAGCACGGCGATGCGGAGCGGGCTCACCAACGGCGGCTGCAGCAGCAGTGCACTCGTGCTCGCCGAACGCGACGCTGGGGTGCCGCTGCTGCCGCTCGGGAGCGTGAGCTTGTCCTTGGGGTACGAGCCGAGGACTTTGACGAACCGCGTGAGCTCCTCGAGGTGGCGCATCGCGTTATGCATCGTGGGAGAGCTCGCGTGCGCGAGGACGTCCACGTAGAACGCGTACTCGAACTGCGCCACCGGCAGCGGCAGCGCCGCCTCCGCTGCCGGTGTGAGCCGTTGGCGCTTGACTGCGGCGGGGCCAGAGCCCGCCATGTTGGTCAGGCCGCCAGAGGGCTTGGGTGAGGTGAGGGCCTCGGCTTCGTGGTGGCCGCCCAGCTCGATGTCCCCGGGCCGGAACGGGCGCGACTCGATCTTGGACAGGTCGATGTCGCGGGAGGCGAAGCATGAGAGGGCCTTGTGCAGCACGCCGACCTCGTTGCGCTTGGGCACGAAGACGAGAGAGGTCTTGGCGTCGACGCCCTCGGGCAGCTCGCAGGCGCTGCGCCCGAGGATGAGGAAGCGCGTGAAGTTGTTCGCGTCGTCCTCGATCCCGTGATCGAGCACCTCCAGCCCGTGCACCTCGGCCGCGCGTGCGGAGGCCACCGCCGCCGTGTCGCGAAGCCCTTGCTCGCGCACGAGCTTCGCGGAGCCGGCGGTGTCGTACGCGGCCACGGGCGTGATGCCCAGGCCGCGCAGGTACCGGTCCGTCTGCGCGAGCGCCTGCGGGTGCGACATCGCCTTCTTGACGTCCTCCTTCTTGACGCCGGGCAGCGCGAGGAGTGCGTGGCGCACGCGGAACGAGTGCTCGCCAAGGATGTGCACCTTGCCGTGGTGGCGCAGCATGAGGTCGTAGTTGACGTGGATCGATCCGCCCAGCGTGTTCTCCACCGGCACCGCGATGTAATCGACCGAGCCCGCCACGAGCGCGGAGAAGACCTCCTCGAATGATTGATAGCCGACGGCGAGCATCTCCACGGCCGTGGGCCGGAACGCCTCGTAGGCGGCGCCCTCGGAGTAAGCGCCCGGCTCACCCTGGTAGCCCACCTTGACGGGCATGGCTGATGCTGATGCTGCTGCTTCGGTGGGCAAGGAGGAGCGCGCGCCGCGACGTCAAGCAGCGCCGAGCGCCGCGTCGCGAGGCGACAGTGGCCGCGCTGAAAGCCGAGACAAGATCTCAAGTGCCAAGACAAGACAAGTCTAGTGTCGAGAAAACAGGAAAACACCCTCTTCTGCGACATAGCACGCTGCTTGGCGCTCGGGCAGTGCCGCTTCGCTTGTATTCACTTGTGAAAGAGAGGAGAGTGATATCAGTGGAGATTGTGGAGATACAATTGTAGTCGATCAAAGTCGATCCAGCATTCGTGTCACGTGTTAGAAGTCACACAGACACACATTCAAATTCACACACACACATTCACACCATGGCGGGTACCGCGCGGGCGGGCGGTTTAGACACGTGTGTCGGGGTAATCGACTTGTTAGAGTCGATGCTCGATGGAAATGGCAATGGGAGAACGATACCCGTCTCGGTAGTGGTCGTGCCTATTTTCCGTGAACTCCGTCGAGCTCACACTTCATGTTCTCGTGAATAGACTGATTCATGCCAGAACCCAATTAACCTTTGTGGAGAATTCTTTCGAAAATTCTTCATCATTGAAAATTCCGCATCCGTTTTAGGTGAAAGAAGGTTCGGCGGGTCTCATCGCTTCTCCGCTTCGAAAGACGTGGGGTCAACGCGTGGCGCGGGCAGGATGAACGGAGTCACGAACGAGCTCCTGGAGCGCCTCATCGCCATACGCCGCGCGCAGCTGCTCAAGGAGGTCGACTTCGTCGCGCGCGCCTCCCTCGGCCAGCCTCGTGACGCGACGACGTCCTCGGGGGCCCCACAGCCACGGGTAGCGCCCAATGCGCCCGCGCTGCCCGCGCGGCCTCGCCAGCAGCAGCGCGGGCCTTCGGGCTCATCTGGCACCAACAAGCGCCCGCGAGACTCCGCGCCCACCGACGCAGCTGCCAAGCGCCCGGTGCCGCCGGTCCCGCCCCCGGCCAACGTGGAGGAGTCACCTTTGCTGACTGGGCTCGCCCTGGATTCGTGCCTGGCGATGCTGGACACGCCCGATCTTTTTGGGATGTTCCTCGCGGACTCCGCCCCCGATGCTTACATGGCGCCCCCGCGCGACGATCAGCCTCAAGGTCAGTATGGTCAGCAGCCGTCGGAGCAGACCTCAGAGGACGATGACAGCTCAAACCTATGCACCTCGCCGGTGCCAAGGAACGCGGACGGCCCCTTCGGCCTCAGCTCGCCCACGCCCGAGCGCAAACACCCTGGCGAGATGCCCGGCGAGATCGGCGAGATGCCCCCCTCCCAGCCCACTTTGGACATGAACGACATGGACGAGGGCTCCGCGGCGGCCGCCCGCCACAAACCATTAGCCAACAAGCTGTCCGCGGGCCCCGTGTCGGGCGCTCACCACGGCGCGACGAGCTTCTCGTGCATCGACGTGCTCGAGCTCGAGTCGGCGCTCGATTGAGGCGCTGTGGTGAGCACCTCGATGCGCTGTGGTGAGCACTTCGAGCTCGAGGCGGCGCTCGACGGAGGCGGCCCCTCGCAGGCGCCACGCCGAGCCGCCAGCCAGCCGCCTCGCGACCCCCCTCGCAGGCCCGGAACACCTCATTCTCCCCCCCCCCCCCCCCCCGACTCCCCGATCGACTTTTCCGGTCGCGGGTGGGGGATGGTGTGCGAGCTATTGCTGCGAGAGGGCGTGTGCCTCTGTGCCAGCCATCATATTATCCACGGCCGGGTTGGGTATGCCGGGTAGGGCATGCCGTGCGTATCCGATCGACCTACGAGAGAGGCTGGCGACTCGTTGCATCCCATTCCCATGCATGCCGGCGCGCCGCCCTCACCTACTATATACACGCATGGCATTATTGTCTATGACGCGTGCTGCAACGCGCGCGCGCGAGGCCTGTGTGAGTCCTGGAGATGTGGAGGTGTATCGTGTCAATCGAAACAATCACTACACCTTAGAAGACACCGGGGAGATCCGGGACATACTCGAGACAGACAAACGCGGCAGAAGTTAATGAAGTTGACGTGATGACGCGTTCGCGGCCCATAGACAACACAGAGAAGTGCTCGAGCGTGAGAAGTCTTCCATTGGCAAGACCTGCGCGCCATGCGGAAACGCAAGCAGGAGGCGACGGCTGAGGCGACGGCTGAGACGGCGGCCGAGGAAGCGGCCGAGGCCGCGGCCGAGGCGGCGCGGCCAAAGCGGCAGATCAAGCAGAAACCCGCGTACGTCATGGAGCGCATGGTGTTCTCCCAGCGGATACCCAAGAATAAGCCGCAGAAGCCGCAGAAGCCAAAGGACGGCGCCGAGAAGCCGGCCTTCCCGAGGCGCAACAATCAGTATACCGTCGGTCGCAATCTGGGCGAGGCCTCCTACGGTCGCGGCGGCGGTGGAGGCGGCCGCGGCGCCGGCCGCGGTGGTGGTGGCCGCGGGCGCGTCCGCGGCGGTGCCGGCGCCGGCGCCGGCGCGGGCAGCCAGCCGGACGCCTCCGAGCCGCTGCTTCGTGGCTCGAAGGCGGCTGAGGAGTGGGGCTGGAAGAACAAGCTGCCGGATGGGCGTCCGCTATGCCCGCTCTACTACGGCTGCCCGGAGCCCAGCGAGTACTTTTGCTGCGAGCGCCACCGGCTGCTGTGGCAGGGCGGCACGCTGCTCATGACGCGCATGCCCGAGGAGTGGAAGCGCTCAGCGCCCGATCCCGAGTGGGTGCTGAATAGCAAGCGCGGTGCGTCGACGCGATCGGAGGATGGGAGCAGCGAGGCGACCAGCGCGCGCGGCAGTGCGGTGGCGCAGTCGCAGCCGGCAGCGCGCCGCGGCACCAAGGCGCTCGCGTCGTGGGTGCGCGAGGGCCACGGCGAGGGCGAGGAGGAGGGCGAGGAGGAGGGCGACGAGGGCGAGGAGGGCAGTGAGGAGGAGGGCGAGGACGAGGAGGGCGAGGAGGGCGAGGAGGGCGAGGAGGGCGAGGAGGGCGACGACGGAGAGGAGGGCGAGGAAGACGAGCAGGAGGACGAGGACGACGAGGACCATGGCGCCGTAGTGAGCGCCGAAGAGGCGGGCGAGGAGGGCGGAGAGGAGGACGAGGAGGACGAGGACCACGAGGACGAGGACGAGGACGACGAGGAGGTGGAAGAGGAGGACGAGGACGAGGAGGCGATGGATGCCAAATTAGGGACTATGGATTCCAAATTAGGGACGATGGATGCGAGCGCGTTCGAGGCATCCGAGACGCTCATCGTGCACGTGTGTGATGAGGAGAGCGAGCTGAAGGCGAACGGTGTCTCGCCTGTCGCCTCCGGCCCGGCCTCCGGGCCCGGCTCTGGTCCCGCCTCGCTCACCCGCGGCGGCTCGGGGATCGGATTTCTCTCCGACGGGATGGAGGACGGTGTGAATGTGAATGCGACGGAGCCAATGGCGGTGGAGGCGTCCGGATTTGGATCCGCGCCGGTTGCCATATTAGGGAGGTCTGCGCCGGCTGCCGCGCCCAGGGCGGCGCCGGCGCCATCCGCAGAGCAGAGAGCAGGAGCAGCAGCAGGAGCAGTAGCAGCAGGAGCAGTAGCAGCAGCAGCAGCAGCAGCAGCATCCGGAGCAGCGGAGGCAGCGTCGTCGCCGCTGCTGCCGAGAGCTCCCGCTGCGAACGGTGCTGCTGCGGCGGCGGCTACTGCCTCCGCTACTCACGCGCCTTCGGCAGCTGCCATCTGGACGGCGACGCCCGGCACGGCGCCCGGCTCGAGCGCCGTCACGAGCGCCACTGTCACCGTCGCCACGGGCAGCGCGCCGACCGACGCCATGCCCCCAGGGACGCACCCGGCGTGTATCTCTTCGTGTATCTCGGCGAGTAGCGAGCCTCCGACCGACGCCATGCCTGCGCCGCTGCCCGGTGCCGATCCCAACGCGCTCGAGACAGCGCGCGTTGCCTTGGTCAAGGACTTGCCTAATCTGGTCGAGCCCGAGCCGCACGTGCGTGCACAGAAGCTGCTGATGGAGCGAGCCGACTGCTTACTCTGTCGCTCCGCCGCCACGCTCGCCCGTGTCGCCGCCCATTCGCATGCACCTCCCTTTTCGGCGCCCGTCGACCTCGACGTCTTCCCGGACTACTTGAGTCGAGTCCAACGGCCGATGGACCTCCGTGCGCAGCTGATTGCCTCTGATGGCCTCTGATTGCCTCTGATTGCCTCCCTCGGACTACTTGAGTCGAGTCCAACGGCCGATGGACCTCCGTGCGCAGCTGATTGCCTCTGATGGCCTCTGATTGCCTCTGATTGCCTCCCTCGGACTACTTGAGTCGAGTCCAACGGCCGATGGACCTCCGTGCGCAGCTGATTGCCTCTGATTGCCTCTGATGGCCTCTGATGGCCTCTGATTGCCTCTGATTGCCTCTGATTGCCTCTGATTGCTTCTGATTGCTTCTGATTTCCTCTGATTGCCTCCCTCATCAGGCACCGTCGCTGAGAAGCTCGCCCGGGGCCTCTACCTCTTCGGCGTCGCGGGCAACGCTCCGAATGGCGCCGTGCTCATGCGCGCCGACGTGCAGCGCGTCTGGGCCAACTGCCGCGCCTATAACCCGCCACGCGCGGGCATCGTGCGCTTGCTCGTCGACCTCGAGGCGGAGTTTGAGGCCGCGTGGTCGCAATGGGTGGCGCGGCGGGCGGATGGCTGGCAATCCTGGCTGCGCGCGTCGGCGGCGGCGCTCGTGCCACTGCCCGTCGGTGGCAAGCTGCCACCCATTTGCCGGCTGCCGCTGCCGCAGCGCATCCAGAAGCGCTCGCCACAGCGCTCGTTCCAGCCGCCGCCACCGCCGCCTCTATCTCCCGAGGAGATCGCCGCCTTATCGTTTGACGAGCGGCAGGCGATGCTCGAGCGGTCGCTGCCAAACCGCGCTCCGCCGCCGCCGGGCTGGTCGGCCGAGGACGTGGGCGGCTGCCCTTGGCACCTTCGCGAGGCGTACGCGACGCCGGCGGCGCTCGCGGCGCGTGCAGCGGCGGAGGCCTTGATGATGCGCGTCATCTCGGAGACTCGCCAGATGAAGGAGCAGGCGATGGAGTTAGCCGAGGCGGCCGCGAGCGGCATGCGCATCGTGACGGCGGCGGTGGGGCGGCGCGTCGTCTGCCGGACTCGTCGATGGGGATTCGGTCACGGACAGCAAGGGGGAGGAGAGGGGCGCGAGGTGCATGGGGTCTACCAGGTCGATGGGCGCGTGCTCGAGGACGAGACGAAACGCGCCGTCTCGGTCACCGACTTCGTGGCGTTCGCGGGCTGGAGTGGGAGCGGCACACGCCCGCTTCGCAAGATCCGGCTCGAGCGCAACGGCACGGGCGCGGACGAGGCGGAGGAGGGTGAGCTCTCTCTGGAGAAGCTGTTACAGATGCACGGGGCGATGGATGTGACGGCACGCGCGGCGAATGCGCAGGCCGACCCGCACTGCACCCTCTGCGGGGGTGGCGAGTCGGAGCCCGGCAATGAGATCCTCTTGTGCGACGGGTGGCGCTGTGTGGGCTGCTACCACCAAAAGTGCTGCGTCCCGCCCGTCGAGGCGGTGCCTGAGGGCTCCTGGCTCTGCTCGACGTGCGTGATTGCAATTGATTGCGCTTGATTGCGCTTGATTGCTCGGCGTGCGTCCTCGGATGGCGATTGATTGCAATTGATTGCAATTGATTGCTATGGATTGCTATGGATTGCTATGGATTGCTATGGATTGCTATGGATTGCTCGACGTGCGTCCTTGGACGGAGCTTGATGGCGCGTGATTGCAATTGATGGCGCTGGATGGCGCTTGATTGCGCTTGATGGCGGCTGAGTACACCCAATTGCCTCCCTCATCAGGTGCGTCTCGAATGGCAACATCGTCGATCCTGAGGTTGAGGAGGATGAGCGACGGGCCGTCGAGTGCGCGGGGGGCGAAGAGTCGATGGTCGTGCTGCGCAACGACGGGCTCGGCCTGCAGGTGCGCCGAATGCCGCCTGATTGCGCTTGATTGTACTTGATTGCGCTCGGCCTGCAGGTGCGCCTAATGCCTCTTGAGCGCCTCTCTGATGACCCTCTGATGACCCTCTGATGACCCTGATGACCCTCTGATGACCCTCTGATGACCTCCCCAACCACCCTGTACCAAACCCGTCCCAAACCCGCAGGACCTCGCCTTGCTCAACGAGGTGGTCGACGTGATTGACTCATCCCTCCCCCTCATCGGACGCACGAACGCCGCCAAGCTCGTCTTCGCACCCGACCATCAATCTCTCGTGCTGCTGCGCTCGACCGCATCGGCCCGGCGCGTGCTCGGCGCCATCGTACTCAAACCCCACTGCGTGCGAGGATTCCTCGAGGTCGCCTTCTGTGTCGTCCGGAAGGAGGAGCAGCGTAACGGCATTGGCTCTCGCCTGCTCGACAGGCTCAAGGCGCACGCCATCTCCCTCGGCGTCCTCCATCTGCTCACGTACGCTGACGACTCCGCCACCGGCTTCTTCGAGCGGCACGGTGGGTGCTCGAAGGTTCGTCACTCCTCCTGTGCATGCACGTGCTCACCACGGCGCCCTCTCTCCTCCCTAATTAGGTTTCGAGATCGAGCCGGCGTACGGCATGGTCATCAACCGTTTCCACTGGGGCGTCGCGCACTACATCGGCTCACAATTACGCCAATGCGTCCTCGATCCAGACGGCGTGACACTCTACAGTGCCGAGTACGGGCGCCTCGTCCCCGTCAACGGCCGACGCCTCTTTGCCGCAAAGGGCTGTGGGGGCGCCGCCGCCGCTGGCACCGCCGCTGGCACCGCCGCCGCTGGCGCCGCCGCCGCTGGAGCTGCCGCTCATTAGGAAATCTATGGTCGCGTTCGGGAGCACGCGCCTGCGTCCGAGGAGCGTGGGCGATGTCAACATGATCCGGGTGTCGTCAAGGAGATCTTGAAAGAGGCTCTGTGTGCTGTGAGGAGTGTGTGTGAGGAGGCCTGGAGTTGTCAACTCGACCCGGGTCACGGTTTAGGTGGGGTCCGAGATGTCGGCGGACGGCGCGACGGTCGCCGCGGCTCGCGCGCTCGGCGGCGGCCGGGGCGCTCTCTCTGACTCGTCTGTGGTGCCCCTCGCGCGCGGTGTTGCCCGAGCGGCCCCTCGCTGCCCTATCAGGCGCTGTGCGGGGGGCCGCGGCGAACGAAAAACACACTTCAGTTCAACCGTCAGAGGTTCACACGTGAGTCTCAGCGCTGACCGCTGTGCATCTCGCATGGGGCGCGCTCTCTATCGAGCGCGCCGGGCGCGCGGCGCACGGCCACCCTCCTCCGCGCAGCGCGATGTGGGCCGTGGTCCTCGGTTCGTCACTCTCTCGACGGGGATCGCGTTTGTCATTATTTTCAATCCACGCGGCTTGCGCTTGGGACAATTCTTTACTAAAGACGAGTCACACGAGACCGCCTTGGGACACGGGGTGACGGGCCATGTTCCCCGCTGGCCGCTGCCGTGCCTCGGTGACCTTTTCCCCTACCAATTTCGCCCAGCGCGCCCCCGGCCGCCGTAATCCGAAATGAGTTGGCATGTAAAATTGGTAGGGGAAAGGGTCACCCAGTATACGCGGATCAGGTACGGATCAGGCGACGGATTTCTTTTCGGAAAAACTCACATTAAATTACTCATTACACATAAGACATATCACATAAGACATATTGATTATTTTACTCCCTCCTGCTTCCGATCATGCGGGGCGCCACTGGGCCGAGGTTCTGGGCCGGGCGTCGGGGTCCGTCGGGGTGCAGGCGGAAAGGAGTGCATAGAGATGAGCATAGAGTAATAGGGACAGCAGCATTCAGTAAGGTGGTTATTCCTGACGCTATCCTGCTGAAGATTATCTGTCACATACCGGGTGGAGGAGAACTTCCCGATTCAGGGTCCGCCACAGCATCGACATTAGCAATGACATAGCGGAGTTCACAGCCGAGCCGGTTGAAGGTTATTGTTTACCGCTCACCGCACAGCACCACACCGCACGCACTGACCTCTCTGACCGCGAAACCCCCAGGGAGATAGAGAAATACCAACGCAGCATTATACGCCTTCCTTCATGAAATTTAGCGCGAGGAGCGTCGTGACGGCGGTTGATTTGCAACAAAACGTGCGGCCCAGTCAATGGCAGTTTGCCGAGCGAGCGTCTCCGTGCGCTGAGCCTTGGATGCGGCACGCGCTTGCCAGGTAGAGGCGTGCGCAGGACCGTTGTGCGGATCCCCCGATTCCGCCATGTACCACGTTGAGTGCAACCGTGACATGTTCGCGGAGCAGCCTTCGATGCCTTGGACGTTGGCGCTTTGTTGGTGCGAGTGGACCGGCATCTACTTGGTAGGTGCTGCTTGCTCGCGTCGCGAGACGGGTTCGCGTCCACACAGCTGCTGGCACCCAAGACACAATCTGTTTCATTTTGCCCGAGGCGTTCACAAACTAGAAACAAGAAACTTGCCGCTCCTCGATTGCATGCCGGTCTCGAAGCACGAAGTCCAGCCAAAACCGGTGTCGTGTGTCTCGTGGCATCCTCTTGGTGTTTTGTGTATTAAGGTTTATTAACCACACCGACAGCTGCACCCGCACACGCGTGATTACGTGAGAGGAGACGAGACCCATATCGCCCAATATTACGCTAGCTTTCTACATGTAGGCGATGTGGAGGGTCATCATTCTGTAGTGGCATCGCTACACGCAATCGGGCTCGATGCCTGTGGCCACTTTACCAAGATCACACGGTAGGCGAGTGTGGGCACATGAGACACGGCCTCACAGAGCGAGGGAATCGGGCCCTGCCAGTCGGCGTCGCTGCTGACCAAGGTCATAGCCAACTCCACAACTGTGCCTCCCCGCGCGTGGAGCTCGTCGGAGAGCGCAAGGGCAGCGTCTCTGTGCATCGGGGCGATGATGACCGAGATTGCCGCGTTCATGGAGCGTAGCGCATCGGCGAGTGGCGCGACGTCCGGATGATAATAGGCCACGTCACTTGCAATCACAACATCGTACTTTGCTAGCACAGCCGTCGCCACGTCACCGAGCGTGTTCCAGTTGAGCTTGATTGCATTCGCCGAGGTGCCTTGATCAAGCTGCTCGAGCAGCCGTTCGCGAGAATCAGAGAGTATCACGGTGGCCGCTCCACGTGCCGCGAGATCGCGACCTGGCAAGCCGAGGCCGGCGCCGAGCTCGAGCACTCGCGGAAGCTGCCGGCCTGTGAGCCCGTCTGCCTTACCGTCTGCCAACCCGTTGACGGAGTCGGCTAGCAAGAGCCTTCCAGCACGGCTGCGCAGAAAGATCGTCAAGACGACAGCCGAGTCCCACACGCTGTGGCCCACCCCGGCACCCTCGTAAGGAATCTCATGAAGCAGGAGCGGGACCTCGAGCACGGGCACCATCGACGGATCCGGAGCCGCGGCGAAGGTGAAGCTGCGAGCGGCGCCCTCCATGTAGGAGTCCCGAGGCCACACTGCAAAAAATCGCAGTACGTAACCGGCCAGTAACGCAAAACTCAGTGCG
>ERZ761574.1995-NODE-1995-length-11613-cov-97.755061_pt1 | contig 11613 bp, 14 predicted proteins | sample MGYA00374950_ERZ761574 | MGnify/ENA primary metagenome ERZ761574 (study PRJEB28895, sample SAMN07631631) | mixed culture metagenome | isolation source: Freshwater growth medium | place: USA: Seattle, Washington | collected 2016-10-03 ... | reverse complement strand
CCTGAGGAGCCCTGATGAGCCCTGAGGAGCCCTGAGGAGCCCTGAGGAGCCCTGACGAAACCACCCCCCCTCTCACGAAACCCCCCCGGCTCGAGATTCCTCCGACGAAACCACACCCCCCCTCTCACGAAACCCCCCCGGCTCGAGATTCCTCCAGGTGTACGAGGGGCACACGTGGGGCTGCTTCATGAACGACGCGCGCCTCGCGAACGCGCACGTGAAGCTCATCCTCTCCAAGATCCGGCCGGTGCCCGGGGGCATTCCCTCGCACTACGAGCGCGTCTCCGTGCTGCATCTGAGCTCGGTCCAGATCTCGAAGGAATCTCAGGCGGATCTCGCGGCCGTGCTCAAGATGGACAAGTGCCCGATCCGAGTTCTCGACCTGTCCAACACGCAGCTGGATGTGCCTGCCCTCGTCAAGTCTCTTGAGACCAACTCGACACTTCGGTCACTCGACGTGCGCAAGGTGCCCGGCACGGCGCTCGAACCTCGAGCGCACCGAGGCGGGCGGGTGCCCACCACGACGCTTACCATGAGCTCTCTGATGGCCTCCACCATTCCCTCCCTCCCGAATTGCCTCGCTCATCAGGTGTCAACGATGGTTGAGTCGTTCGAGCGCATCGGCGCGATGCTTCTCAAGGAAGACTCTGTCTCCTGTCTCGCGTACATGCGATGCCTCCTCTGGAACCCCTCGGATGGCCTCTCTCTCCTAAAGGCCCTTGATTCTTCTCCTCTCTCCTTCTGAGTACGCCTTCCGATTGCGTCCCTCATCAGGTACATGCGGTGCGACGCGTTCGACGTGGTCGAGGGCGAAAAGCTCCTGTTGCTGCGGGAGAGGCCCATGCTGCACGGGGCCATGCTGCTGCTGACCGGGCTCTTCCGGCACAACCGCGACGTGCTCGAGGTCGATCTCGCCGCCACCTCGCTCAAAAAGGAGTGGGTCATCACGCTGATTGAGACGCTCGCCAAGGCGCGATCGACCGTCAGCGCGCTCAACTTGGCGTTCAACTCGGCGCTCTCCGAAGCTGACCAAAAAGATCTGCTGGGCTTGCTGCAGCGTCGCGGCATGAAGATCGCCCTGAACTTTTGATGAGGGAGGCAATCAAGGATGGTCGACGTTTGATGAGGCAGGCAATCAAGGATGGTCGACGTCTGATGAGCTGATGAGGAACTTCTTCATTAGGAGGGGCTGGTTTCGTCACCTCGTCTGATGAGCTGATTGTTACTGATGAGGAACTTCTTGCATCCGAGAAAGTCCCAAGAGGCCGATTTCGTCACCCCGAGAAAGTCCATCTCGTGAACTTGATACGTGATGCCGAGACTACTCATGGTCTCGTGGTTTGCATGCGGCACGTGAGTCCCTAATTAGGGCACGTGAGTCCCGGTCTCTTGGTTTGCATGCGGCATGCACAGCGCAGGATGGTGGTGGGGAACAAATGACGTCGGGTTAGGGAGCCGAAGCTGGGGGGGAGCGCCATCGTGGGCGCGTAGTTTGGCATGATGAGGGCGCCCATCAGGCGCCGTATACGTACGGGGTGGGCTCAGGGAGCTACCATCTGCATACAATCGCGCATCCGAGGATCTTCTACAGTACCGCGCGCCGACCAGAGCTCGACACGACGCGCGACAGCCGTGCATACAATCATGGTAAGGGGAGAATGGTAAGGAGGAAGTTGGCTGGCTCGCTCCGTTGCAGTGCGGAGCGTCTACGTTATAGCTGGCTCACGATGACGGGAACCGAGGGCGTAGGGCGGAGTGGGGCTCTCGTCGATATGTTCTACGTTGTTTGCGTTCCGATCGGTCGCAGACAGCGGGAACACCGCCGGTTGCGCGCGACAAAAATCGTATGTAGCGATCGGGCTTTTACGCACGTACGGTATTCCCCGCCGCGGGCGAACCGGCGTCGGGAATCCGCACTGCCGCGATACGATATCCGATCCCGGCGAGAGCGGGGAGACCGCGCTGACACATTCCGTGCGGATTCAAATCACCATTCACACCCCATTCACAGCCCACTCACAGCCCACTCACACCCCACCCGCCACCGCACCGCAAACGCGCAATACAGCCGATGGAACCCTCATCAGAGGCTCAGAGCGAGAGGACGCACACTAAAAGAGGGGCAACCACAAGGAACCACGAGCCGAGCTAGCGCAGCCACTGAAGCGTCAACCAGCGCAGCACTCAAACGTACCAACGCACCGAGTCAAGCTGCTGGATGCTCACGCAGCCATGTGGCTGCTTTCTCTTTGCCCTCGTTGGTGCAATCTTCGATCGCGGCGCTCGCCACCATCGAGTAGTAGCGGCGCGCCATCGTCTCGTCCTTCGGGAAGCCCCCGAGGCCATCAGCGTATGCGAACCCCAGGTTCCAGCACGCGTTTTTGCTGCCGCGTGCGGCGGCGTCGCTCATCAGCGTAGCGCCAAGCATGGGGCACTTTGGCACGCCCATCCCAACCAAGTAGCAATCGCCAAGGCCGGCAGTCCCACTTGCATCCCCAGCCTCGTGGCTCTTCTTGTACAACTCGAAAGCCTTGGCCAAGTCCTTGGCGAGGCCCTTCTCACCATTCTCGTACCAAAGTCCCAGGTCGTACATCGCCACGCCATCACCAGCCTCGGCCTTCCGCCGCGTCTCCGCCACCTCCTCCTCCTCCTTCAGCTTCAGCTTCCACGCGTCCACCTTGTCGCCCGTGAGAGCGCCCGAGGTGACCATCGTGCGGATCATGTTCTTGACCTGCAGCGCCGGCAGCAGCCTCGTGCCCATCGCCAAGTTCGTCACCGGGCTCTTGTGCTGCTGCTTGAGCCACTCCTCGATGGCCGAGCGCTCGTACACCTTGCCGTCCTCCGCCATGACGGGGTCGACGGGCAGCGAGAAGGTGATGGGGCAGAGGAACTCGTTCATGGCCTCGTTGACCGCGCTCTTGGTTCGACGTAGCTCCTGCGACGTCTCGTCCTCGGCAGCCTCGCGGCCGCGCTTGGGCGGCATCGCGACGCCGGTGGGCACAAGGAGGAAGGCGGAACACACCCCTCGCCGCTCAACACGACGCTTCGAAACTCGTTGCCACAACGCTCACGTCGCGGTCTATCGGCCAAAAAACGCGCGCCGCAACGACATCATTCCGATCCGCACACGAGCTCGATCTTCAAAGAAATTTATCTGGTCGGAACCCGTATCAACTTGTATCAACCCTCGTTGAGAAGTCCGCGTCCGTCACGCATCCGGCAGGTCCTCCACAAACGCACCGCCCCTACCACTACCCCTCTCATCTCTCACATCAGGTCGTCCACCACCTGGATGTTGCTCGGCGTCTCGAGCTTGGCGCGTCGCTCCAACCAGGCGTCGACCACCAAGGTCTTTGCATGCACGGGCGTTACGTCGGCAAGGCAGCCGTTGGTGACCCAACACTCGAGCTGCTCGGGCGCGGTGCGCCGCTCGACGCCCGCGAGCCGCTTGCGCGTCGCGAGCAGATTGCACGCCTCCTCCGATTGCATGCTGATTGCATGCTGATTGCATGCTGATTGCATGCTGATCGCACGCCTCCTCCGCGTTGTTGCCGCCCACGTCGTCACTGAGTAGCCAATCCGCCATCGCAGCCGACGTCAGCGTGGTCCCGTCCAAACAGAGCACGCACAGGCGCACCTTTTCGGCGTGGACGCGTCACGGCACATTGCGAGGACGATGTCCCTGACAAGACACACACGAAGCAACCGCAAGCCGAGCTAGCTCAGCCTCTGAAGCGTCATCCAGCGCAGCACTCAAACGTGCCAACGCACCGAGTCAAGCTGCCGGATGCTCACGCAGCCATGTGGCTGCTTCCTCTTTGGCAGGTGTGCAATCCTCGATCGCGGCGCTCGCCACCATCGAGTAGTACTCGATCGCGGCGCTCGCCACCATCGAGTAGTAGCGGCGCGCCATCGTCTCGTCCTCCGGGAAGCCCCAGAGGCCATGAGCGTATGCGCGCCCCAGGTTGCAGCACGCGTATTGGCTGCCGTGCTCAGCGGCCTGGCTCAGCAGCGTAGCACCACGCGCAAGGCACTTTGGCACGCCATCACCAACCAAGTAAGACTGGCCAAGGCAGCAAGTCCCACTTGCATCCCCAGCCTCGTGGCTCTTCTTGTACCACTCGAAAGTCTTGGCCTTGTCCTTTGCGAGGCCCTTCTGACCATGCTTGTACCAAACTCCCAGTATGAACATCGCCACGCCATGACCAGCCTCGGCATCACGCAGCATCTCCGCCACCTCCCCCTCCTCCTCCAGCTTCAGCTTCCACGCGTCCACCTTGTCGCCCGTGAGAGCGCCCGAGGTGACCATCGTGCGGATCATGTTCTTCACCTGCAGCGCCGGTAGCAGCTTCGTGCCCATCGCCAAGTTCGTCACCGGGCTCTTGAGCTGCTGCTTGAGCCACTCCTCGATGGCCGAGCGCTCGTACACGTTGCCGTCCTCCGCCGTGACGGGGTCGACGGGGAGCGAGAAGGTGATGGGGCAGACGAGCTCGGCAAAGGCCTCCTCCGTGGCGCTCTTGTGTCGGCGAAAATCATGCGCCGTCTCGTCCGCAGCCGCGCGGCCGCGCTTGGGCGGCATCGCGCAGACGTCACAGACACACCGCTTGGGGAAGTCACACCGCTTGGGGATCGAGTTGGGCGCATACTCGGACGGTGGGGACACGTACCAGGGCGACTCGTCCGATTGCGGACGAGCCTGCTGTTTGAAGCGGTGTTCGAGCAGCTGCAGGTCGAGCTCACGGCGGTCGAGCGAGACCCGAAAGTTGTCGGCTAGACGGCGATAGTGGCGGCGATAGACGCACGCCAACAGCAGAGCCAGAAGTGCAAGACTGGTTGCGAGGGACACCACAACTGCAGTCTGCTCGCTAAGAGCCATAACGCCACGCGGATCTGGCGTCAGAGATGATTCCGGAGGGGAGCCTGGTGGTGATGGGTGGAATGGCGCTGGCGGCGGGCGCGGAGGCAGCGGTGGTCGATCTGGAGGCGGCATGAGCGAAGCAACAAAGCAGGTTGCTGCCTTCCCAAGGCTTGTGAGTGTCGTCGAGCCGAACGATGCGTTGCCGCTGAAGTAGCCCGTCACGAGAGTACCGCCCTCGCCGTCGTGCGCAATACAATTGTAGCGCGGTTATGGGCGGAACTGCCGACGCTCCGCTCGCCGCTCAACACGACGCTTTTCATCTCGATGCCCAGAAACGCTCACGACGCGGTCTATCGGCCCAACACGCGCGCCGCAACGACATCATTTCGATCCGCACACGAGCTCGATCCTCAAAGAAATTTTTCTGGTCGGAACCCGTATCAACCCTCGTTGAGTCCGCGTCCGTCACGCGTCCGGCAGGTCCTCCACACACGCACCACCCCTACCACTACCCCTCTCATCTCTCACATCAGGTCGTCCACCACCTGGATGTTGCTCGGCGTCTCGAGCTTGGCGCGTCGCTCCAACCAGGCGTCGACCACCAAGGTCTTTGCATGCACGGGCGTTACGTCGGCAAGGCAGCCGTTGGTGACCCAACACTCGAGCTGCTCGGGCGCGGTGCGCCGCTCGACGCCCGCGAGCCGCTTGCGCGTCGCGAGCAGATCGCACGCCTCCTCCGCGTTGTTGCCGCCCACGTAGTCACTGAGTAGCCAATCCGCCATCGCAACCGACGTCAGCGTGGTCCCGTCTGCACAGTGCACGCACAGGCGCACCTTTTCGGCGTACGCGTCGCGGCACATTGCGAGGACGATGTCGCGCGAGCCTGGGAGGCGTGGGTCTAGCAGCGACACACCACTCGGCTCGAAGCCCGCCGCCACAAGCGCCCCCATGTAGCCTGCGGCGGAGCCATCAGGACTGCGCGCGGCCGCATCCTCCTCCGTGAACAAGCCGAGCACTCGCTTGATGCCCTTGCCGAGCATGTGGCTGGTCCACTCGGCGATCGCATCTGCTGAGGAGGGCGCCACGGCGCCCCACACTGCCTCGTCGCCGCGCCCCGAGGCGCCCGCCAGGTCGTATTTGGGCCGTGCGGCCGCAAGCGGATCAAACGACGGATCAAAGTCGGCGAGGTCCTCGGGCATGCTGCCGAACGCGGCCGCTGCAGGTTTAGCTCCGCCACCGCCGACGACCACAACCTTCGGGCTGGCACTCTTTGCACCCGAGCCAGCGCCGCCCACGCCGAGCAGTCCACTGCGTCCAGGGGTGGCACTCGAGCCAGGGCTGCTCCTGCCGCCGCCGATAGGCCGGCCGTCCGGACCAAGGAGCTGCATGCGTGGCGAGACGGGTACACGGAGCGAGCCCGCCAACTCGAGGAGCGCGAGCATGGTTGGCAGCGAGACGACGCGAGGCATCCCTCCAACAAGCCGGCTGGGTCGGCGCGCTCGCACGAGAGCCGGTGTGAGCTCCCGTCACCGAGATTGTTGTCATTAGGAAAGTGCGACGCAGCTCTCGGGGCCTGAATGGCGGTGCAATAGATCCCGCTTCCGGTTCTATCTCGCACACCCGAGATCAACATCGCTAATGGCCGTCGCCACCGGCCTCATACTGTTCACCTTGATCGCCTTGGCTGGAGCACAGGATCGACCAGCGTGCACTTGGTCTTGGCAGCGCGTGCGTTGCGAGCCGATCGCACATTGCACGCTCCGGCTGGCATCGTTGCGTTGCGAACCTCGGCCATCTGCCGCGTCCAAAAAGCAGGCCTCCAAAATTGATCCAGCACCTCGCCCCAAGGCAGAGGACGGCGTGCCTACCTCAACAGCACCAAGGCCGTCACTTCAGGAGCAGCAGCCGACGCAGCCGCAGCCGCAGCCGCAGCCGCAGCCGCAGCCGCAGCCGCAGCCGCAGCAGCCGCAGCAGCCGCCAGCCTGGATGGCGCCACTACAGCGCGGCTTCATGCTGCAGCAGTCCAACCGTTGGGCCGAGGCGGCCGAGGCATACGCCCTTTGCCTCACGCTCAGCGCCGATGGACCGTGGCGCAATGACGCGCAGCGTCAGCAGGTCCGTTTGCTTGCCTGCTTATTCCTAATATGGAATTGGAATGCTGCTGAGTGCCTCTGGTGAGTGCCTCTGTTTGGCTCTTGTGATTGCCTCTGATTGCCTCTGATGAGTGCCTCTGGTGAGTGCCTCTGATGAGTGCCTCTGATGATTGCCTCTGATGTGCACTGATGAGTGCCTCTGATGAGTGCCCCTGAGTGCCTCCTTCATCAGGTCCTCTCGACGGTTGGCACCAACTATGGCCTGTCGCTGCAGAAGCTCGGCAAGAACCACGAGGCGTTGGCATCCTATGATCGCGCGCTGAGCCTACAGCCAACCAATGCTGGTGAGTGTCGATAATTGCCTCTTGATTGCCTCTTGATTGCCTCTTGATTGCCTCTTGATTGCCTATTGATTGCATCTTGATTGCGCGCTGAGCCTACAGCCAACCAATGCTGGTGAATGTCGATAATTGCCTCTTGATTGCCTCTTGATTGCATCTTGATTGCATCTTGATTGCGCGCTGAGCCTACAGCCAACCAATGCTGGTGAGTGTCGATAATTGCCTCTTGATTGCCTCTTGATTGCATCTTGATTGCATCTTGATTGCGCGCTGAGCCTACAGCCAACCAATGCTGGTGAGTGTCGATAATTGCCTCTTGATTGCCTCTTGATTGCCTCTTGATTGCCTATTGATTGCATCTTGATTGCGCGCTGAGCCTACAGCCAACCAATGCTGGTGAATGTCGATAATTGCCTCTTGATTGCCTCTTGATTGCATCTTGATTGCATCTTGATTGCGCGCTGAGCCTACAGCCAACCAATGCTGGTGAGTGTCGATAATTGCCTCTTGATTGCCTCTTGATTGCATCTTGATTGCATCTTGATTGCGCGCTGAGCCTACAGCCAACCAATGCTGGTGAGTGTCGATAATTGCCTCTTGATTGCCTCTTGATTGCCTATTGATTGCCTATTGATTGCATCTTGATTGCGCGCTGAGCCTACGAACAACCCATGCAGACAACCACCACAATCGCGGCAACGCCCTGTACGCCACCTCGCGCCACCCCGAGGCGGTGGCGGCGTTCACGACGGCGCTGACGTTACAGCCCACCGACACGGAGAGCTATTTCAATCTCGGGAACGCCTTTGATAAAATGGGGCACGCGCGCGACGCGGCGGGGGCGTTCACGACGGTGCTGCGCCTCGCACCGAACGACGCGGCTGCGGCCTACAACCTGGCCAATGCTCTGAAGGTGGACGGTAAACTTGACGAAGCTCTCTTTTGGTATCGGGGGGCGCTCAACGCGGATCCAACAGATGTGTCCAAGGTGCATTGATGATGTCTGATGGCCACTGATTGCGAATGATGGCCACTGATTGCGAATGATGGCCATTGATTGCGAATGATGGCCACTGATGGCTACTGATTGCGCATGATGGCCCCCTCTCAGGTGATCAACTTTGGGAACGCGCTCGACTCGGCGGCGCGTTTCGTCGAGGCCGAGAACGCGTTCAATCTCGCGCTCAATCTCGCACCGTCCGATGCGGCCGTGTACACGAGCCTCGCGCACACGGCCAAGAGTCAAGGCATGATTGCGTCTGATTGCGTCTGATTGCCTCCTTCATCAGGGCCGCGCACACGGCCAAGAGTCAAGGCATGATTGCGCCTGATTGCGTCTGATTGCCTCCTTCATCAGGGCCGCGCACACGGCCAAGAGTCAAGGCATGATTGCGTCTGATTGCGTCTGATTGCGTCTGATTGCGCGCACACGGCCAAGAGTCAAGGCGCGCCATTGATTGCGTCTGAGTGCCTCTGAATGCGTCTGAATGCGTCTGAGTGCGCCTGGATTGCGTCTGGATTGCCTCTGAGTGCGTCTGAGTGCGTCTGAGTGCGTCTGAGTGCGTCTGGTAACGCCCGCAGGCACGCCGGAGTCTCTGGAGCGGCCACGGACGGGCCCTGAGTTGCCTGCATATGCTCACCACGGCGCCCAATCCCCACAGGCACGCCGGAGTCTCTGGAGCGGGCGGTGCACGCGTACGAGCATGCATTGCGCATCTTGCCTTCATCAGCGGCTGCCTATTCGGGACTGGCGTACGCACTCAAAGGAGGTGGACCCCGCCTTGCATGCATGTGCTCACCACGGCGCCCACTCCCCACAGGTACGCACTCAAGGAGGTGGACCCTCAACGGGCAGCGCAGGCATTCGCCGCCTCTGATGACCTCTGATGACCTCTGATGACCTCTGATGACCTCTGATGACCTCTGATGATCACCGATGACCCATAATTGCCTCCCTCATCAGGCATTCGCCGCCTTTGCGGCCACGGAGGCGGAAGGCAGCGGCGGCATCGCTACGGAGGCGAAACGGTTTGCCACAACTGATTGCCACTGATTGCAACAGATTGCTACTGAGTGCTACTGAGTGCTACTGAGTACCAATCATTGCCACAGATTGCCACTGATTGCAACAGATTGCTAAGATTGCATCGCTACGGAGGCGAAACGGGTTGCCACGTGGCTCGAGACCGCCGCGCCGCAGTGGGATTGCGACTCCTAATTACGACTTGAGTACCTCCGATTGCATCCCTCATCAGGTTTGCCACGTGGCTCGAGACCGCTACGCCGCCAGAGACATGCGCCGCTTCTGCGCGTGATTGGCCCGCAATCAAGGTACGAGGGCCGCTGATGACCTCTGATTGCCTCCCTCAATAGGCGTGATTGGCCCGCAATCAAGGTACGAGGGCCGCTGATGACCTCTGATTGCCTCCCTCATTAGGCGTCGGCGGTCTACCCTGAGGCCTTCGAGCGCAGCCCCGGAGTGCAGCCGTGCAACCGCGTCCCCTATGAGCTCGCCGTCGAGATGGGTTTCGTCAAGCTCCTCGAGCGCGGGCCGTTGGTGTTGACGAACGCGACGCTCGGCTGGAGATTGCACGAGCTCACGGACGAGGCGCTCGTCGAGGCGGTGCGTTTCGCTGCGTTTCGTCACTGATTGCGCATGATGGCTCACCTCTCGACCTCGTGCACGCTGATGGACGCTCATGAGCCTTGATTGCCTCTGATTACCTCCTCTGAGTGCTACCCTCGTCAGGTGGGCAACGCGCCCTTTCGTATGCTCGTGATGCCCAAGGACGTCCATCCTATCTTACCCCCCGACCACCCCGGCTCCATCGTCGACCCGGTGTGACTCCATCGCGTTGTCGTGGGCAACCTCGCATCACCCGCGCATGCTCGTCACGGAGCCCACCCCCCACCCCCCACCCCCCACCCCCCCTCTCCCCACAGGCGGCCTCGGGCATCTATTTTAGGGACTACCTCAAGCTGCTGGATCGACTGGCGCTGACCGAGGAGTTCGCCGTCTACGTGGCGCAGCTCAACCTGCTGCGGCTGCCCTCGCTCCTCCGCCAGGTCTGATTGCGTCTGATTGCGTCTAATTGCGTCTGATTGCGTCTGATTGCGTCTGATTGCGTCTTATTGCTGCGGCTGCCCTCGCTCCTCCGCCAGGTCTGCCTCTGAGTGCCTTTTCGTGCCTCTGAGTGCCTCTGAGTACCTCTGAGTGCCTCTGAGTGCCTCTGAGTGCTACTGATTGCTCTGAGTGCACCTGATTGATCCTACGCCAGGTCTGCCTGCCCAAGGCGTTACCAGGTGCCAAACTCTCGATGACGAATCTTTGGCTGGGTGGGCGCTCCATGAAGAACGGATTGCACTTTGACAACTTTGACAACCTGCTGCATCAGCTGCGGGGCACGAAGCGGGCGCTGCTCCTCCCGCCTGATGACACGCCTCATTTGTACTACGCGAGCGGCGGAACGAGCGTGCGTCTGATGACCTCTGATGACCTATGATGACCTCTGATGACCTCTGATGACCTCTGATGACCTCTGATGACCTCTGATTGCGGCGGGACGAGCGTGCGTCGGCACGTCTTCTCGATCCGCGCCGTGGTGGGCCCTGCCGTGCATGCATGTGCTCACCACGGCGCCCGTTCCCCACAGGTGCGTCGGCACGTCTTCTCGCTCGAGGCGCTCGAGGAAGGCCGTGCTGCGTTTGCGAACGAGACCGTGCACGCGCAGGTGTGAACGCTCGATGCGGCGCGTCCGAGTGCCCCCCTGAGCTACCCCTTGGAGTGCCTCTGATGAGCTGCCTCATCAGGAGTGCCTCTGATGAGCTGCCTCATCAGGAGTGCCTCTGATGAGCTGCCTCATTGAGTGCCTCTGATGAGCTGCCTCATTGAGTGCCTCTGATGAGCTGCCTCATCAGGAGTGCCTCTGATGAGCTGCCTCATCGGCCGGAGCTCACACACCGCTGAGTTGCCTCTGATGACCCCTGATGACCCCTGATTGCATCTGATTGCGTCCCTCACCCTCATCAGGTGCGCGAGAACGTCGCCTCTGATGACCTCTGGCTGCATCTGATTGCGTCCCTCACCCTCATCAGGTGCGCGAGAACGTCGCCGTGATCGACGTCTTCGATGCACACGTGGGGCGGACTCACCCGAAGGTGGCCCTTGCCCATCCGACGCCGTGGTGGACCCTGCCTTGCATGCATGTGCTCACCACGGCGCCCATTCCCCACAGGTGGCCCTCGCCCATCCGACGGTGTGCGAGTTGCGAGAAGGGGAGGCGCTGTTCCTACCCAAGGTGAGGCTGATTGCGACTGATTG
>ERZ761574.1977-NODE-1977-length-11707-cov-71.985582_pt1 | contig 11707 bp, 9 predicted proteins | sample MGYA00374950_ERZ761574 | MGnify/ENA primary metagenome ERZ761574 (study PRJEB28895, sample SAMN07631631) | mixed culture metagenome | isolation source: Freshwater growth medium | place: USA: Seattle, Washington | collected 2016-10-03 ... | reverse complement strand
GGGCGGATGCGGCGCTCGCCGATTCCGACGGTGGCACTCCGCTCATGCGGGCGAGTGCTTTTGGACACGAGCGTTGCGCTCTCGTCCTGCTCAAGGCGGGCGCTGTCATGAGCGCTCACGACAACGCCGGTTTGACCGCCTTGATGCTCGCTGCCCAAAATGGCCACGAGCAGGTTGCTCTCGTCCTGCTCAAGGCGGGCGCCGTCGTGAGCGCTCAGAGCAACGCCGGCGTGACCGCCTTGATGTTGGCTGCCAATAATGGCCACGTGCAGGTTGCTCTCGTCCTGCTCAAGGCGGGCGCCGTCGTGAGCGCCCAGAGCAACAACGGCTGGACCGCCTTGATGAGCGCTGCCCTGAATGGCCACGATCAGGTTGCTCTCGTCCTGCTCAAGGCGGGCGCCGTCGTGAGCGCTCAAAACAACGCCGGTTTGAACGCCTTGATGCTCGCTGCCCGAAATGGCCGCGTGCAGGTTGCTCTCGTCCTGCTCGAGGCGGGCGCCGTCGTGAGCGCTCATAACAACGGCGGCTTGACCGCCTTGATGATGGCTACCAATGATGGCCACGAGCAGGTTGCTCTTGTCCTGCTCAAGGCGGGCGCCGTCGTGAGCGCTCAGGACAACCCCGGCTTCACCGCCTTGATGAGAGCTGCCGGAAATGGCCATGAGCAGGTCGCTCACGTCCTGCTCGAGGCAAAGGCAGACCCAAATCAGGCAAAGCCCGACGGCGGGACCGCCTTGATGCTCGCTGCCCAAAGTGGCCACGTGCAGGTTGCTCTCGTCCTGCTCGAGGCTGGCGCCGTCGTGAGCGCTTCGAACAACACCGGCTTCACCGCCTTGATGTTCGCTGCCCTAAATGGCCACGAGCAGGTCGCTCTTGTCCTGCTCGAGGCAAAGGCCAACCCAAATCAGGCAATGCCCGATGGCTTCACCGCCTTGATGTGCGCTGCCCATGAGCAGGTTGCTCTCGTCCTGCTCGAGGCAGGCGCCGTCGTGGGCGCTCAGAACAACGACGGCTGGACCGCCTTGATGTTCGCTGCCCAAAATGGCCACGAGCAGGTTGCTCTCGTCCTGCTCAAGGCGGGCGCCGTCGTGAGCGCTCAGAACAACGCCGGCGTGACCGCCTTGATGCTCGCTGCCCATAATGGCCGCGTGCAGGTTGCTCTCGTCCTGCTCAAGACGGGCGCCGTCGTGAGCGCTCAGAGCAACGCCGGCTGGACAGCCTTGATGATGGCTGCCCTAAATGGCCACGATCAGGTTGCTTGTGTCCTGCTCGAGGCAAAGGCGGACCCAAATCAGGCAAAGCCAGATGGCTGGACCGCCTTGATGAGCGCTGCCAAAAATGGCCACGAGCAGGTCGCACACATCCTGCTCGAGACCGGAGCGGCATTGCTTTCAGCCAGCGTGCCTCCATCGGCAACCCTCATCGCAGGATTCGGCACAATTGGCGTTCGAGTGGCCTTGGCGCCCGTCAAAGCCTTTTACGAGATAGAGCTCATCACAATTGGCGGTGCGCCGCAGCTTGGGTGGGCATCGCCTTCGTTTGTTGTCGGAGCAAGCGCTCCCTTGGGCGAGGGGGTAGGTGACGACGATGCGAGCTGGGGGGCAGACGGCGCACGAAAGCTCTTATGGCACGCAGGAAGTGAATCATGGGAGGAACAGTGGGCTACAGGCGACGTCATCGGCTTTGGGTCGGATCTCACCACAGGTACAATCTGGTTTGGCAAGAATGGCATCTGGAAAGCTATTTTCAGCGACGTTCGTCCTGAAAGCTTGTACCCTGCTCTGAGTGGGAATGGGCTGGTCTGCTGCATCCGCTTGGGGGCTGAGTGCATGCTATCGCCACCCGATGAAGGCTTCGTGCCATATCCTCAGGGGGCGATTGAGCTGCTTCGTGGTCGTGCCGGCGCGCTCATCAGTGCAAGTGAGGTGCCTCCCTCAGTGCGTACACATGGAATTGATGTCTGGCTCATGGCAAGAGGGAGCGGAAGCGATGCATGCGCACAGCTCATTGCCGGCTGGGCTACACGCTGAGACAGGCAACTTATCCATAAAGGATCACCCGATGCTCGTTAGATGCTCGTGTTTGCTGGCCCCCAGATGCCCATGAGCAGCGTGCCCGCTCGCCAACTGGGTGGGCGCGTTTTAGGTGTGGCGTTCTCAGTTGGCGAGGGTGATCTCGGACCGCGGGAGGCGTAGAATCGGAAAGGCCGGGCGCGGCGGCGGTCAGTCAGTCAGTCAGTCAGTATCGTCGCGGTCCCCCCGCCGCTCACCACACTCCACCCGTCTCAAAGGCTGGCTCCGTTGCAGCGGCCCGATGTGTGACATGTGTTTCGACTTTCGTTTTCAGTCATCAGTGCACCGCCACCGGCTGGGACCTGGGTCGGTCACACAATGTTGGGCAGTTAAAGCCGTAAAGTTTGATAAGTGTGAACGAGAACGTGCGTCTCCGCACTCCGCTCCGTAGCGTTAATCGGAGGCCGGAGCGGAGCGTACGGGCTCATCGGGTACGGGCTCTACCAGAACCGGGCGGACGTCCGGGGGCGTCTTACGTCAGCCGCTTATTTTCTGAGGGCGGTCGTCGGGCCGTAAGGCTAAATCACTCGACTTCTCTTAAAGTAGATTGTACACGACAGCTAGGCTTTACAGCCAGGTCCCGTCCGAGAGAACCGTCGACCGACGACCGCACATCACGAAAAAGCGATGCGCACGCACCTCAACACGCGATGAGTCCATCGCACACCCCCAGAGAGTGAAACTGCTGTGTGGAACCCAAAGCTGTTCGACAAAGCTGTACCCGTAGCCCATGCAGCGCTCGTCACCGGAAGTAGGGATTATTCGTCACCATCGAGTCGACGAGCCCACCAGGGCTCATGTCGGCGCCATTCACAGTGCCGATCCGGGCCGCGATGGCACCGATGATGAGTACTCCCACGAGCCCTGATAGCGCACCAATGAGCGGCTTGTTGGCCTCGAGCGACGCGACGAGCTCAGCGGCGTCAAGAATCTCCTGCGGGGGCGAGAGCCGATGTCATATGGCGGGATACCGGCGGGTGAGGGACCCGACACGCTCGGGCCTCGGGCCTTGGAGCTCGTGGCCGCTTCTCAAGGGCTATAGTGCGCGTGCTACATGCATCATCCGAGTTCGAGCCTTGCCACCAACCTTGTCTGACAGCTTTGCGAGGCCCTCGGGCGAGCACACGAGCACGCCCGGGTTCTTCAGGAGCAGCTCGGACGTCGCCGCCTTGCCGAGCCGCTTCTGAAGCAGCGCGTAAGTGCCTTTAATCTTGCGCGGGCTGTTGAGCTGCGGCAGGATGACGGCCGTGTTCTTGGAGAGCATCTGCAGTGCGACCTTCTCACTCGGATAGCACTTTTTGAACTCGCGCCAGAGGATCAGGATCTCCTCCTCCTGGCCGGCCTGGCGCTGCCCGCTGCTCTGGAAGGACACTCTCTCGGCAAACTTCTGTGGCAGGCCTCCCTTGATCAGCTTCAGCCTCGCCTCGTCCACGGCGAGCCGTGGCGCACCCGTGCGGTACGGCTGCAGCGATCCCGAGGGACGTGCGCTCCTCACGTTGAAGCCGTGCGCGCTCGAGAGGAGCCCAAACAGCGCTAGGAGCGCGAGCATAATCCTGTGTTTTTCCTGTGTTTTTCGCGAAGGGCTGTTAATGCAGGCTGTTAACGAGAAAAAGAGGGGAGTCAACTGATGGCCACTTCACCACTGATGGCCTCTGATGGCCTCTGATGGCAGTCGAGCTCGTGACCTTGTCACCACTGATTGCCACTGATTGGAGCGTGATCTTGAGCTCAGGTGGGCATCTCGAGTTCTCGACCTCGCGCATCCACGCACGAGGACCTGGGTGGGTGTGGAAGGGCTGCTCACCACGCGTAACCGCCTCGTTCGGACAGCTGCCATTTCGTGAGAGAGTTTAGCAGCGGCGCGCGCGGACATGAACTGTGACCGCAAGGGTCTGTGACCTGCTCGGGGCCTCGGCGAACTCAAGATGGCGGTCATGTAATCAACGGGCCAGCGAATGCGAACACCGCTCCGCGGCGACACAGCGATGACACTTGGCACCAGGGCGTGAGCCACAGCGGCCACAGCGGACAGCGCAGAGGCGAGCGCACAGAGGGGCCAAACAGCAAACAGCACCCCCCCTGGACCGTAACGGCCACCGACGACCTCGACGGCACCGGATCTCGGGGCAGTCTCGTACAGCATGCGACGACCGGCGCATGCTCTGAGGCGAATGCGTGCGAGAGAATAAGTAGTTTCCCTCGTCTCCTTTGGCGTAAGAGATCCCGGTGAGCATTAAAGCGTGAATATAAAGCGACGAGCGTGTACACACGAAACTCGAACGGCGCGACGCCGCGGCACGCGCCGACGACCGCAACACGCCGCCCTGTGCACGCCTGCACCGGTGACGGGACCCTAGAGGCGCGTGCGGCGCTCTCGCCGCACATTATCATGTGCCCCCGCGCCGAACAGCGACGAGGGTCGCGTCCCTGTGGACCCGCCACCCTCACGCCGCCTTCGCATCGGCAGACTCAAGCGTCGGCAGCAGCCCTGCGGCCTCGCAGCGCGCCTTCAAGAACGTTGAGAGCGTGGCACTGACGGCGACCAAGCTGCCGCCCCACTTGGCGAGCAGCGGCTGCCGCACAGCAAAAGCGATCAAGCTCCCGAACAGAAGAGTGCTGCGCGGCGCGCGACCGAGCAAGCTGCCGTTTGCAGCGCCCATGGCGCAGGCATACGCAATCGCGCCGCTGCTGACGGCGGCCTCCGGGTAGTCCTTCACGATCAACCGAAGCTGCTCGCGAGCGCGCACGGGGATGGCCTGCGCCGTAGCCTCCACGTGGGCCTTCCCGATGGCCACCTTTTCCTCGACAACATCCCTCGCCTCCTGCACGCGCACCTCGAGCGCCCTGACGACGGCGGGCACGGACTTGACGACGCTGACCTCCCACGCCTTGTAGCGCTCCACGAGCACGGGGACCCACGCCCAATTGCCAGTATTCTCTTGTGGCATGCGAATGTCCGCGCTCGGGCAAGTGCTGGCGATCGGGCGTCGTCGGCGTCGGCCAGGAACACACCGCCGCGTGAGAATCGCGCCGTGTTGAGCGCGCAAGCGAACGCATGTTACATGATCAACTGTGGACCCCATCGGACGGCACACTGACGACACGCGTTCACTTGTCGTCGAGCTTTAAGAACCGCCCCCTTCCAAGTGTGGGGGAGTTCAACGCCGCCCGAAGGTACCGAAGGTCGCCCGCCTCGTTAGGTACGGTCCTGTGAGACCAAAGACAAACTTTTCTACATGATCAACTGTGGACCCCACCGGACGGCACACCGACGACACGCGTTCACTTGTCGTCGAGCAGAGACCGCCGCACGAGCCGGCGCGCCACGACCCTCACAGCGACTGCGTCGTCACCCCTGTTTTTCTGTTTCACCTCAGCGCCGTCAGAACGGGAAGATGTCGAGCACGCGGCGGCGCACCTCGGCGAGCATCATGTTGCGCTGCTCCTTGGCGCCGCTCAGCGCGTCCGCATTCTCCTGCGCGCGCCGGATCAGGTAGGGCAGCACCTCGCGGATCGGGCCGTAAGGTACGTACTTGTATGCCTTGAGCGCATGGCGCGCGAGGGTGAAGGTCAGATTGTCGCCCATCCCAAGCAGCTGCCCAAAATAGACGCGCTCGCGCGCAACGCGGCTGCGCTCGCCCCCCTCGTCCCCGAGATGTTCCCCGAGGAGTAGCGCTGCCACGCGCTCAATCGACGCCTTGTTGTGCGAGGCCACCATGACCGAGGTGCGCTCCGGGCAGGGGCAGTGCAGCAGCAGAGTGTCGATGGCGGCGTCATAGCTCGCATGGGTGGCTTCGACCTGATGAGAGGGACAATCAGGGACCTAATGAGAGGGGCAATCAGTGACCTGATGAGAAGGGCAATTATGGAGGCCGTCCGTGAAGCAACCAGCGGCCATCAGTGGCCATGATCAGGATGATGAGGGTGGCAATCAGGGACCTGATGAGGGGGGCAATCAGGGTAGTATGGGTGGACCCTCACCGTCGGGTGGATCGGATCATGATAGCCATGTTCCTTGGCGCGCTGCCTCTCGTGCACCATATAGGCACCACGCACGAGCTTCGCGCCGAGGTGCCATCCTTCGCGGTGGGCACGATCGAGGTCGAGCCGCAGCTTCGCATCGCACTCGCGGAGGTAGGCTTGGTACGTGCCGAAGACGACGGGGTACTCGCGATTGTGCGCGCGTGAGAGGCGGAGTACCGTGTGGTCGATGGCCGGCTGGAAGTACGTGTGCTCCGCGTCGATCATCAGCCGCACGCCCAGCGCCTTGGCGTGCAGCGCGATGCCGTCCAGTCTGGCGAGCATCCGTTCCAGGCCCGCACACTCGTCCACGTCGAGCGCGGAGCGGTAGAGGGGGCCCTTGGATCGACAGCGCTGTACGAGCGGCCCTATGGCATGCAGTGGAAGCGCGTTGGTGAACTCCACGAGGTCGACGTCGCCGTCCATGTCGGTGTCGATGCGCTCAAAGACCGCCTCGATCTCCTCGTCTGACATCTCGAAAGCCTCGCGCCAGCCTCTGCGGAAGGCGTCGCGGGAGATGACGCCTTGCTTGGCCGGGTCGAGCGTCTCGAAAAAGGCGCGCAGCTCCCGCACGGCGGTGGAGACGCGCTCGAGGAGCGCGGGGTCGCCGAGCGCCGTCACTTTGACCGCCGCGAAGCCTTCGGGCGTCGTTGCATGCACGGCATCCACGGCGGACAAGAAGATGCGATGGTTGGCGTCGCACTGCGCCTCGCTCACGTAAGGGTAGGAGCGCGCTGGCTGGTTGACGGTCACGTCGGTGCCGCCTTCAGACTCGAGGTCGGCCTCGGCTGCATAGTCGAGGATCCCGCCGACGCCTTGCTCTCGGAGCCCTCGCAGCGTCGGCGCGATGGTCTCGGCAGTCTCGCCGGCCACAAAGTGGGCAAACACCGAGTGCCGAAGCAAGGCCTCGGTGGCTTTACGCCCGAGCACCCGATCGCTCAGCGCGAGCAGTGGCTCGGAATGCTTGACGAGCCACGGCTGCGAACAGGCCGTGAGCACGGTGGCGCCACGGAGCAGCTCAAAGGTGGAGTAGCTGGAGAATGCAAGTTTCGGATCGGAGCAGTCGAGAGCCTTGCTCGTCGTGCTGCGGAACGCCACAGTGGACAGGCTGCGTCCACGGTGTGCAAGTGCAGATAGGTGGCGCATCGCTCGAGATTGGTTTTCGAGAGCCGATCGCGTCCGGTCCACTTGGCGAGGACAAGTACGTCCGCTAGGGCAGCGTGGGGGCGAGCCTGTGTACAGGGAGTATCCAGGAAAGCGAGCGGCCGGCAGCAGCATCCGGCCGCCGCTATAATTACACCTGCAATTGACGTTACTCCATGTTCTTGAACAAGAACTGTCCGTCCATGATAATCAATGCGGGGGGGGGCTGAGGATGGCAATTGGAGAGTTCTTCAAAGCATGAAGAGACCGGTTTGATGGTTTCTTTCTAACAAAGTAGCAAGCCGCTCTTCGACAACAAAGTAACAAGCCGCTCTTCGACCCACGCCATGGAACAATTGGACCCATCTCAAAACCTCACCACGCCAACATATACCTCCCCTCCTTCTCTTCTCCGTCTCTGTCGCTGTAGATGTACTATCAAACTTAGTACATAGTTTCTCCCTGCTGCTGCTCGTCGTATAGGCGCCACGCAGCTGGAAGAGACATTGCCTTGCGCCCGTCGCGCGAGCGATAGCCCTTGAGCTTGCCGAAATCCATCACCTTCGTCCAGCCAGGTGGTGGCTTGGTGCGCACCGCCGCCAGCTCCGCAGCAGCTCGCTCTCCCAGCCGGGCCGGCGCTCCCTCACGTGCGTCGGCGGCGGCCGAGCGCTCATTTCGGCGCGCAACTGGACCTTCCTGATTTGGACCTTCCTTATTAGGACCTGCGGCCGTCTGGCGAGATGTTCGGCGCTCATCTCGGCGCCAGGCCGAGCCCTCCTCCTCCGGCTGCGACGGCTGCGGCGGCTGGGGCTGCTGATGCTGCTGCTGCTGCTGCGGCGGCGGCGGCGGTGCTCTCGTCGGCTTCGGTGGGGCAGCGGCAGCAAGCTCGACGACAAACTTGGGCGGCACACGGGCTTCGAAGTCACCGTCGTCATACTGCACGTCGACGGTGCCATCCGGATGGCATTGGGTGACCTTGCCCGGGTACCATTGGGTTCGAGAGGTGCCGAGGGATTGGGCTTTATAGCGCGCCTCGACGCGATGTCCGACTGCCGGAGCCACCGCCATCGATGAGGCTGCCGCCGCCGGCGCGGCCGCAGCCGCCGCAGCCGTGGCCGCAGCCGCCGGCGCGGCCGCCGGTCGCCTGCAGGGGCGCTTGCTTGGCGGGAGATCGAGGGAGATCGAAGGCACTATATTGGGCAGCGACGCGATCACAACGTCCTCGTCATCGTCCTCCGACTCGGCAGAACAGGTCACCACCGGAAGGTCCTCCGCTAACGCTGCGCCCAGCTTCGCATCAACCAGCTCGTCGCTCGCATCAGGCGCCGCCTCGGCGGCGGCGGCGGCGGCGGCGGCGGCGGCGGCGGCAGCGGAGGTGGCGGAGGTGGCGGAGGTGGCCGCAGCGGCGGCAGCGACCACTCCTCTCTCGGCGACTGCCGGCCACGATTGCGGTGCCATCGGTGGGCCCAGCGGAGCTCGGAACAGCGGCGCGCTCGATACGCCTGGAGCGCCCACGAGCGCGCTGACCTCTTCCGAGCTCCGCGCCACCGTTCGGCTCGAGATGAGTGTCGAGATGAGCGCCGTGTTGAGCGTGGCCTCTGCCTGGACCGGCAGCTCAGAGCACTCAGCACGGCGCTCGTCTCCTCGCACGAGCCCCTCACCCGTCCTCGCCGCCGCCCTCTTCGCCGCCCTCGCCTCCTCCACCCGATTGCCGGGTCGCTCAACGTCCGGCTCGCTCGCACACACGTCGCGATACGCCCGCGCCGCCTCCTTTGGAGTCGCAAAGACGCCAATGCTTCGGAACGCGCCGTCACGCATCACCTTAGCCACCCACTTCTGCCCGTGCTTGAAGACGCCCATGTAGCCCGACATGTACCGCCCATCCCGCATCAGCAGCTGCTCGTCGTCGTCGGCCGCCGCCGCGCCGTCGCCGAGCGCGGTGAGTGGCTGGAAGCTCGAGGGCAGCAGCCCATGCCCGTGCATGCGTCGTCGGATCAGCTCGTAGTACGCGTCGTCCGTCTCGAACGCGATCAGCTTGCGCCCCGCTTGCACGACTGAAACGCACTCGGAGCCAGAGCCACCAAAAGGCACGAGGACGACTTCCCCCCGGAGCGAGTGGCCCTCGACGAGCCGATCGCACAGCCGGAGAGGCTTCATCGACGGGTGGTGCGGCGGCCCATACGCTCGCTCTTTGGAACGAGAGTTCTCACGGGGAATGTCCCACCAGTCGGCGTCGACATACGGGCCGGCGGACCCAAGGGCGATCCTCCCTTCCTGACGGGACTGGGGCGGCCCGCCCGGCTTGACGAACCACTCGAGGTACTCCATGCGCACTGAATAGCTCGTCATGTGGGTCAGGCGCGAGTCGCCGCCCTGCTTGTACACCCACGAGATGTGTTGCACGTACTCGAGGCCGAGCTCGGCAGCGACGAGTTTGAGGCGATCGATCCAGAGCTTCGCAGGCGAGCCATAGAGAAAGAGGGAGCCACCCGGACGAAGGGCAGCAATCGAGGCCTTGAGCCATCCGGCCGACCAGGCGAGGTAGTCGGGCACCGTGTCCCAAGCGGAGCCTTGCACGGCGATGTTATACGGCGGGTCCGCGATGACGAGATCGACGCTCGATGCCGGGAGCTGCCCTATGCCCTCGACGCAGTCGCCGTGCACGAGCTTAACGTGCTCCGTTGTGATAGTCTGCGACGGCGCTGCTCGTGGAGCGGGATGCGCTGCCGCTGGCTCGTTGCTGACGTCGGAAGCCATCGGCACAGCCGCCGCCGCGGAAGCCATCGGCGCAATCGGCCGCTGCACATTGGAAGCCATTGACGCAATTGGCACCGCGTAAGCCATCGGCAGTCGCTCGTTGAAAGCGGTTGGCATGATCCGAATCGCGTAAGCGATCATCGGCGTGGGCACCGACATGAAAAAGAGCGCGGAAAATACCTCGCGCCAAAATTGGAAACCTGACGAAACAAATCAAAAAAGACAACAAGAGGGAGACGGAGACGCGGCGCCGAGTGTAGAGACGTATTCCATGGACGTATTCATCCGGTTCTTGTCGATAGAACGCGTGCGGGAGACGGGACGCGACTGTGTCAGCTGTCAGGGACAGTGTCACGTCACATGTACGTGAGACACTCGAGTACTACATGTATTAGGTCCCTAGCTAGTGCTGGCTGTAGCTGGCTGAGCGGCTGTTAAAGCGGCTGTACGCCCTGGAGGGCTCCACACACAGCACGTGTAGAGAGTCGCCGCCCCGCCCCCAACTACACGCACACACTTCCTTGATGATTCGTGTTTTTGTGTTGTCTCTGTGGTGGAGACCCGGTTCATACGTTCATTCGGATTTAATTCAGCTTTGGCTCCGCCGGGGCGGTGGCTTCTTCTTCGGCAGCAGGGGCAGAGTTTCTTCGAGCGTCGTGCTCTCGAAGCTCTCCACGTTTGCTGAGCTGGCGAGCTCGGCGGACGACGCTGACTCCACCGTCGCCGACTCCGACCCGAGCATTCGACCCTCCGCCTTCGGCTTCTTAGGTGGCGGCTGCCTCTTCGTTTTGACTGCGGGCGACTCGGCCTCAACAGGCTCGGCTGCCGTTCTAGCGGCTACCGCTTCGTCCGTCGCCTTATTGGCACGCTTTGGAGGGGGCCGTTTCTTTGGTGGCGGCGGCGCCGCCGCGTCCGCCTCCGGCATCGCTCTTTTGGGTGGCACAGTCACTGCACTCACCGTGCCCACCGCGGCCGCCAGATTCTGAAGATTTATCGTGCGCTTTGGCGGCGGCGCCCGTTTGGGCTGCGGGACCCCCATGCGAATCTGAAGCATCTTGATTTCCTCAGGGCAAGCACACGAGCGTGCGATTTGTCGCAGGATTTCGAGGAGCTCCTGACTCTCTTGCGCCATGATGTTTGTGCTGGACGTCCTCTCTGCCTAGTTGGCCCTTCTCCCTAGTTCGCGGGCCCTTGTGCGGATGGTGTGCTCGGAGCGCGGCGCGAGTACGGCGCGAGCGTCTGGCAGCTTCGGTAGTTGTGCCCCAGCGTCCGGCACGTGGGAGCGAGCACGAATGCGACCCAGACGAGAGCGTCTCGAGGAGCGCACAGACGACGTGAGAGTGGCACGAAAGGCTCCGCCCGAGTTGGCTCGTGCTAGACTTTTGGAAATGAATTTCCCAAAGTCGCCGCTCGTGGAGCGGCTCCAAATCATGAGGGCGAAAACCTCTGTCCGAACCCGCCAGCGAGCGACAGGCTGGTGAGCGGTAACTATCGTCCGGATCAGCCCCGCGCGCGCACTGGATACCCACCACCACCTGATTAGCCGATGGCGCTCAGGACAAGTGCTGTCAAACCCCTTCAGCAGGTCCGCAGAGACGTGCGTGTGCCAATGTGAGTGGAGCCGCCATCTAGAAGGCAGCTGCCAGGCTTGCCGCCCACTGAGCATCCGCTACAGCCAGCTGGGGGGCTGAGACGCCGCATCTTCGGGGTAGTGG
>ERZ761574.1959-NODE-1959-length-11837-cov-78.771855_pt1 | contig 11837 bp, 21 predicted proteins | sample MGYA00374950_ERZ761574 | MGnify/ENA primary metagenome ERZ761574 (study PRJEB28895, sample SAMN07631631) | mixed culture metagenome | isolation source: Freshwater growth medium | place: USA: Seattle, Washington | collected 2016-10-03 ... | reverse complement strand
GCTCGAGCTCAGTTGGAGGCGGCCAGGCAGCAGGCTCAGTCTCGAAAGCTACTGGTTCTACAGCTTCATCCCCCAATTCTGTTTGCACATCCAGACGTGGACGTCAGGCGAAGAAAAGGATGGCCGGAGAACAGCAGTGGGGCTCTTTCAGCTCCTTTGGCTTCTCGAAAGCTTCGAGTCCGAACTCCAAACAACCACGAGGTCGACCACTGCTCGAAGACGTGCACGCGACAACGGAGCCGGCGGCAGCAGAGACGGCGGTCGTGGAGCCGGTGGCAGCACAGACACGAGCAGATCCGAAAGCCGCTGCTGCTGCCGCTTTGCTCGCCGGCGGCGTTGTCAGCAAGCGGGAGATTTCTCAGTTCAACTTCGGTACTTGGGACGCTAGTTGGAACTCTAACAACTCCTCCGAAGTGGAGATGCGCCCAGGGATGCAGTGGCTGGTTGAGAACATGAACAGGACCACGTTGATGTTTGTCGCTGATGAGGATGACAATAACGAAGATGGCATGAGCGTCGATTTGCCAGAGCAGCATCCAGATCGTATGTACCGTTTTGAAACGGTACAGGAGCGGGTAACTCGGGCGCGCGCTTCGCTGCCCAGCGGGCTGCCCAAGTCAGTTCCTGGGATCTACGGTGCCGCCAAGTTCCGCAGTGCCGCCAAGTCCCTTGGCAAGCGCCCTGGCAAGCTGCCTCCAGGTCTGTCCCCAGGTCTGCTCCCAAGTTCTGCCCCACTGTCGGTTGTGTCCCCTGCCACGAGCCTCGTTCAAAACGTCCGTCGATGTGGGGGAGGCGCTGCGTCAAGCTCGTCGGAGCCTGAAAGGAATGACTTCATGGACCATGTGTGAGGTACGTGCGAGAGAAGTGGAGCGCAGGGCTAGCGGGGTAGCTCGGCCTCGGGCTACTAGGTGGGAGTCTTGGTGGCATGTGCATGTGCCTGGCCAGCCCACTGGCCTCGCTGGCCAGCCTGACGCGCAGCTTTGGTTGGTGGTACTGTACCAGCCTATGGCATCGCGGTACGGGGAGCGGAGAGAGTGACGTCGTGCGTGTCTGAGTCGCGGACGGGAGTGGGGAGACTGAACCTGGAGTAAGTAAGTAAGTAAGATACGCCTCATGGAGGCGCACACGCGGTGAGGGGGGTACCCAGGCATACAAAGTGTGGCGGTGGTGCGCAGTCGAGTGTCGTAGCTTATGAAAGTAATCAGTCAACGGACAACGCTCGATCTGTGTGCTCTAACCTCTAAGAGATCGGGTGGGGTGCCCGGCGGGTCGGGTGCTCGATTTCTCGTTTTCTCCGCCGAGCCCGCCACTGCTGCGCGCCTGCCGCCTCGCTCTCCCTCTCGTCGATCCTGCAGTTGCGTCGCCGCCCCCGTCCGCCATTCCGCGTTCCGGGCGGCGCTGCGGCTCGCGCAGCCGGCACCCCCCGGCCCCGCCCCCGGCCGCACCGGCACCGCACCGCCGGACCGGGCCGGGGCGACGACTGAAGTCTGAACCTAGAGAATGAAGAGCCAGCCAGCCGCGCTGTATGTCTGTTGAGGAGGTCTACACACACGAATAACACTCTACTGAAGTAGTATAGCGACAGTTGACTGACTCGCAAGAGAATCAGAGCGTACAGAGAGGACGCTATTGGCGCACTGGCCCACAGCCCGAGGGCGAGGCCGAGTGTGGAGTCGAGCTGCGCACGCACGTGCCCGCCCGGACCTGCTGACTGTCCTGACGATTAAGCCTGCACGACTGAAAATGATGCGCGAGGCCGCGCGCCCAGAATCTGAGTCTGCGTGGCAGCTCCAGCCGTCACGGCTGATGGCAGCACGCGACGCGGCGAGGCGGCCCGATCAGTAGCGCTCGCGGTGGCGCCATTTGGCAGCGCCATCAGAGAGCTCTGTCGGCCCGACAGTTGCCGACTAGCTGGCAACGGCTGCGATGCGCGCGGCATCTTCCCTCCACTCGCGCACAAGGGGTCGGAGGCCGCCGCCTCGGGGGGAGCCAGCAGCGGCTCTCCAGCTCTCATTCGGAGCACCCATTCGAGATCGCGGAGATCGACGCGCTCCGTCGCGCCGCGCGTCGTCCCGGGCGTCACCGCCTCGTCGAAGACGGCGTCGAGATCCAATGCGGGCGCGTCGATGTCAATGGTGCGCACCGCCCTGTGGAACTCGAGACGTGCCACGCTGCCGCTGGGGCCGCCGCCCGAGCTGCCCTCTTCACCCGAGCCGCCGTTGGCCGAGCGACGAAGTAGACCCACGATGCGTGCGGCAGATCGGTCGAGAGCACTGCGCAGCGTGAAGCGCACTAACTCGGCGCACTCGATCGTGCCCGAGCCGTCGATGTCCATCTCCGCAAATACGGCCTCGCACGCCGCCGCGTGCAGAGGGTTCGTCACAGCTGGCATCGTCTCCGAGAAGGAGAGCCCGGGCAGCCTGAGCGTCGCGATAGCACGCCCGAACTCGTGACGACTGATCAGTCCAGAGCCATCCTCATCCCATCGCGCAAAGGTGTCTGCCACACGGCTAAACGAACTTGCTAGTGCGTGCTCGAGCAGGGCCTTGGCGTCGATGAGCTCCGCACTCGGCACGGCCATCGACACCAATGCCGGCGTCGCCCTCGGCGTACTCGGCCATCGACATCAACGCCGGCAGTGTCTGGGGTGGGCCAGTTGCCTTTTTCAGCGTCTGGGGAGTCGCTCGTACAGGGCTAGCCGAGCACGAGCCATCCGCACCGTACGGCCGCGCCTGCGTAGTTGCGCCGTGCTGAGCGCCGTGCTGCGACGAGGCGCCGTGCTGAGCGCCGCCACTCTCGCCGCATGCGCCTTTGCAACTCGCGCGGTACGGCCACGAGCTCGAGGTGCCTTATCGGAAACTTGCCGCCTTTCTCACCGCCCTTGCCGCCGTTGTCATAGCCCTTGCCGCCTCTCTCACCGCTCTTGCCGCCGTTATCATAGCCCTTGCCGCGGTTCTCACCGCCCTTCTTGCCGCCTTCGACGCCATTGGTCGGGCTCCTCGTCTGCTTGGGAGAGCTATTGGCGGACGGGGCGAGGGTCCGTTGCAGCTCCTTGTACTCCACGGTGCCGCTGCCGTCCACGTCCATCTCGTCAAAGAGCTCATCGATGACGTGGTCAGGAGCGCAGGAGCGTCGAAGCCGGCGGCGCGAATCGCCGATTGGAACTCGGAGCGCTGGATGGTACCTGCCCCATCCGTGTCCCACTTGTGCAGAAACCGATACCGATCCCACCTGTACCTGTCCCATCCGTGCCCGTACGAAGCCGAAAGCGCGCTTTTCAGAAAAGCAACGAACGATGAACTCGGAGTACGACATCTCGCCTGAGGAGAGAGGCGATCGGCCATGATCATCAGAGGCAATCAGCCCCATCTCACCAGAGCCTATTGGTCATCAATCAGATCGAATCTCAGCCCCATCTCACCCGAGCCATCCCGATCATAGTCGTCAAAGATGCCATCGCACATCTCGTCCGTGACCGTCGTCCCCATGTTCGCGACGAGCTTGCGGAATTCGACCTTCGTGACCGCGCCGCTGCCGTCGGCATCTAAGAGTCGGAAGTCGCCGCTCATCTTGGCGATGTTTGCACCAATGACACGCTTGAGTTGCTCTTTCAGACCCTTCCACACTTTCTGCGTCAGCATGACCCCAATATCACGGTAACTGACAGTACCATTCGTATCGGCCTTGAAGTCGTTGAAGAGCTTATCCACCTGATGCAGGAGGTAATCATCAATGAGATCTTCAGGTGCTTATCAGGTGGCACTCAGGTGGAGTCGAAGAGCGTGCTCACCTCCGCTTGCTCCGCCACGAAGCCGAGCATCGCGATCCGTTGACGGAACTCGACCTGAGGAGGGAGGCAATCAGTCAGAATCAAATGTCATCAGATCGCCATCAGAGGTCATCAAGGTCGCCATCAGAGGTCATCAGTGGCAATCACGAGACTCGACCTTGGCGAGCCGCCCAGTACCAAGTTGGTCCTGGCTCGTCAAGTACGCGAGCACACGCGGCCAGTCCGCGCTGAGCTGCTCACGTAGTGGCAGCCGCTTCTCGTGATCTCGCGGCTTCTTCTTAGCCGAGATCGTGAGCGAATTGACCACGTGCTCCTGGGCACGGGTCTCGCTTCAGGCCGGATGACCCTCGTGGCGCGGCTCAGCGGCAGCCCCTCGGCTGGGCCAGCGGCGGCGGCGGCAGGGGCAGGCGGCGACGACGTCCCAAGCGTTCGCCCCTTCATTGGTGGCGCCGGCATTCGTGGCGCCGGCCCTAATATGGAAGGTGGTCCGTTGGGCTCGAGCTGCTGCCGTCAGGGCTGCTGCCGTTGTGCCGTCAGGGCTGCTGCCGTTGGCCGAGGTGGTCCGTTGGCGTTCCTCAGCCGTCAGGGCTGGAGCTGCTGCCGGGGCGAACCTGGCTCGATGGTTGGCGTGCCGACTCCAAGCGCGCGACGTGCTGTTGCACTGGGTTGCGGATGGCATGCCATAGCTCATGGATCTGAACAAAACCATTGCCGTCCTCGTCGAACGAATCGAAGACTAGTTCGGCATTGTGCGCGGGAGCCTCGATCCCGAGCATGGCGATCACTTTGCGCAACTCCTCCTTTTCCAGTTTACCGTCACCATTCTCGTCCCACTGACGGAAGAGGTCGAGCACCTCTTCGTGGTTGGCAGACAGGGCACTCTTGATCTTGTTGGCGGCAGACGCGTCCACTTCCACCTGGCCGGGCTTCCGCCAGATGGCCCGCTGGACCTGGTTAAAGGAGCTGGCGACTGCGTCCGCAGGCGGCGGCTGGTGTGACACCGCGGACAGCGAGGGAGGTGGTGGGCGTGCCGATGAACACCCTAGAGCGACGGAATTCGTGGAGACGGCGCCAGACGACGCGACGCTGCACGCGTTATAACGGCCGACCGTGGCGCTGCCTCGGCTAAACGAGGGCGTGGACGACGACCCAGCGTGTCGCCACCACCGCCACCGCCGCCACCACCACCGCCACCACTGCCACGGTCGCCCCATCCGCCGCATCTGCCACCTCGTCCGCAGCCGCCTCCACCCCCGCCTCCACCCCCGCCTCAACCCCACCTCCATCCCCGCCTCCACCACTGCCTCCGCCATCGCGTCCGCCGCTGCCCACGGCTCGATGCGTTCAACGGCCTCGCGGTCCTCCAGCTGCCTGTCCGCAAGCAGTGCGAGCCCCCTGTTGATTCAATCTGGCAGACAAGGCGCGTTGCAGCTTGACGACCAGCGGGGTGCGAGTGCGATCGGTCTCTATTATGGGACGATTATGGGAGGGCTGACCTGGAAAGGTCCGGCGTGAGGCGCCGTCACGGTCGATAGCTGGTACTTCAGCTGGTGCGTGAACTGTTGACTTCCTCCGTGAACTGCTGAACTGTTGCCTTCCTCCGTGACATACAGCGTTCCTTCGTGAACCGCGAGGCCGCGCGGCCAGAGGAAGCGTGCTGACGACCCTGGACAGTCTTGGAAGCCTCGGCCTGTGCCCCCAGCTAGAGTGCTCACCGTCGCACCTATGGCTGGGTCGATCTTGCGTATCGCGTTGTTGAAGGTGTCCGCTACGTAGAGCGCGTCCTTGGCCCAGAGTAGGTTGGTGGCGTGGACGAATACCGTCGCTACTCGCCGAAGGCCATCCTGAAAGCAGCGGTGTATGCTGTGAATGATTTTTGTGAAACTTTGGGGAACCAACCCCTCCCCGACACGAGACGAACTCCTGTAGGCAAGACTCACGGAAGGATGGAAGGTCATGGAAGGTCAATGGCATCTTCACAGAGTTCATATGTGATGCGTGAACCTACGGTATCATGTGACTCTCGTCCACGAACGATTGCACTTCGATGCGTAAGTATGCTCGGCGCGCGCGGTGCACCTCGGTAAACTTGCACATCTAAGTTTCTTTTTAGGCCCGGTACATGAACATGTCCTGGATTAATGTACCGTACCGGTACCGGTACCGGTATCGTCCGCGCGCAGCACGAATCTCGTGGCCTTTACGGTACTGTACGCGTTTTTGTGGACCTTACCCTTACGTGCCGCCCAGCTGCTGGCGCGCGCGCAGGTATCCGTCTGCACAACTGTTGGCCTGGCCCCGAGTGCATGATAATCGCGCGCTCTCATGCCCAGCGCCGTGCCGCGCGCCAGACCCGCAGCGCTCGCACCGTAGCTACTGTGCTTGGGCACGCTCGCGCGCAAGCCAATCCATCCGCCTTACGCCGGCGATCTACCGGCGGTCGACTCATAGCGCGCTACCCGCCCGCCTGCCTTCCTCCGCAGACTACATCCTGAGACTTCAAGACACCGAACCCGAGAGCCTCGAGATCATGCTTCGCCTTCTGATCATCGCATTACCACTCATCGTCGCCTTGCCGGCGGCGTTCGACGAAGAGGAGGTCAACGTCCTTCAATTCGAGGCGCAGTCTCCGCTTCAGTTTGGGGTGCGATCTCCGCCTGAGCCACGCCTCTTCTCCCTCTTCTCCCAGCCGCCACGCGAGATCAAGTGATCAACACGATAGTCCCCCCAAAGCACACTCCCCTCCGCACGCACAAGTACGCCCCAAGCGCACACATTACAATGGACGCGCCGCGGCACTAGAATGCGGGCAAAGCCATCCACCCCGCGATCCAATTCGTCACCAACCTCTTCAGAGCCCAGGGATACCAACCCACCATCCACAGGTGTGCCCCCCAGAATGGCCGGCCGCCACGCTTAATGGCCCAGCTTCTGTCGGCCCTGGGCCGCTGCTCGCGCATGCTGTAGGCGCACGCGCACGAGGCCGCACGCGCACGTTGTGCTCCGCTCCCGCGCCCGCCCGACCCCGCGCCCGCAGAGGTGCGACGCAACTTGCGCTGGCCATGTTCGGCACGTGCGAGCGCGTTTGCTGACGGCTTGCAGTTTTGCTGACGGCTTGCGCGTTTCTCCTCCGGTGCAGGCAGCCGTAGCTGCGTGCGGTTGGGCTCAATGGCCACCGCGCCCTCGACATCTACGCCACGACCGGCAGGCACGACGTCAACACCACGGTCACGAGGATCCGGCCGCCGTTACGCCCGGGCTCTTCCGCTTGGCCCAGGCGGCGCGATGCCTGTTAGCTGGGCGCGGTCGTCCTGGCCGCCTGTCGACGTGCCTGCCTCAAACGTCCCTGTGCTCATCTACACTGCACACACCACACACTCAAAACCTTCAACACCACTCACCGTCCGATTCCACTCCAACGCCATGCCCCAGCTGACACGTTTCTCGTGCCTGCGCGCAGCCCTCGCAAGACAAGACCTTCTCGCCAACCACCCTGGGCGGCGAGATCCCTGGTTCGTCCTACCAGCTTCATGAGGGCAACAACGCCTCGGTCGCCGCCGGCCAAGGCGACACGCACGACGAGCCGCTTGCGGTGCGCGCAATCGCTGCACGAATATGGGCAAAAGGCCGCCAGCAGCCTGTATGTCCTCGTTGCCAAGGGGACGCGTATGTGGCCACCGCGCCATGTTTGCCCCTGCCTCCACCCCACACAGCCGTGCTCTCCGAATGAGCTCACAGCCGAGCGATAGTACGCTGCGATCTCTGACCCGATATAGCTCCGAATGATATAGTACGCTGCGATCTCTCACCTGCAGGCGCATTCTGACAAGATGACTGCCAAGGCGCTCACCTCAACGGCCACCCAATCGGACGAGTCGTACTCGAGCGAGCTTGCCACGATCGAGGGCGAACCTGGATTGCTCTACCAGCACCACGGGGGCAACGCATCCATGGCTTCTTCCGAGCACGAGGTGATCGCCAGCGCGGGTACCAAATGATGGCCATTGTGTGCCCTCTCCACTGCGCAACAGTCCGTCTCTCTCGCCTCTGCAAGCGGCAACCTCTCTCGCCCCCGCCTGTCGACGTGCCTGCCTCAAACGTCCCTGTGCTTGTCGACGACCTGACCCTTGTCGACGACCTGACCCTTGTCGCCCACGCACGCTCCGCAGTCGTACTACGCTGGTATCACCATCTCCATCGCGGTGACTTTGGCCGTTGAGTCGTTGGCCACTACGATCCTCACCTCCGCCGTGGCCGCCGCGACCCTGCTAGACGTCACCGTCAAGAACAGCTCGCCGACCGTCCCCACTCAAATGGTTGTCGTTCCATTGGCCCTCGGCCGCGACCCCCAAAATCGCCTCGTGGGCTTTAGCATCGCCATCATCGCCGCCGCGGCTGCCATGCTCGCCTCCATCCTCTCCTGCAGCCGCTGGAACTCCAAACCCGAGCCAACACGGAAAACGGGACCGAAGATTTCCGAGGGGCTTCTGACATTGCTCCATCCACTCCTCCTGAGACTCTTGACCTCTGTTTGCGTCACAGCGAGGATGGCACAGCTCGTTCTGGTGCTCTTGCTTTGTCCAGGGGTTATGTCAACTACGCCTGATTCGGGTCCCATTCTGATTCACGAAGTCGACATGCTTGCAGGCCATCAGAGCCCGGCAACAGAAAGGGTGATGCGAGATGCAAAGTTCCACAAGGCAGAGGCTGCATCGGAAGATCCCTTTCTTTTCAAGCATCGCGTTCAATCCCATGATGCTGTTTCGAACAAACTCACATATTTCGAGTACAGTGCACGCCGCCATCATCACGTCCTCATGCTGAATGAGATGAACATTTCTTCGTGTACGTTGGAAGTTGCTGGAGGCCAGATTCAGAAGGTGCATCTGACGTCTCGTGATCACAATGGGCTCAGAATGAACGTGACGGCAGGTACGTTCTCTCGCACCTTCGCTCCGCGGTGTTCCTTGTGCTCTTACGGACTGCATTTGGTCATGTGTCGCAGTAACGATATTTGCAGGGAAGATCGATTGCCAGGTCCAGGGAAGCCGTCACCTTTATGGCAAGCCGCTACAAGAACAGGCGGTCGCAGATCCTAACGTCACACTTGACGCGAAAGGGTTCGAAGCGGTTCTGACTGTAGCTACGAGGCCGGTGGGCTTCAATGACTGTTTCGAGCACGCGGAGATCGAGTACTTTCACGGCGAGCCGCAAGGTCTCTATGACGCACGCCTCGCACGGAATACGTCTCTTTCTTCCAAGGGATACCACGTTCCTGACGAAGGATTTGCCAAAACACAAGAGGTGATTGTTGACTCTGTACGCGACGAGAGGAACGCAAGCATTCCAACGGCTTCTGTCGAAGACCTGGCATCGGATCGGACTGCACGCGCCGATCGTCACCTTTCGCATTCGTGGTGCCTCGGTGCCTCTGACGATATCACACTTGAACTTTTTGGGACTGATTGTACGAATCTGTCTCCTGGAGCCGGTATGGAAAGCCCTTCTTGCTATTGGCGCGAATCCACGGCGCAACGGCCACTTGCACTTAAAGTCGGCAACACTTACACCTTGCGTTGGATATCAGCTGCAACCACTCAAAATGTTGATATTCATATTGAGAAAAAGTGGGGGCCACTAGAGACTTTCTGTGCTGACTTGTCAAGATCTTGGCTTCAAACCCGTGCTCACTCAGGTTCTCTCGCAACCTCCCCGAACAGCTTCACATTTCAAATGCCTGATCTTCGGGCGCTTGATTGTTGGCCAACGGATGCATCCGTCCCGGAGTTTCAATTCACCATCTTCACCGAAGGAGGCTGCCATAAGAGTTGGTTGTTTCCTTTCAAGCTCGTGCAGAACTCCGTTACCGGTTCTCAAACATTTTCGCTGAACGTCCCTGCCCAATACCAGCTCGGTGGCGCAAGTCAAGGTCTAAGGGTCAAGTGTGCGAGTTGCCGCGCCAGTGGGACAGGTAACATTCACGTCCTACTTCGCACAGCAGATGCCAATCCCTTCGACGAAACCTGGGCTTGGGGCAGCCTGAGCCTGACCGGCAACGTAGATGTCGAAGCACAAGCGTATGTGTCGGCAACGAGTATCCTTGGCCCTATCGAAATCCTCCCCCGTTTTTGCATCCCCGGTCTCTGTCTTACAGCCAGGGTTGCGGGCATTGATATCAAGCTTGGAATCCTGGCGGATCTTTGGGTGGGCGCTCGTGCAACATTTGATGCAACCGCCACACTCACCTACACACGCACTATGAGCTCCTCTGGAACGCTGGCGCATCACACAAAGCGGGGTCAGACTCTATTTCAAACCCTCAATGGATTCGTTCCCAGCGCTCCGCAAGGTTCTCCGACAACACCGCAACTGCGGCTGAATATTGACGCAACTGCTCGTGTGCACGTGACCCCCCGATTCTACGCCGGTATCTTCCTAACCGCTTCATCATACCTGCAGGCAGAGGCGTTTATAAAAGTTGAGGTACAATTGTCGCTTTCAGCTCAGTTCAACTTTCGAAGTGCAATCGGGGCAAGCAACTTCTTCCCAGCCAGAGACTCAGCACCGGTCGCGCCGCTCTCCCTCCTTCCGCCGATCGGGGGATCCGCCCCGCCTGCCCCTGCCCCCGCTGGGCCATCGCAGACCTGCGCCAATGCTTTAATCGGTTGTTCATCAGCATGCTCAGGTAATCACGATACACATCTTGGATTCCAGCTCAGCGTGACAGTCTATGGTTCATATAGATTCTATGTGCAAGGCAGCTTTTTGGGATTGACTTTGACTATAGGCCACCAATCGGAAATGAGAATCAACCCATCCCCTTTCTTTGTGTTGAACCGGTACATTGGTTCCTTTTGCTTTTACCTCTTTCCTCAAACGCTCGCGCCGCCTCCTCCAGCTCAATCGCTCGCGCCTCCTCCGCCAGTTCAATCTCTCGCGCCGCCGCCTCCAGCTCAATCGCTCGCGCCGCCGCCTCCAGCTCAATCGCTCGCTCCACCTCCGCAGCCACAAACCGGAGGTGCATGCACAAACACGTGCAACTACGCCTCAGATGGCGAGTGCGACGATGGTGGCCCCGGCGCTGCGTTCATTGATTGTGCGTACGGCACCGACTGCACCGACTGCGGGCCTCGGTCGCCACTGCCACCTCCGCAGCCACAAACCGGAGGTGCATGCACAAACACGTGCAACTACGCCTCAGATGGCGAGTGCGACGATGGTGGCCCCGGCGCTGCGTTCATTGATTGTGCGTACGGCACCGACTGCACCGACTGCGGGCCTCGGTCGTCACTGCCGCCTCGGCCTCCTCCAGCTCAATCGCTCGCGCCGCCGCCTCCAGCTCAATCGCTCGCGCCGCCGCCTCCAGCTCAATCGCTCGCTCCACCTCCGCAGCCACAAACCGGAGGTGCATGCACAAACACGTGCAACTACGCCTCAGATGGCGAGTGCGACGATGGTGGCCCCGGCGCTGTGTACATAAGTTGTGCGTACGGCACCGACTGCACCGACTGTGGCCCTCGGTTTGCACCGCCACCTCCGCAGTCACAAACCGGAGGTGCATGCACAAACACGTGCAACTATGCCGCAGACGCGTGGTGTGACGACGGTGGCCCCGGCGCTGCGTTCATTGATTGTGCGTACGGCACCGACTGCACCGACTGCGGGCCTCGAAATACGCCCTCACCGCCGTCGCCCTCGCCGCCGCCGCCCTCGCCCTCGCCACCGCCTCCCTCGCCACCGCGGCCCTCTCCCTCACCATCGCCGCCCTCACCACCGCCGCCGTCACCGCCGCCGCTGCCGCCGCCGCCGCCGCCCTCGCCGCCGCCGCCCCCGCCCCCGCCGCCGCCGCCCCCGCCCCCCCCCCCGCCGCCGCCCTCGCCGCCGCCGCCGCCCTCGCCGCCGCCCTCGCCGCCCTCGCCACCGCCATCACCGCCATCGCCGCCGCCGCCGCTGCCGCTGCCGCCGCTGCCGCCGCCCTCGCCGCCGTCGCCACCCTCGCCGCCCTCGCCGCAGCCATCTTCCCCGCCTCCGCCTCCGCCCTTCACTT
>ERZ761574.1936-NODE-1936-length-11988-cov-87.949468_pt1 | contig 11988 bp, 19 predicted proteins | sample MGYA00374950_ERZ761574 | MGnify/ENA primary metagenome ERZ761574 (study PRJEB28895, sample SAMN07631631) | mixed culture metagenome | isolation source: Freshwater growth medium | place: USA: Seattle, Washington | collected 2016-10-03 ... | reverse complement strand
TGGGACGTCCCACACAAACTGGTCCATCCCAATTTTTTCCCGGTTGCTAAGTCAAACACGGAAACTGGGGGGAATTGTAAATTCCTAGCCTATACTGTCCTCCGCCCGTACACGTCCGTGGAAATGTAATCCGTGAATCCTAATCTCAAATCTCTAAATCTTGCTTCTTGGAATCTGGGCTTCTGGGGAACGGTTGACCCCGGGCACCGGGGTTTCGTTTCCAATGCCACTGGGTACCACTGGGGGCCGGAATTGCACGTTGGAATTTCGGTACTTCACAAAAGCGGGTGCACATCGCCTCCCGCAATTCCCATTGTTGCGACCCAAGCGTGCGGGTGCTGCCGGCCGTCGTCAACTCCTTCCGCCATTGGCGATGCCGACCTCGGCTGCGCAGACACTCCCATGGAGGCCGCGATTGGCTGCTTCACGGTGACGCCCAAGCTCAAGCGTGCGGAGGCGCGCCAGAGAATCTGCGGCGTGTGGCGCTCGGAGCCCAGCGCCTGCCGACGCCCGCTGCTACAAGACCGCCTCCAGCGCCACCTGCGCCGCGTAGCCCTGCCGCATCGCTTCCACCGGCTCGAGCAGCGGTTGGCTCTCCCAGGCGAGCAAGAGCGCGTGCGCCTCTTCTGCGGACAGTCGAGGCTGCTTGCGCGAGCAAAGGGCATTGCAAATGGCGCGTTTCAAGGCGAGCTCGGCCTCGTAGGCCCGCAACGGCGCCGCGAGCGCCGCGCATCGATCGGCGGGCGACAGCGAGAGCCCATGCGGCCCACGGTCTGCAGCGTCCGCCAGCGGCAGGCGCTGCGCCGCCGCGCGCGCAGCCTCAACGACCGCGTGCATCTCGTCGAGCACGGCGTCGAGCTCGTCGAGCTGCGATCGCAGCTGCTCCTCGGGCACGGCCGCAGAGGCCGCGGCGTGGCGCCGGCGGCCGATGGCGGCGGCGAGAGCGGCGGCGTCGAGGGTGCCAGGAGGCAGGCGTGCGGCGGCGTCCACGGCGGCGGAGGAGCCATCGTCTGGCGAGGCGGCGAGCGAGGCGGCGAGCGCGCGCGCCGCGGCAGTTGCGACCGCGTGCGCGTCCTGCCAGCGTCGTTCCAAGGGGCTGAGGGGCGGCGGCATCGGGCGAGGGAGAGTAGGGCAGCGCGGGCAGCGAGTCCGAGAGCGGGCAGCTGATGCTGGTGAGCGTGAGAACGATGGTGGACGGGAGCGCGAGCCGATTGCCAAAGTTCAACCGGCGGGATGAACGCGAGCGAGCGAGCGCGCACGGCGCTCCTGAATCGCACGGCGCAAAAGGGTTCGTTGTGCTCAATGCGTTGCAGTCCGTGAGTTTGGGGGGGGCGGACTGATGGAGAGTGCCCAATGCCTTTACTGATTTTTCATACGGGGGGCGATTCTCGAGGATGGGGGCGTCCCTTCGGAGGGGGAATGAGTGGGCGCTCGAAGCCCGAACAGGGGAGTGGAGAATGTGAGCTTTTACTCATCAGAATAATATCAGGCAATGTTGCCGAGATGTTATTCATGCGATGGTCCGGTGGCCGAGTTGGTCTAAGGCGACGGATTAAGGCTCCGTTCTCGCAAGGGGCGCGGGTTCAAATCCCGTCCGGGCTATTTTGGAAAAATAATTTGCTGTTTAAACGCATCCTCCTTGTTCCTCCCTCACTGCCACCTAATTCACTCTCTCTCGCCACAGCCATCGCCTCCACCGCCATCATCGCCGTCACCGCCATCGCCTCCGCCGCCATCGCCGTCGCCGCCTCCGCCACTGCCACCTCCGCCATCGCCACCGCTGCCGACACCACCACCGCCATCGCCACCACCGCCATCTCCATCGCCGTCGCCGCCTCCGCCACTGCCACCGCCGCCATCGCCACCGCTGCCGACACCACCACCGGCATCACCACCGCCGCCCTCGCCACCGCCGCCCTCGCCACCGCCGCCCTCGCCACCGCCGCCCTCGCAACCGCCGCCATCGCAACCGCCGCCGTCGCCTCCGCCGCCATCGCCGTCGCCACAGCCATCGCCTCCGCCGCCAACGCCATCACCACCATCGCCCTCGCTACCACCGCCATCACCACCGCCGCCCTCGCCACCACCGGCATCACGCAGCTCTTGATGATCCCCTTCCTCTTCCTCGAGCGCGACATTGCGCAAGGAGTCTCATCACTCGAGACGCGCTGTATGAATGTGCTCTTCAACGTGCTCCAGGGCATCTACTACAGCTGCCTCGGCGCACAGGAAGCGGGACAGAGCCGTATGCACCAGGTCGAGGGCGTCAACGGCGCCGCCATTCGCGCACGTTCGGGTGTGGGCTTTGATCTGCCCATGAACGTGCCCTCAAACGCGCCTGACTCGATCAAGCATCCGGCGCAGGAGGCGGTGCGCAAGCAGGTCCTCCGCAAGTTCCCAGTCACGTAACAGGTGCAATGGCGTGCACAAAGCTCTCTGCACACTCCTTCGAGTACTAGTACAATCCCTCCAACCCAGACTGTTCGCCGCCCGACGCTGAGCACGCGGAGCCGATTGCATGCTTCGAGGCCTTCCTATCGCTGGACACAAAGGTTGATCAGCGCGCAGAGGGATGGGTGAAACGCGACGGCTTTCTTTGTGCCCCAGCCGCGGCCCTCGAGGGAGCGCGTCGGGCGCGAATACGCTAACCTCGACGAGGTGCTCAAGGACGCCGGCGCAACAACAGTCGACGAGTGGTACCCCGAGAAGCGGCTCGACACCCTGATCGCGAAGAGTGACGCGCAGGCTGCTGCTGCTGCCCTCAGCGCTGGCCAGCCACCACCACGCACGGGCAAGCTGCTCCTCGAATTCACATCCAACCACAACTGGCTGAATATTCTCGCAAGGGGCGCGGGTTCAAATCCCGTCCGGGCTATTTTGGACAAATTATTTTCTATCTTTTCTAAACGCCACCTCCTTCACCCTCGCCTCATGCCACCTAATTCACTCTCTCTCTCTCGCAATTGGCGCGGGTTCAAATCCCGTCCGGGCCGGGCTATTTAGTATTTTGGGCCGCGGGGGGTCGCTTGTTCGCGATCGCCTTTCCTCTCCGGTGGTCCGTGACGGCGACGTCGAAAGCGGACGAGGTGCGGGCGTAGAGGACGGCGACGTCTGCGCTCAGGCGTCGCAACCATGGACAGCTCCGCCGTCGACGACGAGAATGTAATACGCTCCCTTTCAGATCGTGCCGGTCGCCGCCGACGGCACGCCCCTCCAAGACTTCTCGGTCACGTGGACGGCTCCGAGGGAGTGTATCGCTCGCCACGCATCCACCCGCTCGCCTCCGAGATTTACGTTCCGAGATACGCTCCCCGTCGTCACGCATCGGGGGCTGTTTCCCCTGGTCAGGATCATTAAAGGCTCGTGTGTGGGTTTCAACGTGCACTCATAGTTTCCGAGTAGGTTTGGCCGTCGACCAAGCGCCCGATCACTGTCCAGAAATGGATACGATATCAATAGCGCATTTTCCACGACACTGGGATTTCGAGCTGAATGGGATCACGAGGAGTGATTTGATGATAAATATAACGTCTGTGAAATGTGAAGGAACACGCATTGGGAACACGATGTGTACTTGACGCTTGTGAGGACGGGTGTAGGCGTACCGTCTACCGAAGAGGTGTCAAAGCCTGTGCTCTACTCCCCCGTGTCACAGCAGCAGAACAACCTCTGCACCGTGGACATGCACACCAATCCAGTACACCTCCGATCCAGTAGCAGTATAACGATCCAGCATCCGCCGGCACCGCGGTCACCTCGGGCATGCCGACACCTCCAATATGCACATGCACACGCTATACCAAAAAACTCACCGCGACGTGCGACGTCTCCCAGTACATGGACGCCGCCGCAGCACAGTACGCGGACACCTTTCGGTACACCTCTGCAGTGTACGCCTCCACACACAGCGTGGCTCCGAGCCGACAGTACGCGCACATGCACGCTGTGCTGATCACAGCGCAAAGGGGGGCGGCGCGCGCGCGTAGTCGACCGCTTCGAGGCAGAGCACGGGCGTGCCACGCGCCAGCTTGCGATGGGCCAGCCGGCGGCTGTAGGCGCTGCCGCGGCGCAGCCTGTGGAAGGCCAGGAGCAGGCGCGTAGCAGGCGCGCCTCGGGCTGCGCCGCCACCTCTTGCTGCGCGGCGGTGCTAGGCGGTGCCCTCGCGCAGCGACTCGGGCGAGACCGAGATGCGCCGGATGAGCGCGGGCGGGCGGAGCACGTCGACGAGGAAGACGTCGTCGTCGGCGCTCGCCGAGCGCAGGTCGACCGCGGCCGCGAAGAACGCGCGGCACCAGCCGCCGATCGACGAGGTGCTGGGGCGGCGCTTGGCGGTGGCGCTCGACCTTGATTCGGAGGGGTCGGAGAGCGAGGAGGAGGAGGTGGAGGAGGAGGCGGAGGAGGCGGAGGAGGTGGAGGAGGGCGAGCTTGTGGCCGCCGCCGGGCTCGCGTCCTCGCGAGCGATGGCGCAGCCGCCTCGACCTTGATTCGGAGGGGTCGGAGAGCGAGGAGGAGGAGGTGGAGGAGGAGGCGGAGGAGGCGGAGGAGGTGGAGGAGGGCGAGCTTGTGGCCGCCGCCGGGCTCGCGTCCTCGCGAGCGATGGCGCAGCCGCCGCGGCGCGCGCGCGGCTCGACAAGGAGATTGAGCTCATCGACCTGATGGAGCGTCTCGCCGTCGAGTGCCGCGACGAGGGCGCGCGCGCCAAGGCCAGGTCGGTGGCGCGGCGCCACCGGCAGCGTCTGGCCGAGGTGGCTGTGCAGCTCGGCCTTGGCGAGATCCTCGCCACCGCCGGCAAGGCCGAGCTCGCCGCTCGGCCGATGGCCATGTGGGAGCTCGCGGGCGAGGCGCTCGGCGGCGTGGTCGCGCTGCTGCGCCGCGTCGACGGCGTCGTGCGCGACGGCGTGGTCGCGCGCGTCGTGCGCGACGCGCTCCGGCCGAGCGAGGCGGACCGGGCCGTGCTGGCCGCCTATGCCCTCACGGCGGGCGGCACTCGACTGGGTCCGTCAACCTCATGACGGCCGGCTTTGAGCTGTGCGTGCGCGCCTTGGACGTCCGCGGGCAGCCCACCAAGATCATGGCGCACGGCGGCTTCCTCGTCGATGAGATGGCCAAGGACCTCGGGCTCTCGTGCGACGCGCCGGTCGACCTGGTCGCCGGGCAGCCCTCGACGAGCGCGCCGTTGATGGTGAACTATACAACCTTAAACTTCATAAAGAAGACAAACAGGACGAGCTCACATAAAAGGATCGATCTCGCACCTCCCTACGAAATCCCCCTCTCCCCCCTTCCCTGGATAGTGACACGGAGTGTCTCTGAGGAGAAGCTAGTATCATCGCGCCGCGTTCAATCACTCTCGACCACTCACTGAAGTTCTTCTAACTTCTGGTGGGTCAGGGAACGCAGGCTTTCTTGCGCGCTCTCGCTCTCGTCTACGCGACGCCCGTCGGTACCGTGCCGGCGGCGACCGTCGAGACCGAGCGCGAAGTGGACGATGCTACAGTAGTGGTACGCGCGGCGGCAGAGGCCGCCACCGGCTGCTCAGTGCGTGCGCAGTTGATCGCCCTCGTGTGGACATGACGTTCGCCGCCTAGCTTTGATACGCGCTGCTTCCCTCGCTTGGGGCGGCAGAGACTGCCACCATTTCTGGGCTTCAACTTCGGGGCTCCTGCCGCAACCCTTCCTGTCGTTTAGCTCACGCGTGAGCGGGGTGGTCGAGATCAAGCGAGTCTCCTCCCTCCGTTCCTCACGAGCCACAGAAGGGCGAGCTCGGGTTCGCTTCACGCGCGATGAGTGGTTCCCTTCTACTTACAGTCTACCATCCAGGATGCGCAAGCCGCGCTTCTGAGTTGCTGAGTGTTCGATACGTCATCACATACCAGGATGTGTATGCCGCATCTCATTGCGAGCTACATACTGGTTGTGTACCAACGTGTCAGCCGCATCATTGCATGCGGCAGACCGTGACTCTTACCCGAAATGGCAGCCTTCTCTGCAGCCAATCGGGACGCAGCAGGGAAGCCTCGGTGCTTCAACTTTTGGCATCGGGCGCCTGCCGCAACCCCGTCTGTCGTTTCGCTCACGCGTGAGCGGAGGATTGAGCTGTGCGCCATAGCGCTACGAGTCTCCACCCTTCGCTCCACACGAGCTACTTCATGGCAAGCTCTGGTTCGCTTCACGCGCGAGGAGTCTTCGCCCTCTGATCCAGTCCGCCATCGGGATGTGCAAGCCGCACCAAAGATGGGCAGACAATCGATTCCACCATGCAGGATGTGTATGCCGCATCTCTCGACATGCGAGCTACATACTGAGGTGGGTTAGATACTTGTCCACCAACCGGATGTTTACGCCGCATCTCTCGACATGCGAGCTACAACCTGGTTGTGTATGTGTCAGCCGCATCGTAGCGGGCGGCATACTGTGACTCGATCGTATGATTGTCGTTCTTATGATTGCGATTCATACATTCTTGATTCTCTATCCTCCCGTCGAGATGCGCTCGTACTTGCGCTCATGATGCCCTTCTTTGGCGTCTGGCCGTCGATGATGTCGATGTGCTCTCGCCGTCCAAATAGGACGTTTGTTCCGCCGCTCTCCCCATGGTGCAGGGCGATCGTACAAGTCGAGATGCGCTCGTTGTGCGCTCAAGGTACTCGATGCCCTTCTTTGGCGTCGGACCGCCGCCGCCGCCGTGTGCTCTCGCCGTCCACATAGGACGTTTTACAGCTCTCGCCATCGTGCAAGGTGAACGTACAAGTCGCGAGACGCGCTCGTTGTGCGCTTATGGTACTTGATGCCCTTCTTTGGCGTCAGGCCACCGCCGCCGCGGTGCTCTCGCCGTCCACATCGGACGTTTATACCGCTCACCCGCCATCGTGCAGGGCAATCAGTCTAGTCGAGATGCGCTGTTGGCGCTCACGGTGCTTGAAGACCTTCTTTAGGAGTTGGACCGTGCTGCCGCTGTGCTCTCGCCGTCCACATAGGACGTTTATACCGCTCTTGCCATCGTGCAACGATCAGTCAAGTCGAGATGCGCTCGTTGTGCGCTCATGGTTCTTGATGCCCTTCTTTGGCGTCAGGCCGCCGCCGCTGCTGTGCTCTCGCCGCCCACATAGGACGTTTGTACCGCGCTCTCGCCATCGTACAAGTCGAGACGCGCTCGAAGCGCTCATGGTTCTCGATGCCCTCTTTGGCGTCGGACCGCCGCCGTCGCTGTGCTCTCGTGCTCTCTCATTCGAAAGTGCTATCGAGCGTCCGTTTGCACGAGGAAGACTCGTGGCGACAAGTGTTTGCGACGCGCAATATACGCAGCTTCGAGCGCGGAGCGTTGGAGGTGCGCTCAAATGAATGGGTGCTGATATCGAAGAGTGGACAGTCCTGTGTTGGTCGGGTGGCCGAGATGGTCGAGCTCATCGCGAGTGGAGGGTCATTCATACGCATGCTTCTTCGTGATGCACGCCCGATAGAGCAGTTTCATGCCATGACAGGGGGGATCCTCACTGTATCCCGCTCTGTCCCTGCGGCTGAGCACGTTGTGGATGTTGAAGGCACGTCATTCCATGAGGTGTATTGCGATGATGAGCATGAGCACGAAATGCGGTTCACGTACGTATATTGATCATATGTAATCTCGGTGAATATCTCGCAAAGTGCGTTAGTTTTGCAAACCGGTGGGGGGGGCTAGTAACGCGTCAGAACTGTTACTAGCCGGCCAGGGGCTAGTAACTAGCCTAGTTATCCCAAAACTACGGTCAAGCTAGTAACTAGCCTAGTTACTAGGCAAGTAACGTTGCTGTGTGTAAACGTCCTGTGTGGACGGCGAGATCACAGCAGTGGCGGCGTTCCGACGCCAAAGAAGGGCATCGAGAACCATGAGCGCAATAAGAGCGCGTCTCGACTTGTACGATCGCCTTGCACGATGGCGAGAGCGGAACAAACGTCTAATGTGGACGGCGAGATGCGCTGCTCCGCGATATTGAAGTCCAGTTCAGACGAATATTGAACGTCATCGGCCGGGATCTGCGAATGCTTCTCCGCGAGCAGCAGCCCGGATCGCATGGACCAAAAGTGGCAGACCTGAAATGCCGACGACTTGAAGTTGCCCATGTGGATAATCTTTTTGATCAACTGTGCAGCAAGTCACCCGACGCGGTCAGTGATAGGAAAGCACACACACAAGGAGCGCGGCCAGCACCTGGAGAAACGCCTCGAAAGGCATGCACCAGAATCCACGAAAAGGTCCAAACATGCGCAAGGCTGCCGGGAGGTGCTCCTGGAAGTGGTGCTTGGGCCGCTCCAGGTCGCTGTAAGCCGCCACTTGATCAAACGCATCGAGATGGGCTTCGATCAGAGTCGCCAGTCCATCTGCTTCGTCAGCTCCGAATACGTGCTGCAGCACTTTGCGAACAACGGCTGCGTGCGCCTGCAAGCTTGTCCAACACGGGTGCGCACGACCTTGGTCAGTTAGCAGAGGGTCGATCAGGGTATGGCAATGTGTGATGAAGAGAAAGGCCTCCGATGCATTGACATCCAGATGCTGCTCGTTCGCCTTTTTGCCTTTTCGTTGAGGATAGATCTTTGGAATCGCTTTTCCACTTGGCAGGCGAGCATTGACTTTTGCGATGTTGGCATTCAGGTTGGACCATGCATCCTTGATTGCCAACCCGCTTTTGGGATTCAGCAGAATCTCCAGCGCATGAGCTGCTTCGATCCGCGAAAGTCCAGCGCCATATAAATGCATCGCGTCCGGAGGCTTGTCGCGCACAGAATCAGCGAATGGGATCCTGTCAGGTTGCAGCACACACGAGAGAGCATTGATGCCCGCAGCAGACATCTGCGTGGCAAGTGCCGCCTGCGTAAGCTTCGCAGCTGTGAGACGCGCAGCAGTAGCAGCGAGATCAGCGTGTGTGCGCATAATGGGCTGCTCGTCCGCCTCCCTACCCCGCTTGCGAGCGGCCTTGGATACCCACATGCACTCGGCGCACGGATACGTGGCTGATGTTGATTCTGGTGTGAATCCCATGGCCTGTGCAGCAAGCCAGTCACCCTCGAAGATGATGAAGTACCTGAAAACAAGCGCCGTGCTGGGGTCAGAACAAGTGAAGTGAGACAGCAGAGAGGGGGAGGAGGATTTACGGTGGGACAAGGGACCAGGGAGAGTGCAGTCCTCCCGAGGGGCTGGCTCAACTCCAAGGTCCCCATGGCAATCAGAGGTGATCAGAGTCAGTCAGTGGCATCGCGTACAGCTGCACACGGAAAGGAATTAACCTGCCCAGCGGGTCGTTGTCGTCCGGCAGCTGGAAGGTGAACTCGCACGTGCGGAACTCGGCGGCGAGCGAGTCGGTCACGGACTCCTTGCCGTTCTCGTCGATGCCGCACATGCTCCACTTCAGGCCGCCCCGATCCTTCAGTGTTTTCGAGTTGACGAGGCTCAACAGAAGGATGTACTCGAATGAATGTCGCATGCTAAGGGGCAAGTTGATGATGTTGCCATCGGTCACGGAGTCCTTATGCTCACCCCTCTTCGTGCCGATTGGGTTCGTGAAGGTGCAGTCGTCGTTGTGGACGCCAATGCCGATGCGGATTAGCTTAGGGGGCGCTGTCCGTGACGATGCGCTCGGATCCTTCTCCACGATCTCGGTGGCGTTGGCCTTGCGCATGAGGTGCGGGTGGCTCCTGCAGGTGGGGCAGCAGCGGCGGGCGGGGCATCGGTGGGCGGAGCAGCGGTGGGCAGGGCAGCGGAAGGCGGGGCAGGATCGGGCGCGGCAGGATCGGGCGCGGCACGAGCGGGCGCGGCACGAGCGGGCGCGGCAGGAGCGGGCGTGGCAGCGGCGGGCGTGGCAGCGGCGGGCGTGGCAGCGGCGGGCGGGGAAGCGGCGGGCGGGGGAGCGGCGGGCGAGGCGCTCCTGCACCGCCACCCATCGGTGATGTCCGCGTACACCGTCGCCCTGACGTTGTGCTTGTCGCCGATCATCCACTCGTCGGACTTGGCAATGATGAGCTTGCGAGCCTTCTCATCGTGCTGCATGATGCGCTCAAGCAGCTGGCTGATGGAGAGCTTGGCGGCGAACTTGCGGAACTCTTCGGGCGAGCTCGGGTTGAAGGGCATCGGCCTGATATATGGGATCTTGACCACCTTCAGAAGGTACGCGTCGCGCGCCGCTTGCGAGTGGTAGTCGGTCAGCACCTTGCGCCCGTCTGCATGTAGCTCACGCATCGCGCGCACGGCCTCTGAGACGCTGGACGCGTCCATGGCGACGTCCAGCGCCGCTTCGAAGAGCATATCCATCCACCCTATGGCACACGTGTGGAAGGCCGAGCAGTGCGACGTCTCGATGAACCTCTTGTACCTCAGGTTGGCATAGTCAAGGTTGATGCGACGCGCGAACTTGTTCTTGAAGTGGTCGTCTGCCTCGACGCCAGCCGTCGAAGGTGGGGCTCTAGGAGGCGGCGCCTGCTCGCGCGGCGCGCGATCGCACAATGGGTTTCGCCTCTTGTGCTGCTCGAGGTTGGCGCACGGCGCCTTGCACGACGGGCAGCGGAAGGGCATCGTGGCCAGTGGGAAATTCGTTTTCGACCTTTTGAATCTGAGTGCTCGACCTTTTGAACGCAGAAGTGCTCGAGTGTTTGAATGCTCTCGGGACCGGGTTTTCGTTTGAACCGCAACAGCGCTCGCACATGGCACTCACCGTTCTGCGCCTCCCTCGCAGCTTCGCCGGCGACAAGGCTGCACCTCTTGAGGACTTCTTCAATAGCATGGCCCACGCACTCGCGCGCGGCGACCCGGCCAAGAAGGAGGCGATCCAGCACTTCTGCGACCGCGTGCAGGCCAACCTGTGCGCGCGCGCGGTCTTCGACATTGGTGGCCTGCAGAGGATGTCGCGCAACAACATGCTGCAGCTGCTCGTGAGCATCGAGAAGGACACCGAGCACTGGGTCGACTCGATTGAGGACGTGCTCAACTTCTCGTTCCCGACGCCGGTGATCACCGAGTCGAAGGTAGGTCGTGACCCTGCACAGCCACCGGCGTCGGCAGCCCTGGTGCCCAAGTCCGTCGGCAGCCGTCCCGGTGGCCTGCGCACCTCCAAGTACTTGGCGGAAAAGGGAAAGCTCGGCCTGGGCGCGCGGCTCTTGTCCAAGGGCGAGCTCGATGGCGTTGTCTTCTCGCTCACCATGTTCCCGAAGCTGGAGACCTCGAATCCGGCTGTGGAGACCATCACGGAGCCCGATGTCAGCCACATCCTCGACACGGTCTTCGAGATGACCTTCACCAAGTATGGCGAAGTGCACGTGGACAAGACCTACCGCGTGCACTGCGGGCAGAAGCTCCGGCTCCTGTTCCCAAACTACGGCGTGGTGAGCCTCGCATGTGCGAATGCAAGCTGGATCAAGTTCTACGACATTGAGGACATCTTCAAGGAGACCAAGAGGCACATCTCGGAAGAGAAGCACAAGCTGCACCAGAAGGATTATTATGATTCGTGGATGCTCGTCAAAAAGGTGCTAGTTGAGGAGGCAGCTGGGGCGGAGGAGGCCGCGCCGACGGCCATCTAGCTGCTGGCTCAACAACAGGTAATCAGAGATGATCAGAGGCGATCAGAGCGGGTGTGATCAGAGGTACTCAGAGGCGATCAGAGCAGGTGTGATCAGAGGTACTCAGGTGATCAGAAGCTGTCTGTGCTGCTGCATGCGATTGTATCGTTTTGCGCGCGCTGGCGACCATGTGCGTGCGTTATAAATAGAATCTCAGCGATGTTCGGTTGAAAGTAATCTCGGTGAATATCTCGCAAAGTGCGTTAGTTATTGCAAACCGGTGGGGGGGGCTAGTAACGCGTCAGAACTGTTACTAGCCGGCCAGGGGCTAGTAACTAGCCTAGTTATCCCAAAACTACGGTCAAGCTAGTAACTAGCCTAGTTACTAGGCAAGTAACGTTGCTGTGCAATACCGCTCTTGCCATCGTGCAGGGCGCTCAGTCAAGTCGAGACGCGCTGTTT
>ERZ761574.1909-NODE-1909-length-12145-cov-122.785029_pt1 | contig 12145 bp, 8 predicted proteins | sample MGYA00374950_ERZ761574 | MGnify/ENA primary metagenome ERZ761574 (study PRJEB28895, sample SAMN07631631) | mixed culture metagenome | isolation source: Freshwater growth medium | place: USA: Seattle, Washington | collected 2016-10-03 ... | reverse complement strand
CGGGGTCTGGGGCGGCAGCCCCAGGCCGGGTGCGGGGCGGCAGCCCCGCGAAGAAATTTTTTGTATTTTCCTTTCGTATTTACCTATTTTTATCGGTTTCCTCTCATCCCATCAGATGTTTAGTCAGATGTATGCTATTAGTAAATTGGAACCTACTGATTATCAAATGGGAACCTATGTTAAATGGGAACCTACTGATTACTAAATGGGAACTCAGGCCTTGCACAGGCCGAGCACTGGCAGACGATCCAAATAAGCCAACGATAGCGGGGAGCCGCTCACCTCATTGAGCCTCGTCCGCAGCTCTTCCACACTCAATTGCCTCAACATTGAAAGCGATCTGATCTGTGCACGCTCGAGCAGGGGGAGCAGCGCGCCGAGCCCGCCAAAGCCACCAAGCACCGCACGCAGCTCCGCGACTCGCTGCTCCCGCAGCGATCCCATGGGCCGCAGGTCACCCACTGCGCGATGCAGGGCCGAGCCGCGCTGTGTTATGGCAACCATCTCGCAGCTGCCCACCCATAGCTGCCGCGCTGACACGGTCTCAAATGTTCCACGTCGCCGTGCGTCTGAGTCGTTGTCATACTTGCGGAACGTAATGCGTCCATCTGGCGCCTCGTCTCGATGCACTGCGACGACGTGGGTGTTGCGTAAGAATACCATTGCCATAAGACGGACGTCGTGCAGCAGGGAGCTCTCCCCCGCCTTCACTGGGTTGAAGCGCACAAACGTATCACCATCATGCAGCAGCTCACGGAGCACGGCAGGCCAGTCGGGGAAGCGAATGTCGCCACGCAAGCCCTGCACCGCCGTGTCAAGCTCTCCCGTCGCCATCCCCACTTGCCGCTCGGCAAGAAAGCTGGCGGGTAGGTCCTCGCGGCGCAGCAGATTGCGCGCCGCCGAGAGGCTGCATTGAGGCCACACGGCCTCGCCGCGCCTCTGCCGTGGTAGCGCCTCAGCCGTGGTCACCGCATCACCAGAGAGGTCACGCAGCGGGTCAACCGGGTCGATCGCTGGCAGCGGCATCTCGAACACCCCAGCACGGGTGGGCTTGGCTGCACATCCTTATCGTCCGCATCGTGCACCTCTGTCTCGACTGCCACCATTGTCTCCACCTCCATCGCTTCTGCCTCCAGAGCTTCAGCCGCGCTGGGGTGTGCTCGTATACCACGATGCCACAACTTGAAAGCCACCGCCAAAGAGCTCCTCGACGTCGAGCGGCCGCTTGACCTCCACCTTCGAGCGCTTCTGCTTCTTGTACAGCTTGCGAACACGGCCGAGCCAGTAGACCCAACGCGCATTCTTGCCTGTCCCCTCCTTGAAGGCCATTCCGAAGTCGGAGCCGATGCGTAGCCTGCCATCATCGTCGGTGGCCTGCCCTGGCGCCGGCGCCGATTCGTCCGTCGGCTTGGCGCCTGCGCTCGTGGACACATCTGCTAGTACGTCAGCTGCTGCCGGTGCCGCCGCCGCCACCGGCCGCTCCCGAGACGCTGCCATCAGCTTTGCAGCCTGTCGCACTTTTGCCAGCCGATCAGTCGACAGGCGGTGCTGTCCGGGGCGGAGCTTGTTGAGCTCGGCGATGATCGTGCGCTTGTAAGCGACGCCGCCACCTTCTTCAGCGGGCAGGATCAGCGTTGCACTGGCGTGCCGGCGCCACGGACGGGGTTGCAGAGGCGGCGACGATGTGCTCGCCTGCCCCTGCTCTTCGCCGTCCTCAGCCTGATCTCCACCCTGCTCAGCCTCATCGCCCGCCTGCTCATCTGCCTCCTCCTGCGCACGCTCAAAGACGGCGGCTAGCTGATGTGCTGTCACGTCATCAACTGCGCCATCTGGATCCACGTTGAGCACCGTAGGCTCCTCGTCAAGCTCTTTGGCAGTGTTCACTTGGCGCCGGGGCTCAGGAAATATCTGCGGGGCTGCGGGCGTCGGCTCATCCTCCGTCTCCGTTTCCTCGCCCTCTCCCTCACCCTCTCTTGGAGGGGCCGAATCAACCTCCACAGTAGCCTCTTGCGCGCCCCCAGCAACCCCACCCATCACCCCTCCGATCACCGCGTCAGCGTCGTGCGCAGCAACGCTCGGGTGCGTCGCATCAGGCCGCTGCGCTGATTGCTCGCCTGTCAGCTCCCCCGTTGCGTCGATGCCGTCTGCCAAGACCTCGTCGCCAAGCTCATCGGCGGTCGCTGTTCGCATGTGCTTCAGATCCTTGGACTCGTCCTGCCACGGCTGCAGCCACCAGCTGGGTGCCGCACCCGGCGGCTTCATGCCCAGTGCTTCGCACACACCAGCACTCTCCGCATCACCTGCTGTCCAAGCTGCCGAATACGCCGCCCGCCAATTGGCGGGATGCGCCGCAGTGCTCGTCGTGGCCGCACCCGTCGGCTCGTGCAACGAGATGTCGACGTCTGACTTGTGCATCCGCGAGCCAAACCGTAGTGGGTCTTGAGCGCCAAAGTATTTGTAGAGCTCGAGGGTCGTGTGGTCCCCAAACGATTCGAGCGCCTGGCCGAATGTGAAGTTGCGCGTGTTGACCAGCACCTTACCAAAGCCACTCAAGCCGCTAAAGGTGGTCTCACACTCGTTGGAGCCGGAACGCTCAAGGTGCAACTCGTACGACGAGCCTCGTGCTGCATGCGCCGCAAGCTTGAGTGCAGCCGAGTGGCAGCTCAGGATAACGTGCTGGTACGTCTGCACGGGCAGAAAGTTCTCCTGCAAGGTGAGCACGTGAGCAGCGGAGGCGTGCCTTATGTAGGCACGCCATCGGCGTAAGAAGCCAACAACGAAGCCCGCGTTCTGAATGCGCTGCTCGTTGGTGAGCGTCTTGCCAAAAAAGATCAGCAGGTAGCGCGACACTAAAGTCACGTACTGGAGTGAGCCAGCCATCTGTGGCGCCGGCTGCGAAAGGCGTGGGTCCTGAGCGCGACCGGCGATGAGCTTTTGCAAGCAGTCCTGCACCTTGAGCGAGCATGCTCGCGCCGGCGCCTCCTTGTTCATGCGATCATCCCTGTTGATCGTGGACCATGCCAGGCCGTGCTCATCGGAGTTGAAGGTCTCGAAGACGGTGCGCACGTCCTCATGCGTTGCAATCACCGCTGCGCCTGGATGCAGCTGGCGTGCCGTCGAGTCAAAGTGGCTGTACAGCTTTCCCAGATTGTGGCGTGGATCCTGGGCGTGGATGCCAGTGATGGCGCCGTCCCCGTCGATACGAGCCGACATTGTGAACGAGGGCGCGTCAAGGCCAAAGCGGCCGGGCAGTTTGGGCAACTGGTGCATATCCTCCCACTGCAGCTTGGCACGTCGTGCATCGCCGTCCGAGCCGTGGCCCTCAAATGGGCCCAGAATCGGCGAGACGAATTGAGCCATGCCCGCCTCGATCCGCTGCCACAGCCGGCGCACCCACTCGGCCGTAAAGCGGTTGCAGGTCGCGAAGGCGCAGATCACGATGGAGGGCAACTTCTTGCACAGCGGCACGATGATGGCGATCGACAGGTAGCCCGCCAGCTGCTGCGTCCGATGCGCTTGCAGAATCTTCTCGTACACGTCGTCGCCCTCTACACGAAGGCGCTCATCGAGGATATCATCGCAATCGAGCGAGCGGGCAAGTTCAAGCAGCGCCAGACGCTCTTCCACTTCCTGCGCGACCTCGTCCACTCGCTCAGGTGGCACGATGTGATCACTGATTGATGACCTCTGAACAATGAGCGATGAGTGATGAGCGTGATGAGCACTATTGACTATGAGCTTCATGAGCATTGCGCGTTGAGAGAGTGACTATCGCTCATTTGAGAGATGAGAGCGATGAGAAGATGAGCGATAGTCACTGATTGTTGAGTGATGAGTGATACGCAATGATCACCGATTGATGACCGTTCACAGGCTGCGCGACGGTGATCGCGGGAAGCACTCGCGCAACATGCGGTGGCACGAGTCATCAAAAGCCATCTTTGCAGTGCTGCTCAAGCAGGGCGGCCCAAAGACGTGGCGCTTTTTGCACGAGACGCTCGAGGCACCGGCCGAGTCCACGGTGCGAGCTCAATTTCGGAAGGACAAGGTGCACTACGAGACGGGTGTAAGCGACCGCCTCTTTGAGGCGGTGGGCAAGCTGTATGAGCGCGCAAAGGCAGCGGCGAACATCACCGAGCCTGTCGCGTACGAGATCCAAGCGGACGAGACGACGGTGCCCGGCGCCAGCGAGTACAACCAACGGCTCGACTCGTTAGTTGGCACGTGCGGCAACAAGGGCGAGTTCCACCAGTGTGACGTGGATGCGTCTGTCGTGATTGGCACCGCGCAGCCGTTGCTCGTCCAAGCGTTCGAGCAACGTCCGCACGCGCGCCGCCTTTCTCAGGTAGCTCTGCCGCAGCAGCCAGATGTTGCGCCGCAGGCTCGTGATCAACACGCCCTTCTCCCGCAGCATCTCGATCAGCCGCACACGTGCGTGCGCCTCCTCGACGGCGCGCGCTGCCGCGGCTGCGCCGCGCTCGAGTTCAAGTTGCGTGGCGCTTGGCTGTGCGCCTGCCGCAGCGGCCGACTGTCGGGCAGCCGCCTGCGCATCTGCCGCGCTCGACACGGCCGCATCGTGCAGCGCCTGGCAGATTGCCTTTTGCCGCAGGGCAGCGGCGAGCCTGTGGCCCGGGGTCTTCAGGTGCCTGTGCTGGAAGCTATTCAGGAAATTAAGCTCGCCTTTGGTGTATGCAAGCGTGCGTGAGCCGCAGGCTTCGCAGTCCACGAGCCAAGTCTCCTGCACCAACACGACACGAAAGCGATGCGCTGCGGCGCCGCCCTCGAGTGTCTGCGTCCAAAGGCGGAGGGCGGCAATTGCGGCGCGCTGGTCGTCGGAGAGCCGCTCGTCGTCGGCCAGCGCGAGCTCGCGCAGATCAGCCTCATCAAGCCGATGTGCGGTCGGCGCCACGGCGGCACCAAAGGTAGCACCGGAGCGCGTCGTCCGCGTGCTCGCAATGCAGAGGCTGACGGACACGTGCGGCGTCGCGTTGACGGGCGGCTCGGCGGCCTCATGTGGCTCGGGTACCTCACATGGCTCGGCGGGTGCCTCAAACGGCTTGGCGGCCTCAAACGGCTTGGCTGCTCCCGTGCTGCTTACAGAGCAAAGCACCTCACGCGCGGCCGCGGCAAGCTGCGCATGTTTCCTGTCGTTGCCCACGTGCCGGATGAGATAGTTGTTGAGGAAGTACCGGCCTGATTGCGCGTCGAACTGCTTATTACAAAGCAAGCATTCGACAGCCACCTCACCGCCGCGGCGGCGCACGAGCCGGAAGCCATGCAGCTGAGCGCCCTGCATGGGGCTCAGCCCATGTTGACGCTCGCGCGTTGCGCATTCGCGTCGCTTCTCGACTAGCAGGGCGCTCTCCTTCTCATTGAGCTCGAGGCCGACTTCATCGCAGGCCGCGAGCTGCGTGAGGTCAGTTGTTGTGAGCTCGTCGCTATTGCGCACGCCGCCGCCATCCTCGTGCAGGGCCTCGGAGCCCGATGCTCCGCCCGACGCGTCGCCGACGCGTCGCCGCTTGGCGCCGTCGGCACCGCTGGCGTCGTTGATGCCGTCCTCGATCTCGTCGGCCTCAACGCACATCAGACTGCTGCAGCAGGGTTGCTCGCAAGCAGTGATGTGCGTTGAGGCGAAGGCGGCGGAGGCACGGAAGGCGGTGGAGGTGCTCGCGGCGGCGGCGACGGTGGCGGAGGGGCAGGAGGTGGCGGAGAAGGGCGTGGCGGTACTGGAGGCGGTGGCGACGGAGGCGGCGGGGTCGGAGGGGGGAGAAGACGAATGCGCGCTTTCCATGTGACGAAGAAACGAGTTTGCCAAGGTGTGAAAGAAATTCACGAGGTGTTCGCGGCCTTCGCTTAACCGATGCAAGCCGAATTTCCGCGGTTCGGGGGTCTACGTTCCGAGATCTGTCGATTGGCACCCTGCATCACGGTGCATCATCTCGCTATTACTGCGTATTACCGATGGTAATCAAGTTGCCCCGCTGACGCGAGAGCACCCCCGTCGCCGTTACACCCCCGTCGACTACCCTTGGCTGCGGGGCGTGAGCTCCAGGGCATATCCTTGGGCATATCTTGATTCAGATGAGTTGGGATGAGTTAAGAGTTGCTGAGTGATCTTGAGTCGTGAGTTAAGAGGTGCTGTGTGATCTTGAGTTTGAGTTACGAGGTCCTTTGTGATCTTGAGTTTTGAGTCGCAACTCAATTCCCCACACAACGAAATTTCGACAGTGCAGCTACCGCGTAGCTAAACAACTTCAGCCGGGACACCCTCGGGAACTCATTCACACACTCTTCACCCCTTGGGAAAAACACGCGCACCGATGTCTGGTGCCATCGATGAGACATGGAGCGCCGGGCCGCTGGCCCGCGCGAACCCACCCTGGCACACGCACGCCCATCGCCGCCTACCATGGACGGCGTTCATTGGCAGCGAACGCCAGAATATTGCAAGCGCCCAAGATGAGTGACGAGTGTCGCTGGCGCTTGCGTTCCCCGATGGAAAGCACGGCAGGCTCTCCTCTCGCTGGAGTGCCGCGCGTGTCCTAGCTCCACACAAGGGGCAAGCATGGCCAGGCGGGCGCCACGCGACGACTTGTCGCGGGCTCGCTACACCGCCCGGGCCACCGAGCAACGGCGACGAGCCGGCATCGCGCCACCTCATCCAACCGCTGGAAAGCCCCATCCCTCGGCTGGGCACCACCGCGCACCAACTCTCAGGCGCGAATCGCAGACCAACAGGTCATGCCAGGCCGGGCCCATTGTGGACGGCTCGCCACCCTCGGCTACGCCGACCTAGGGACCGGCCCAACCTAACACGGATCCCTTGGACCCGTTCCGCTTTGATCCAGGACTGTCACGAGACTCAGACCCGCCTCCCGTATGGAGAGGCGCCCACAGCCGATTATGGCGGGGCCATGGAGATGTGCCGAGACTCACGCGGATCCGTTCGGACCCGCACCGAGACTCGGACCCGCCTCGCCTTTGGCGGGGCGCCCCAGCCGATTATGGCGGGGCCATGCGAGATAATCTGAGCAGACGTCCGCCGATCTGTAATAAGCGTCTGTACCATGACCAGAGTACGAACCGAGACTGCCACGGCTCCAACGGAGCCGTTTCCAGCGCCTCGGATCTGCTGCACCACCGCAGCCAGGTCATGAGAAGAACCGAGACTGCCACGGATCTATATCGAACCGTATCGAGCGACTCGGAACACGGCGCCACATGGGCAGCCACATACCTCGGACCGTTGAGGACTATTGCGGAGATTGGGCCGGGGCCAATCACTTTGTGACCCCCGGCCCTCCCAGAGAGTGTACGGGCGCCCTCGGCGTCTGTGTTACGCACTCGTACTCCCGCCACAGTAACGGTCCTACAGTTCACACCCGGTGAAGACCCATGAGATCCCGAGGGAGGCCCAAAGAAGTTGGACAGTGCAGCTACCGCGTAGCTAAACAACTTCAGCCGGGACACCCTCGGGAACTCATTCACACACTCTTCACCCCTTGGGAAAAACACGCGCACCGATGTCTGGTGCCATCGATGAGACATGGAGCGCCGGGCCGCTGGCCCGCGCGAACCCACCCTGGCACACGCACGCCCATCGCCGCCTACCATGGACGGCGTTCATTGGCAGCGAACGCCAGAATATTGCAAGCGCCCAAGATGAGTGACGAGTGTCGCTGGCGCTTGCGTTCCCCACCCACCCACACCTCGCCCCCCCTCTCCCTCTCTCTGCTGCAAGGGGGGGGCGTCGGGACGTGCTCGCTCACCACTACAGGTGAGCATGCGAATACCAGCACCACGACTCCTTTTGGCAGCCAGACCGCGAGCACTTGGGCGCGTCGTCGTACCCGCCCTTCCTCGCCTGGCGCTTCGTCGACACCCCGCCCACCTGGTACTCGTGCTCTACCTCTCGGGCGCGCTTCCGCTGCTCGTACGCGGCCTTCTTCTCCTCTGCCGACTTCCCACGGCCGCCGCGCCCGGCTCCCTTCCCACGGCCTCCCCCGAGGCCAGCCATGCTGATAGCAGACTTGATCATCTCAGCGATGTTCTCCTCGGTGAGCCGGCTGGCGGTCTTCTCGGCGGCTGGCGGCGTCACGTCCGCCCCTTCGCCACTGGACCCGCCGCCCGGCCCGGTATACGAGACCATCTCGGCGCGCCACTTCAGCTGCACCAAGCCGTCCTTGAGGGCGCGGGTGAAGCTCACGCGCTCACCCGTTCGCGCATTCGCCGCCGTGGCGATGTCGGTCAGCGTCTGCTCGACCACCCTCTTCACCGTCGCGAGCGGCCGCTCGCTCAGGGTGTCCGCGAACGTGAGGAACTCGTTGCACTGCAGGACCGAGCAGAAGTCCTCGGTCTCATGGCCCGCGATGAGGTGCGGCGCCTTGTCGCACTTCACCCCGCACAGAAAGACGGCGATCGTCGTCACGAGAAGACGCAGCCTCGTCAGGTACTCCTTCGTGCTCGCAACGGCGCTCGCCTTTGGGTCGCGACTGATGTCCTCGAACTTGCCATTCGACAAGTTGAGCTCCAGCGCCGACACATCAGAGCCATTGAACGCCCCCGACAGGGTGCCGAAGGGCGACATCTTCTCGACGCCCGCCGCGCTGTCCTGCGGCCACAAGCCGTACGTAACCACGCTCTCGCGCACATGGGCGGCAATCGTACGATTGGCCACCTGGTGGGGGGCCACCTTCGTCTCGGCACCGAGCCGACCATTGAACGTGTCCAGGCACGCGAACATCTGCCCGGACGTCAGCTTCTCGCCCTTCTTCTCCGCCGGCTTTGACGGCGGCGGTAGGCCTGAGACGACGGTGGCAAGGCTTGCGCCGAGCGCATTCGCCATCGCCGTGCCTATGGCGGCCGCAACCGCGGTCGGGTCATGCGGCACCATCGCCGTCGGCCCAACTGCCAGCGGGGCCGTGGCGGCTGCCGTCCCTGGTGAGTACGGCGCGGAGCACATCTCCATCAGCTCGCGCAGCGCCACCGCCAAGCTGATCGCATCGTACGAGCCGATGCTCTTGGGATCCAGCGTCGCATCGACGCCCGACAGCTCAGCGAAGAGCAAGCTGGCCAGCCTCCGGAACTCGGTCCGATCGGCATTGCCCAGCGTGGGCCCAATGGCTTCCATTGTCTTCGCGGCGACGTTTGGCGCCTCCAAGTGCTTCACGTAACTCCTTGACATTGCGCGCTGCTGGCGAGAAACTGCCAGTGCTTGCACGATCACTGGGCCGATGATTGGGTCGGCTGCCGCGGCGATGGCAGCCAGCTCCGCCGAAACGCCCGTACGTCGGCTTCGTAGCCGCCGCCGGAGCTGCAGCGGCCGCGACAGCGGCCGCCGCAGCGGCTGCTGTCGCAAGTCCCGGGGCTGGCGGCATGGTGTTGCCGTTCGCGTCGAGCGCTTCGCTCGCCGCTGATTGCACCTCTTCATCGTCAGAATGAGGGCCGTCGAGCCCAGCGCCGACGGCGGCTGCAGCGGCCCCCAAACCCTGCAGCGCGGCCAGTCCGTCAGCACCTGCGGCGGCCATCGAAGAATCACGAGGCGACAAGAACTCTTCGGGCAAGTGGTGCCACGTCACTCGATGCGGCGATTTACCGGCACATACGGCAAACTGGTTGTCGCGAACGTCGCACAACCACCGCATAGGCCGCACAACCCCCCCGCCCGCGCCTCGCCCAACCTCGCCGCCGCCACAGCGCGTCGCACATACCGCTTCGGGCACCATGCGATGCACAGTCCTGCTGGGCTGCTTGCTCACCGTACCCGGGCCTGCGCTGGACTTTCTCGGCACCCTTCCACCGCCGTGCCTCCACTACGCAGACGTGGTGCGTGCGATTGCCAGCATGCGCCTCTACACCGGGCTCCGCGAGCGGTACCCGGCCAAGCAAGCGGCGCATGATGCGCCTGGAGGAGGACGCATCATCCTTCCACCTGATCAGCGCCGTGTTCGTACGGTGGCCGGATACGCGGCGCACTACGCTGAGGCCACCGCCAAGCTCGCCACCGCGGACTTCTTCCCGGTTGATGCGAGGCTGCGTGGCACGCACGTGCAGGGCAACCTCAAGCGAGCAGTGCAATGGTCGCTGCAGCGGGGCGATCAGCTTGAACGCCACCGTGACGGTCGAGCGCAGGCCCTTGTCCGCGAGCTCAACCGGCTGCGCGAATGCAGCCGCACTATTGTGGAGGCTCATATGCCGAGCCATGCACGGCGCATTGCAGCCGATGCCAACGTCGCCGGACTCGCTGCGCTCATTGATGCACTCGACTGGCCGCACCGGGAGCTTGCCCGGCTGGCGGTGCAAGGTGCCCCTGTATGGGACCCGATTGATGGCGGCGTATACCGCCCAATCCCGCCCAAGCTGACGCCGGCCGATGCCAGGCGAACCTCACAGCGCATGCTGAGGCCGTGCGACGCCAAGTAGACGGGCGCGTACGGCGGGCGGCCGTTGACCGATACGGTCAATTCACCACCGCGGCCGATGCGGTGCGCAACTGCACCAAGAAGGAGCGCGACAAGAACCTCCTCGTTGGGCCGCTCACGTGGCGCGACGTGCAACGGGTATGCCCAGATGGTGCCATCCCGATGCCGAGGTTTGCCAAGCTCGAGCTCAAGGAGACTGGCCCCACGTACCGCTGCATCGACGACGGGCAGTGGGTGGGGATCAACAACTGCACGCGCACCACAGAGACCATCGCGAACCCATCCTTTGTGTTCTCGGCGATCGTTGCCCGGCTGGCTGCGATGCTCCTACGGGGCGCTCCGCTGCCCGCCATCAAGCAAGGACTCTCCTGGCGCGCGGCCTTCCTCGACCAGAAAAGCGCCTTCAAGACGATCCCGACGTCCCAGCCGTGCCTCATGGTCATCGCCCTGTGGGACCCAGACGTGCCCGGGATGCGCTACTACTACCACCCTGGGCACCCCTTCGGCCTCACCTCTGCGGTAATCAACTTCGCGCAGAGCCCGGAGATCGTTGTCGCGGCCATGCGCGAGATCTGTGGTGCTCCCGCCGACCACTACGTCGACGACTACATGCTCGTCGACCTGGAGAGCGGCGGGCACAGCGCGCAGCGATGCCTCGAAAGCCTGATTGATGCACTTGGTGATGGAGGCGGGCGGCGCGAGCCGCGTCGAGCTCAGCGCCTTGACCCCGAGAAGACGAAGCCGATGGCAACCCGCAACTTCGGGCTCGGGGTCAACATCGACCTCACCACCCTGCCCGACCACGGCTATGTTACCTTCACGCCGACGGACAGGCGGCGGCTCAAAGTCCTCGCTCAGTGGCAGGAAGCCAGCGAGCACGGCATCAGCAGTGGATCGGCCGCCCATCTTATGGGCACCAGTGGCTTCCTACTTGAGACAGCCTGCGCCCGCGTCGGGCGCGCGGCGCTTCTCCCGCTGGTTGACAGGCAAAACCACCCTGGGCCAACGGCCTTCACACCTGCGATGCGGCGCTCACACGCGTTCTTCCGAGCGCTCCTCGAGGGTGAGACACCGCGCCTCCCGCCACTTCGCATTCCCATCGTAGCCGACTCCAAACCACCGATCCTGGTCTACTCCGACGCAGCTTTCAGCTGGCGCCGCAAGCGCACCCGCGACTGCGAGGCGCAGTCGCAGCGCTCCAGGGAACACTACCTCTCGCGGAACGATCCCCTACCGGAACCCTGGCAGTTCAACGGGGAGCTCGGCATGATGATCCACGACCCGATTGACGGCTGGACGGTCGTGGCATCCGGGCGCCCGGACATCGACACCGTCCGACACTATATGCGCCGTGAGCGGCGCACGTACATTGCCCAGCTGGAGGGACTCGGCATGTTGGCACCCTACTACACCTTTCCCCAACGATTCGCTGGGCGTCGTGTGGTGCACTTTGCCGATAATACGGTGGCCATCTCGGCACTCGTACATGGGTACTCGGCCTCGGTGGATATGGCTGACATATCCAACGCATACCACTTGCTTGCGGCCGGCCTACGCACGGCGGCCTATTTTGACTATGTGCCCTCAGCGGCCAACATAGCAGACCTGCCGTCGCGGGGCGACTTTGCATTGCCCCGCGCCCTCGGCGCCGACGTTGTCGAGATGCGCGTGCCGACAACCCCCTGTCAAAACTTTTCCGCAATTGTCTCAAAACCGAAATAGAA
>ERZ761574.1883-NODE-1883-length-12275-cov-63.358592_pt1 | contig 12275 bp, 9 predicted proteins | sample MGYA00374950_ERZ761574 | MGnify/ENA primary metagenome ERZ761574 (study PRJEB28895, sample SAMN07631631) | mixed culture metagenome | isolation source: Freshwater growth medium | place: USA: Seattle, Washington | collected 2016-10-03 ... | reverse complement strand
GATTGGGTCAACGGCTCCCTGAGTCGCCTGGATGAGCTACTGCTCCCTGGGAGTTTTACGTTGTTGCACGAGGGCGAGTGCAAGAAGGGGGCGTGCCGGCTGTACGTGAACGCGCGCTCGATCGCACTCGAGTTTGGGATGCTCTTCCTCATGGGCAGGTGAGTGTCGTTAATTGCCTCGGATTGCCATTGATCGCACTCGAGTTTGGGATGCTCTTCCTAATGGGCAGGTGCATCCGGATGCGGGCCATCCGCTGACCATCTGATGGTCAGCGGATGACCATCGGGTGACCATCTAATGACCATCTAATGACCATCTGATGACCATCCGGTGGCCATCGGATGACCATCGGGTTGCCTCTTTTACAACTAGATTGCCTCTGATGACCATCGGATGACCATCGGGTTGCCTCTTTTACAACTAGATTGCCTCTGATGACCATCGGATGACCATCGGGTTGCCTCTTTTACAACTAGATTGCCTCTGATGGCCATCGGATTGCCTCTGATTTCAAGAAGACTGTCCCTGATTTCCTCTGACTCTCGATGCCTATCGATGTGCTTTCGGACGGTGCGCAGCTACGTCGCGCTCTACACGCGCGCCGACATGGAGTGGGCGCTCGCGACCGATGAGCAGGTAGCGGCGCTCGTGCCGGTGAGCGAGCCGACAGTGGTGCCGATCGCGCCGGGAGCGTGGGTGAGTACTGAGCGACTCCGACGCTTGTGGAGCGACGGCAGCTCCGTCGGCGATGCGGGTGTTCAGTAGTGATTATAGGCGCCTGTACAACTCATAGACCCCGAGTAGAGGGGTACAGGCCTGTACCCTGTACCCTGGACCCTGGACCCCTGTACCCGCTGGACCCCTCCCCTGGACCCCCCTGGACCCCCTGTTCCCCCTGTACCCCCTGTGCCCCTCACTCCGGGGGTACAGGGGGTACAGGGGGTACAGGGGGGCACAGAGGGTACAGAGGGTACAGGGCAAGGAGGATCCAGGCAGGTTCTCGGAGGGTACAGGGGGTACAGGGGGTACAGGGGGTATAGGTGGTCCAGGTTGGAGGATTGTGTCGGTCGAAGAGTTTTCACAATTCTCACAGCCTAGAGGGGTACAGGTTGGGGGTACAGGGTCCAGGGGTACAGGGGGTCCAGGGGGGTCCAGGGGTCTAGGGGGTCCAGGGGGTCCAGCTTGAGGGGTCCAGGGGGTCCAGGGTCCAGGGGGGGGTCCAGGAGGGGTCCTGGGGCTTAGGGGGTACAGGGGGTGTCCTGGGTCCAGGAGACAGGGGGTACAGGGGGGTCCAGAGGGAGGGGTCCAGGGTACAGGCCTGTACCCCTCTACTCGGGGTGTGTCAACCAGAAACAGCAGGAATATTCGTGGTGGGACCGCGCGATGGGCAGGAATATTCACACTTGAAATTTGACGATGAGCAATGCCCCCATCTACCTGGCTACCGTGGCGTCGGCGGCCGCGGGCGCTGCTGTAGCATACGTACTAACTCGGCGCCGGGTGCGACGCCAAATACATGAGTACATTCCGGTCAGCGGCAAGGCGCTCGAAGGCCTTGTGATCGTCGTGACGGGCGCCAGCAGCGGCATCGGGAGAGCCATAGCATTGTGTGCTGCGGCCAAGGGTGCGCATGTGGTGATCGTCGATCAACGTGACACACCATTGGAAGGCGGCGTACCAACAACGGCCGCTGATTCAAGCATAGTCTTTTGTCGAGGGGATGTCACGCGCCGAGACGACCTTCGAGAAGTAGTGGCAGAGGCAGTGCGCCGATGGGGACGGCTTGATATCTGGGTCAACAATGCATGTGTGGACCTGACCGACCCGCCTCATCACTGTGCGCAGCGACTGCTGGATGTGAGTGAGGAGCAGTGGGACAGAGTGCAGGCCGTGAACCAGAAGGGCTATTTCTTGGGCGCTCAAGTGGCGGTCAAGCAGTTTTTGGCTCAGGAGAAGTCCTTGGCAACGGGTCTTCGCGGCAAGGTGATCAACGTCACGTCCCAGCACGGAATGGTGGCGTGCCCTGGGAACATTCCATACGGCACATCCAAGGCTGCGGCTGCCTACATGACAAAGCAGATCGCCGTCGATTATGCAGTGCACTCAATTGCTTGCAATGCGGTCGCGCCCGGTAAGATCGTTAAGGACCCCGCTCGTCCCGTTGCGCAATACTCCTTACAGCGCACGCCATGCGCGCGTCTGGGCCAACCAAACGACGTCGCCACTGCCGTCTGCTGGCTCGCGAGCCATGAGGCAACCGAATACATCACGGGCGCCACGATCATGGTGGACGGTGGCTGGATGGCGTTTTAGGATTTTTTGCGGTCGGGCCAGACTAGGTTCGAAGATGTCTGACAAACGACGCATACGTTTGGATACGAGTCCGTCGAGCGTCGGCCCAATTGCTCAATGGACATGCACAACGGGCAGGGGGGTCGCGCATGCCCGCTTCTGAGATGCTCTTTCAATAGATATCTTGGAGAGACTCGCACCAGAAAACACACTCAACCACAAAAACTGTAGACGCGTGATCAAGCTGACTCATTCTTGGCCGCTGCGGCAAAGCAGTCTGAGAAGGATGCGGTCGTTCCGGCAAAGAAGTAGTCCGAAGAGCGAAGTAAGGAGGCGGCCAAGGTTAGGGGAAGCGATGCAAGGCACCGCCGTCGCGGAAGAGGCAGCCTTCGGCGCGGTCCTCCGGGTCCTCAAGGGTCTTGGCACGGTACGGCGCACTATCCTCCTGCTCAACGAGCGGCCGCCAAAACGTGTGGAGTGAGCGTGCCGCGTTGGAAAGCGTGCCGCTCTCCACTTCGGCTGTCAGCGCCTCGAGCAATGGCCTCTTGTATCGGTGGAAGCCGAGCTCGCCCAACGAGATCAGGATCCTGCTGATGCGCAGGTAATTGTGACTCGACATGTTGAGGTTGTCGATGCCTTTCTCGAAGACCTCGGGGTCGCGCTCGAGGCGACCCGTGATCTCGTCAGCGAGTTTAAAGCCGTAGAAGTTGAGCATCAGCTTGTATGACTTAAGAACACGTTGTTGTGCTACCTCGCTCTCTCGGATCTGCTTGGCGGCGTCTTTCGTGAGGGGCGATGACTCCCAGTTCATTCCGGCCGCCTCGAAGACCGGGAATAGCCACTGAATGTAGCCATGATGCATCTCAAGCCGGTCAAAGTCGCCCCACCACTGCTCATGCATCATGTCAATGAGTGCGCCATCCGGCCTGGATTCGATCTCGTTCATGTAGAACAGCAGATTTGGATCCGGGTCGTTGGGGTTAGGCGCGGATTCGGGCAGTCCCATCATCCTGCGCATGAACTGGGCCATGTTAGTTTCCATGTTTGCCCCGTTTTCCGCGCTAGAAGGAGATTTTGGACGAAGTGAACGCGATCCATTTTGGAGGGGCTGCGGATTGTGGCTCCCTTCTTCGTACCGGTATTCACGGCTCCCCCCGGTGTCTTTTTACCGGTATTCACGGCGTTCTTTTGCCACTTCTTCACACTTCATGGTGGACGACGAACTCGCCGCCCTAGACGCGGAGCTGCGCGCGCTCGAATCCAGCACTGCCGAGCCAAAGCCTGGGCCGCGTGCACCCAAGGTCATATCGTCGGCGCCGGTGCGCTCATCTGCGGTGTCTGCAGTGGCCACTGCGTCAGCGCCAACGATCAACGGAGCGCGCTTACCACCGTCGCAGTGGGCAACGCCGGACCAGATTGCGGCCCAGCTGCGCTCTGAGGGCTTGGTCGTTCCGCTTCCACCGCCACAAGTCATTCTACCCGCGCTGTCTGCGTCAGACCCATTCATTCCGTCATCCACTTTCACAGGGCCGAAGGCGGGCTATGTATTCAAAGCTGGTCCCAAGGGCGTGGGCTACTACCTCGAGGGCGCGTCCACCAGCGCCGCAAGCAGCAGCTCCGCGCTCCCGCACGCATCCGTGCACTCGAGCGCCGGGTCCTCGTCGGCACTCATGGCTCCCTCGTCGCACACTTACACGTCGGTGGCCGCATCGTCGTCCAAGTCGCCCGTAGGCCACGCCAAGGCCGAGACGTCTCGGGCGCCAAATACTATGCGCACCATCGCCGGGATGGTATGGGAGGACAAGTCGCTCGCCGAGTGGCCCGAGGACGATTTCCGCGTCTTCATCGGCGACCTGGGCAACGAGGTCAACGACGATGTGCTCACTCATGCGTTCCAAAAGTACCCGTCGTTCCAAAAGGCCAAGGTGGTGCGTGACGGCCGCACAAATAAGTCCAAGGGGTACGGGTTCGTCTCCTTTCGCGATCCTTGGGACATGACCAAGGCATTGCGCGAGATGAATGGCAAGTACGTGGGCAACCGGCCCATTAAGGTTCGCAAGAGCACTGCGGCCGACCGTATGGTGACAGCAGATCATCAGCCGCTGCAACTCTCTCACGCACTCGGTGTCCACGACAAGTCGATCGAGCGACAGCTCAAGCGCGGCGGTGCCATCCACACCGAACCCGGGTGGAAGAAGAACAAGAAGCCAAAGAATGGCATGCCGTGGTGACGACCCGAAGACGGACCAAGGAACGTGAGCACAGGCGCTGCAAAAGCGACACTTACCAGGTAGACCGGACGTGTGAACTTCCGTCGCTCTCTGGGTTCCTTTGCGTGTTTGTCCCGCCCACCGCAGCCCGCACGGAGCGCGAACACGGGGTGGTACCGTAGTATCGGGACGAGTGAAATCGGCCGCGCATGCCACACTTGCTGGACGCGCCGTTTTCCGGGCGTTTCGCAAGTGTACGAAGTAGGCCGGAGTACCCGTCTAGACGAGTATAGAATCGCGCAATCGGACGACATGCATGTCCGCGCCGCTTGGTGTTCAAGAGATTCATCGCTACTTCGCATCGCATCGCCAGGAGGGCATTGCATGCATTGTGGTGGGATTTGTTGCATTTCGTTAACCGTTTTCGCATTTGAGTTTGACGCGCGACGATCCGTCGCAAGTCGCCGATCTTGAAACGTTCATGACTGACGTGCAGAACCCGCTGCTCAGTTTGGAACACCATCAGGTGCAGAGAATGGTACGCATGCTGCGTTCGGACGCGAGACTCGCACGCAGATACGCCGAGACTCCGAGCTGCCCTAACGGCGATACGCTCCGTGATGGCCCGGCCGCGCTCAAGGTCCGCGGTAACACACAGGGACTTGGTAATCGAATCGGCTGGTACTTGACGGTTGCGGCGATCGCAGAAACTCTTGGCCGTCCATGCGTGTACACCACCTGGCCCAATTTGGTCCGCAAAGGCCATCTTCAAGCCGGCAACCGAGACTATGACTTTGATCTCGTCGATGAAGTCATCGCGTGGCCTCGTGCGCTGCGCTTTATCAATGACACGGACGCGTCTGAGAGATGGCTCAGGGTGGCGAAGGCTAGTGCTACCCTGAGGCTCGACGACAACAGAACCGTGCTCCAGGCAGATCCCATACCGTTCCATCCTCGGCCCTACGTGAACGACTATGTGCCCGAATGCGCGTGGCAGATGATTGTGAACTGGCAGCAGCGACGGCTGACGAATCTTCCCATTTCGTGCATGTCGCGCGCAGCGTTTTTGGCTAGCTACCGCCGTGTGCAGCGTGAATTTCGACCTAAAGTGCCGCTCTGCTATCCGCGTGCGAAGACGTACATAGTGCTGCACATCCGGCGCGGCGACAAGGAAGCGTGGGCCAAGCGTGCAAAGCGCTCGGAGCTGGGCGAAGCTCTACGGAACGCGACTGCGCTTGACCAAGTGATCAAGGGTGCCCTGCTTCCCGTGGTCAATGCTACAGGCCTGCCCGTCCTGCTCCTTACCGATGGGGGCCAGCAGTACAAGGAATATGCGGAGCAAACGTTGATGGCGGCGGGCGTTTCGATCGCTCGGCCCAGGAAGACCATTGGCCGCGAGTGCGGCCGATTGAGCCTAAACCTGACGCATGCCGAGCGGGGTGCCGAGACGAATGCATCGGCTACTCTCGCCACGAACCCGAAGCTGCCAGGTGGTCGCCATCGAGCGGCGCTTACGGATTTTTTTGCCATTGTCGATGCGGCTGCCGTCGTTGTGATCGCACCCAAAGGCGTCGGCCCTGGGCAAGGGCTGCAAGAGTCCTCATTCGCCAGCGTCTCCGCCTTGACTGGAACCACGCCGCACCTCACGCCGGTGCCATTCGCTCTGGGAGGCAAGATGGCCGCTTACCAGCGCTTGGGGAATGAAGGCGGAGCGCCGTTGCGAGGAATTTTCTTTCTCGATGACTTGGAGACGTTCATCCATCGCGTCCGTCATGAGCTCGACCACTCCTGGACTAATACGGTTGACTAGCAAATCCGAGTTTTTTCTGATGTGAATTCATAGCCAATTCACAGATTTCATCATGCATGGATTCCTAAACCGTCGACCGCCACCAGCGACCGCCGCCTAATGCCGTGGCGATGGTGGATAACCAGTAGGGCTGGCCCTCAGAAGGAACAGCCAAAGAAGAGAGAAGAAAACTATTCGAGTGCACCACGAAAACCTTACATCCTGTGCTGCTGCCCTCCGTCCGACGATGACGAGGACAAACCCATCTTCAAGAAGAACAACGAGCGCCACTGCACCGACGTGTGCTGCTGCCTTCTCCTGTTCTTCATGGTCGTCGTGATGGTCGTCATAGCTGTCTACTCGCTCATCCATGGCGACATCAAACGTATCATATACCCGACCGACTACCTCGGCCAATTCTGTGGCCTCACTCCTGGCGTCACCGACCTGACCAAGGGCTTCTTCCCGAGGCTAGATAAGGACATCCAGACCTTCCTGCCACTCTTCCTCAGCAGCCCATACGCCGTCGTCTCGTTCCGGCCGTACACGCTGTGCGTGCAGGAATGCCCCCGTGCGTTCAGCCTCGCGAACCCGCAGGCCTTTGGAGGGCCGAGCTATCCGGGTGCAGACCACAACCGGACTGCCCCGATCTTCTACAACCTGCGCGCGACCGAGACGGTGCACCGCTTCTGCCTGCCGACTACGAAGCTGGAGACTGCTGGGAGCCGCGTCGTGTGCGGCCAGCCCGCGTGCGACAACGAGATGCTCTTCGAGCGCCTCGACCCACGCGGTATCCCGCACCCCAACTGCACCGTCGGCGTGAACCGCATCATGTCGCACCCTCACGTGGTGACAGCTTGGGTGGTCACCGAGGCAACGAGGCCGTTCTGCGACATGCTGGTGCACGAGAGCACGAATCAGCAGTTCCTCCCCGACGGCGGCGACGATCCAGCCACGCAGAAGTACGAGGGCCTCTTCGCTGCCAACGTGGCCGTCGCACATGCCTTCATCGAGGACCTTATCGTGGCACGGGAGCAGGTGTCCTGCCGCGCCGCCGCCCGCCTGTGCGCTCATCGCGGCTCGCTCGCGTGCGTGTCGGCCACCTCGTGTACCCCCAGCTCTGAGCGCGTCTGCCTTGCTCCTGCAGGTCTTGGTCACGGGTCTCTTGCTTCCTCTCATCTTGGCACTGAGCTGGTTCATTCTGCTCTACTTCTTCGCCGGCCTGATAATCATCCTCGCGATCGTCCTCTTCTTCTGCTGCATGCTCGCCGCGTGCATCTGGCTCTACGGAGAAGCCGGCCTATACACGCTCGATGCGCTCGATGGCTGCGCACGCTCGCTCCACAACTGCACGATCTCAACGTTCGCCGCGTCGGGCAATGGCAATGTTCAATCAAGCTATCTAGCCGTGGCGGTGGTGTGCAACGTGATCCTCGTGGCGTACGTGCTCTGCTTATGCTGTTGGCGACACCAAATATCGCGCACCATTGCCATCGTGCGCGAGTGCACTGCGGTCTTCCGAGCCGTCCCGCTGCTGTTCCTCTGCCCATTCATCGTCATGTTCTGGTATGCGGCGATGTCCGTCTACCTCTTTGGCATCGGCGGGTATATCATCACGCAGGGCGCAGCCGTCTGGGACCACCTGACGGGTCTGATGTCCAGCCAACTCGGCAAGAACTCAACGCTCGACGAGAGCCGCGCCGACTTCGTCTCAAACGCGGCCGATTCGCTCGTCAGCCGTCTAAGCGGCCTCTCGACCGAGGCGCAGGTCGCCGTGCTGCTCACGATTCATGTAGTCGGCTTCGTCTGGAGTATCTTCCTCATCCACGCGTGCTACTACACGACGATCGCGGGCACGGTCGCGCGCTGGTTCTTCGCCAGCAAGCGCGACGACAAGCCCAAGAGCTTCGGCTTCGGCTGCGGCGTCATCTCCGTCTCTGCGTGGTGCGTCTTTTATCGCCACCTCGGCTCGATGGCCTTCGGCTCACTCGTAATGACCATCATGTGGTTCGTCCAGGCGGTGCTCCACTATCTCGACAAGCATACTAAGAACCAGCAGGCAGCTAACCCGGTGCTGCGTGTCGTGATCAAGTGCTCGCGCTGCCTCGTGTGGATGCTCTACAAGTCGATCGAAGCGCTCAACGAGTTTGGGTACATCTTCATCGCGATCGAGGGCTGCAGCCTGTGCCTCGCGTGCCGCTCCGTCTTCCAGCTCCTCGAGCGGAAGGGCGCGCAGGTGGGCACGAACAAGATGGTGGGCGGCATCCTCTCGCTTATCATCTCCTTCTCGATCCCCTCGCTGTGCGCGGTCATCTGCTTCGCATGGGTCACCATCGAGCATGGGGACGTGATGCCCCTTTGGCCGGCTGTTGCCGTGTTCGCGTCGGCCTTTCTCATCGCCTCGGGCGTCACAGAGATCCTACGCTGCTCGATCGACACCATTTTCGTCGCGGCCTTCCTTGACCTCGACGCGCACGGTGAGCCCCTGTACATGTCCGACAGGCTCATGCGCGGCTTTGGCTTGCCCTCGCAGTCCAGCAACGAAGAGCGCAAGAAGCTGAACGTTCCGCACGGCGTGACGTGCAGACGGCGTCGACCGACGACCGGCGTAACGCGCGCCGGGCCTGAGACGTACTCCGCTGACGACACACGAGACGGACGAGTGAGCCACTCGCCACACGCTCTCCGCGTTACCTCGTTGTGATTCACGTTGTGATCCGTTGTGATCGGGGGCATGCTCCCACTTCCTAGTGCCACTTGCACCGCGCATAGTGATCACAGGCGAGAGGATTGGGCACCACGGCTAGCTGGTACTGGAGGCACTACGTGTCGCGACACGCCGGACATGGCCCGGACCTTTTTCCCCGGGTCACGCAATGCGCAATGCCAATGGCGCGTTTGGCGCGTCTCCGTCTGTGAGTTCAGAGTTGCGAACCGGTTGCGGTCTTAGGCGTATAGGTTCTTAATTTATATACAAATAAACGCGTCGATCATTGCTGTTTCGTGTTTGCTCCTCCCAGCACCTCCCTGGCGTGGCACTACAAGTACAACCCTGGACGCTGGAGCCTCGTCCCTGGTCCCTCAGCAGTGCCCTCTGGCTCTGGCCTCTGCTACTTCCTAGATCCTTCATCCTACTGCTTTCTGGTCCCGCCGCCTCGTATACCCCTACGCTGAGGTGGTAGCCTACTATGAAGTCTATAATGGAGGGTCGCCGGCTCGCGATAAGATTACTGAGCGCGGTAGTTTTTACGTGTTTCGTGGGCGCCGTGTAACTACCGGTACCGGTACCGGTATCGTTTTACCGGTATCGCTGCATCGAGCGCGTGTACCGGTAGGCGATCGGTCTCCTGTTTCGGCCATGGCGCAAGGGCAGCGCTCGTCGTCGCTCACGCTCGACCTGAACGCCACGCAGTGCAATATCGCTCACTTGCCTGAGCCGACGGATAAAAAGAGAAGGCCGTTCAGTGCGACAGTCCAACCTCCGCGGGTCTACGAACCGAAGGTGTCGTCGCCGCTGACTCCGAAAGTCGCAGTTGCTCGCCCCGTGCCTGCACCATCGCCCACCAAGGAGCCGCTCTTGCCTCCACGAGTTTATGAGCCGAGGAAGGAGATGTACTCGCCTCCACGAGTTTATGAGCCGAGTAAAAGAGAGCAGCGGGCTTTCGCAATGCTGCAAAGCGCTGCCGTTCGGGCCACCTGGTCGACCATCAAACACGAATTCGTTCCCAGTGAAGCCGTCATGAGCCGAAACCAACGCGAGCTGCTGAAAATGTTTGAGGAGACACAGCGATTTCGAGCGGCTGTCGAGCAAGAGAGATGGCGAGTGATTTCCGCGGCGCAGCGAGAAGGAAGAGCGCCGCGGGTGTATGAGCCGCCAGCTCCGTCAGCAGCCAGCTCTCGACCATCAACCGCAGGAGGCTCTCGACCGTCGACAGCCGGCTCTCGACCGCCGACCGCCTCGCTCAGCCGAGGAGGTCGTCAAGATGCCATCCCTGGCATCGCACCTGCGCAACCGTCCGTTTTCTCCTTTGGCTTCCTCGGTGTGCCTGAGAGGCGACAGCCACGGTGGGACGCTCGCGTCGACCGTACTGCAGGCGGCTCGCTACCTGTACCGAGCGACTCGCTGATGAGGCATCCGATGAGCGGTGCAGGTAGGCCCTCCATCGTACCCTCATTTGCCACTGTTCGGTGAAACTGTCAATCGCGGTGACAACGAAGGAAGGTGCCGTTTCATAAGGTACCGAGCGGGTTCCGTAGCTTCTACGTAAAGAAGGTCAAAGATCCAACTTCCAAGTTTCTTCCTAGTAAACCGTAAAAACGACTAGCTACCTCCGGGCTTGCAACTAGCTTCCAGCTACTAGGTTAACTAGGTATCTATTTGTGGGTGGGAGTGCAATCCTGTTTCCGAATAGAAAAGAAGCGCCGTTGCATGCGTTTTCGAAAACAAAGCACAAAAGCGATCACAAGAGCGGAGGCGGGGGCAATTTGGCACTGCAGGAAAACCGGAAACTTGCATGCTACGTTTATATTGTGATGTTTATCTATCTATCGAACCGTTTTCCTCAAAGCGCCCTTCACAGGCGTCGTCAGCCCAGGCACCCCGCTACGGCCGCGTCCCCGGGCCGGCCGGCCTCGACGTCCATGCAGGCACCCTCCACTCGATACGTCCATGCCGCAGTGGGCGTCGGGATCCAGCCCAGTCGCAGATCGGGCTGTTCCGAGTCCACGCCTCGGCTTGGTAGCTTGGTCAGTTACAAATCTCTCTCTCGGCTTGCCCGCCTTCTCTTCCTCGTCGTGACAACTGGCATAACTGCGCTGGCTCTCTTCTGTCCTGTCGTGCTCGCATCGCCAGTGGTGTTGAGACTACCACCTCTCGAGCCAGCGCTGCCGCCACCTGCATCGTCATCAGGTAGCCCGACTCTCAGGCAAGCCGTGGCTCGACGCACACAGTCGACAAACGCGAACGGGTGCCAGTGCGCCAATACGTGTCAATATGCCCGTGACAACCTCTGCGACGACGGAGGCCCGACGGCCCCCTATGACGCATGTGCCTTAGGGACCGACTGCGCTGACTGCGGTGAAAGATGCAGGCCACCGCCGTCGCCGCCTAAGCCGCCTCGGCCGTCGCCGCCGCCGCCATCTCCACCGCCGCCCTCTCCGCCGCCTTCGCCGCCACCTTTCCCGCCACCTCCGAGCCCGCCACCATCGCCGCCGCCTTCGCCTCCACCGCCCTCTCCGCCGCCTTCGCCGCCGCCGCCTTCGCCGCCGCCGCTGCCACCCCCTCCATCACCACCGCCATCGCCACCGCCGCCGTCGCCACCGCCCTCCCCACCACCGCCCAGCCCACCACCCTCGCCGCCGCCACCGTCGCAACCTCCGCCTTCTCCTCCGCCCTCGCCACCGCCACCGTCGCCGCCACCGTCACCGCCTCCTCCGAGCCCTCCGCCATTGCCGCCACCGCCATCACCACCCCCTTCTCCGCCACCTCCTTCGCCACCACCGTCGCCACCACCGCCCTCTCCGCCGCCCTCGCCCCCGCCGCCTTCACCGCCGCCCTTGCCACCGCCGCCCTCACCACCGCCTTCACCACCGCCACCTTCGCAACCGCCCTCCCAACCCCCGCCATCCCCGCCGCCGTCGCCAACCCCGCCCTCGCCCCCGCCCTCACCACCACCCTCACCGCCACCTCCGAGCCCGCCACCGTCGCCACCACCTCCGAGCCCACCGCCTTTGCCGCCGCCGCCTTCGCTGCCACCCTATCCTCCCGGCGATGGACCACTCCCACCACCGCCATCTCCACCCCCACCGTCACCAGCACCGCCCTTTCCGCCGCCCTCGCCGCCGCCGACACCGCCCCCGCCCTCGCCACCCCCACCCTCGCCCCCACCCCCACCCCCACCCCCCCCCCCCCCCCCCTCTCCCCCCCCCTTCCCCCCCCCCCCCCCCCCCCCCCCCCCCCCCCCCCCCCCCCGGCCCCCCCCCCC
>ERZ761574.1870-NODE-1870-length-12334-cov-455.364362_pt1 | contig 12334 bp, 3 predicted proteins | sample MGYA00374950_ERZ761574 | MGnify/ENA primary metagenome ERZ761574 (study PRJEB28895, sample SAMN07631631) | mixed culture metagenome | isolation source: Freshwater growth medium | place: USA: Seattle, Washington | collected 2016-10-03 ... | reverse complement strand
TTCGTTTGGGGCGCTCAAGCTCTGTGAACGGCATCCTGTGAATGGATACACGTTTAGCATCTTACTATGCTATAGGGACATACTCGGTACTGGGTGCCACACCGATCCTAGGTTGCATCTCGCGCTTCGGGCGATTCACCGGAACTCCCCGAGATTATCTCCGTGATCTCATCTCCGATATCTCCTCGGAGATTATCTGCGAGATCGGATCTCCGATATCTCCTCGTTCTGGCTACTGTCCACTACGACGTCCTGAGTGACGGCAGTACCGTCTGGATGTCAGCAAGGCGGTTGCTGGGGTTGGTTGGTGGGTTTGACTCTTTGGAGCTTGAGCGCGAGCGGGGGCTTGTGCGCCGAGTTCGGCTTGCCATGCTTTTCGGCGTGACGTCTGAGGGCGGCAAATGAGATTCCCCGGGGTAATCACTGTGCCCGCCTTTTGCGTTCACACCTACTTCGCCCCCGGCGGTGTGAGCTTTACCGTTGCGCGGTTGTGGTCTCATCCCGCCCGCGTGTGCTCGTGGCAGCGCCCCCTTCGTTTCGATCCATACACTCTTGGAGCTCGGGGCTCAGAACACGTATGGTCTGTTCGTTTGGGGCGCTCAAGCTCTGTGAACGGCATCCTGTGAATGGATACACGTTTAGCATCTTACTATGCTATAGGGACATACTCGGTACTGGGTGCCACACCGATCCTAGGTTGCATCTCGCGCTTCGGGCGATTCACCGGAACTCCCCGAGATTATCTCCGTGATCTCATCTCCGATATCTCCTCGGAGATTATCTGCGAGATCGGATCTCCGATATCTCCTCGTTCTGGCTACTGTCCCTCGCAGCTGAGCGCAGATCGGCTGCCCCCTGTAGTATGTCCCTTCTCGGGAGGGTGGGTCGGGAACGCCACTTGGCGGTTACAATTTTCCTCTCCTTTCACCCGCGCTCCGCACACGAGCGGCGCGCATCCGAGCAGGCCCAGTGCGCACGCGCGCCGGTCCTGTCGCTCGGGTTAGGCCGGGCGCGCCACCTGGCGCCCCTGAGTACCTCTGTCCTCGCCTTGACGTCGCGCGCTGCACAAGAGCAGCGCGCAGCCGAGCGGGCCCGGTGCGCACGCGCACGAGTCCCGTCGCTCGGGTTGGGCCGGGCGCGCCACTTGGCGCCCCTGAGTACCTCTGTCCTCGCCCTGATGTCGCGCGCTGCACAGGAGCAGCGCGCCTTAGAGCAGGTCGAGCGCGAGCGAGCGCAAGTCCTGTAGCTCGGGTTGGGTTGGGCACGCCACTTGGCGCCCCTGAGTACCTCTGTCCTCGCCTTGACGTCGCGCGCTGCACAAGAGCAGCGCGCAGCCGAGCGGGCCCGGTGCGCACGCGCACGAGTCCCGTCGCTCGGGTTGGGCCGGGCGCGCCACTTGGCGCCCCTGAGTACCTCTGTCCTCGCTTGACGTCGCGCGCTGCACAAGAGCAGCGCGCAGCCGAGCGGGCCCGGTGCGCACGCGCACGAGTCCCGTCGCTCGGGTTGGGCCGGGCGCGCCACTTGGCGCCCCTGAGTACCTCTGTCCTCGCCCTGATGTCGCGCGCTGCACAGGAGCAGCGCGCCTTAGAGCAGGTCGAGCGCGAGCGAGCGCGAGTCCTGTAGCTCGGGTTGGGTTGGGCACGCCACTTGGCGCCCCTGAGTACCGATGTCCTCGCCCTAATTGCTGGAGAGCAGCGCGTCCGTCGAAGCGCTGCGGTCGCTGGCCTCGTGGCTCACGACTCGTCCTCTGATTCGCTGTCCGGCGCTGGAGCGCCTGCGTCCGTGAGGGCGGCATCCGCTCGCGCCGCCAGGCCTTCGAGGGCGTCGCTCGACGCCTCTAGCATGCTGAAGACGTCGTCTTCGTCGATGGCGCACGTGCGTCGCAGATCGGCCGCCGATGCAACGCGCGCTCCCGATGCATCCGTGACGGTGTCGAGAAGCCCGACAGCGATGCGTAGGGCCTCAGCTGCGGCATCGACGCCGCTGCTCGCGCCCGTTGCCGAGGACGCGTCGAGGAGCGTGTGCGCGCGGATGGAGTCAAAGCTTGCGTGCAGCGCGCTTGTGTGCAGCGAGCACTGCGTCGTCATTGCCAGGCGCGCATACAACTTGCGCGCCGCCTCAGACGACCATCGGACCATGAGCATGATTTGCTCTGGGGTGGCTCCCGCCGCAAGGAGCGCGCAGGCCAGCCAGACTCGGAAGCTATGAACGGAGAGCTGTCTGGCACGCTCTTCGGAACACACGAGTCGGAGGAGCCCATCAAAGAATTTGCTGAGCTCCGCCTTTGACCAGGAGCGGCCGGTGGGCGAGAGCACGAGCGGCAAGTCCTTGCGCCGTGCCGCGGCCGTGCCGACGGGGTCCGCTCGCATGCGCATGATCTCATATTTGGCGAGCTCTCGCACGAGGCAAATCGGCTGCGTTGCGTGGTATCGAGACGGCACTGGCGAGCTGCCAAATTTGGAGTTGTCCGGGTCGTTTTTGCACGGGACGGGGTTTATGTAGCACAGGTCGTTCCACGTGATGCGGAGGAGCTGCTGCACGGTGGGCTCGCGATGTAGAACGCCCCCAATGCGATACGTGACTTCGCCCAGCGAGAGTTTGCGCCCGCCGAAGGCCTCCTTGGGTCCCAGGGCGATCGCCTCTTTTCGCCAGCCGCCCGTGCAGAAGAGGTTGATGAAGACTACGACGCCTTGCCACTCGAGGTTCTCTCCGACGGTGACGACGGAGGAGCCGTGAGCTACGCAGGTGCCTGCTGGAAGGTTCAGGATAGCGACGATCTCCGCCGTGTCGAAGGGCTCCTTAGAGCGCCTGCGCAGTGAGTCGGCACCGTGCGCGTCGATGTGCTCGCGCACGAGCCCTTGCGCCGCTTGCACGACGAGCGAGAGCGATACGAACCGGATCGTGACTGCCCAGTGCCGTCGCGCGACGCCGCGCAGTCGATTGAGCATGCTTTCGATCTTGTAGCCGCGCTGCTCTGCCTCGGCGGCCCACGTCATGAATGCGCCCAGCGCGAGGGCAACCTCGCGCCGGTGGAGGTGCTCGATGCGCCCCTCGTTCGCCGCGGAGTTGGTGCGTAGCGGCGGCGTGCCGACGAGGTCGCACCAAGATGTCCACATTCGCCAGTACGAGCGATCTTGCCCGCGGGTGGATGGTGCGAAACGCTGTTCGACCGCGAGCATCGCGGCCGTGAGAAGTCCGCGCAAGAATTCGTCGCTGGCGCCTCGAATGCCGAGGCCGTCATCGTCGCAGCGCGCATCATGAAGGGATCGCTCGATGAGCAGGCGCTGTGACTCTTCGAGCTCGGCAGCCTCGCGGCTGATGGCGGCTGCGGGGGTGGGCGCCGACATGTGCAGAGCCGCCTGCGCAACGGCTATCGCCCGGCGGGGCGGGGCGACGGCCTGTGCCGTGACGACCGTCTTGGAGGGTGCAGATTGGTCAGCGCCTGGACCGCGATAGCGCGCCCGCCCCGTCGTGGCTCGCGCCAGGGCGGCGGTGAATGCGGCTGCCCGCGCGGATTCAGCGTCTCCGGTCGAGGCGGATGCGGCATGGTCGAGACGTCTCGTGCGCCCGGTCTCCACGCAGTGTGAGAGGTCGAGCCCGTGCACAGGTGTCCAGAGCGCCCGTGTCGTGCCGTGCGCGTGTGCGGTCACCGCGCGCGCCTGTCGAGCGCGCTTGGGAGCCCTTTCGGCCTGATGGTCGGCCTGGCCGTCACGAACGCTGCGGAGGAGCGCCTGCAACCCCGGAGCCGGCGTTGCCGTTTCCGCCTGGGCGAATGGTGTGCGAGGACCTGTGCCGTTGGCAGCCGCGCCGTGCTCGATAGCAGCGGCGTGCATGGGCACGTGTGAGTCCAGCGCCGCGGAGGTCACGCCGGTGTCGACGGCGTCCGCGCCCGCGCCGGTGTCGCAGCCGGATCTCTGCGGTGAATCGGGTGACGGGTCGTCGCCAGGTGACCATGCGTGATGGAGGCCGGTTGGGAACCACTCGCCGGGCGACAACTCGTCAGGCGGCTCCCAATTATTGTAGCTGTCAATCGATCGGGGCGAGCGATCCCAATAGTCACTTGGCGGTGGCGAGGGTAAGCCAGCGAGTGCTTCGTCGTCGAGCGCGAGCAGATAGTTCTCGTAAAGGAGCCACTGCTGTTCGTCGTGCGGCGGCGAGGCTGAGGGAGGCGCAACGATTGCGCATCCGATGGACGGGACGTGGCGCACCTGTTGTTGCGCGGCGCGCATCGGGGCGGCCGGCGTCCCTGGTGATGCCTGGGAGAAAGGCGTCCTCGGACCTGTGCCGTTAGCCGCTGCGCCGTGCTCGAGGGCGGTGGCATGCATGGGCCCCTGCGGCGCCGCCCCTCGCACCTCAAGTAGTGCTTGCGAGACGTCGTGAAGGTAAGTTCGCGCCCTTGCCGAGAGCTCGAGCCGCTTCGGCGAGATGCCGAGCGCAGCGGCGACGTCTCGGATGAGCTCGACGTTGTTGCGGCTCGCGGCATCGTGCAGCAGCATGCTCTCGCCGAACGTCTGTTCGACCAGCACCTCGCGATCGTGCCCGTTGTGCAGCTGCACCCATTCGGGTTGCCGCATGATGACCTCGTGTGCCGCGACGAGCTCGGCGGCCTTCGCGCCGCGCGAGAGCGCGCCGCCGTCGCGACGAGCCCGGACGGTGAGGAATGCCGCCGTAGCGTCTGCACGGAGCCGCACGCGCTTTGCCTCACTGAGCCACCGTGTCGCCATCACAACTCCCAGGCCAACCTCAATCAGTTCAAGGCAAGTGATGTGGGCGGCTGCGAGTACCGGCCAGTCGCCGAGCGGCGCGCACCACCAGACGCCGTAAAACCACGCGCCGAGGCCCTGTTTCGGCTCGCCATCCTTGGCGGCATCACCGCCGATATCCCATGTGACGACATCGGTGCGCCTTGCGCTGTGGGCCGCCGGTAGCGCCGCGACCATGGCCGCACCGGGGCTGTTGGCGAGTATCTTTTGCCACGCCTTGAGCCGACTCCATAGCTGCGGGCGCTCGCGCACGATCACGTTGGGCCCCTCACCCAACTCTTGATCGCTCCGCAGAGGCACCGCCATGCCCTGCATGCGGTACCACCCGCCGCCGGTGGGGAGCACGAGATCGGCCAGGGCGCCGTGCAGGCTGCGATACCGTGATACGTCGCAGCGTCCCTCGAGCACCTCCAAAATCTCAACGAGGCATCGTGCCGCCTTGGATTGCGGCACCCAGGTGACCAGGGCGGTGGCGCTCATGCCGACGCCCGTCCAGATGCCGCTGCCGCCGAGGTGCCACTTGTGCATTTTGGCGGCCTCGAGGTCGAGGCCGAGGGCGGGGCGGGGCGGGGCGGTCACGGGATCTGCCGGCGGCCCCGCCTCTATTTCCAGCGCGATTGAACAGCGCTGCGCGACCGCCATGGCGAGAAGGAGGGAGTGACAGCGTCCGCGCTGCAGAGGGCTGTGGCAGCCCGGGCACTGTAACGCTAGGTGATCGCCGGCGAGCACGCGCTCGGCGAGGTCGCTGGCGTGCGCCTGTAGCTGGTCCGAGAGCGTTTGCTCGTATCCTGAGGCTACCCGTAGACCGAGGAGCGCGCCCACGTCACGCGCCGTCGTGCCGGGGACGCTGGCGAGAAGGCACGCGTAGCCTGCGGTCACACGTTGTGCGTCCTGTTCCGATGTGATCGGAAAAGGGTTGCCTCCCAAAGTGCCGCGCCCGGTAGGGATTGTGCGAGTGTGGGACGGCTCGCACTCATCGCGCCCGATGGCGCGAACACTGCCTTTGGGAGTGAGTTGCCTCCACGCTTGCAGTGCCACGCCGTACTCGTCGATCACGGACCGTGTGACCGTGCCCCGTGCTGACTCGTGCGCATCCGGTCCCGAGTAGAAGCGTGGTCCGATGAGTCGGCAGAATTCGACAATCGTGATGGTCGTGGCCGTGGCTCCGAGGCACGCTTTGACGCTGTCGTCTGTGTACTGCAGCGCAGTGACGATGCGCGCCTGCGTGCCGTAGTCGTCGTGCTCGAGCGCCAACCTGCCTCGCCACATCGCATCGAATTCAGTGCTCATCGCTCGGAGCTCGGCGATGTGTGGCGCCAGCGCCACGTCCACGGCGTGCAGAAGGAGCCACATCAGCGCGTTGGCAAAGTCTTGGGCAATCTTGCTCGCCTGTGTCCAGCCCATGGCAAGGACAAGTTCCAGGAGAACGTCAAGTCGGGTGCGGCTCGCCTTGCCGGGCGCCTCTCGCGCGGGCACCGCGCAACCCGTTTTCCATACCTCGCCCGCCATGTAGGCGAGCGCATGGAAGAAGTATTTGTAGTCGAAGAGGATCAGCAGAGTTGCAGGCGCGGTGCCGCATGCGGCCGCCCGCAACAGGTTGCCCATGGCGCGCAGGATGAGCAGGTTGAGCATGAGATCGCCTGGGCGGGGCTTGACTTCCTTTCGTGCCCAAAACTCGTCGCCCGTCGTCGCCGAGTGCTCGGTGCTCGTAGCGACATTGACCGAGGTGACGATTTCGCCCGTGTCGACGGTGAACGCCTGTCGACGCGGGTACCCAAGTTCGGCGACCCCTCGAGGCGGTCCTAGATCTTTGCGTGGCACGGCGCCGCGCGGGTTGACTCTGGCTGGCGAGGTGAGCAGCCGCGCTGTGTGGGCGGGGGATGCCGTCGACGCCGTCGCAGCCATTGTTCCTGTCGCCGTCGTTGCCGTCGTGAGCGTTTCCGCCGTTGCGGACAAACCTGCGCTGCTGAGGTACCATCCTCGCTCCTTGAGCCCGTGCATTTCTTCGGCAACAGCATCCGGGCCGCCTCGGACTTCATAGAAGGATAGGAGATTGGCGGCAATGGATGTCTGGAGCGGGAGGCCGTCGTGCAGCGTGACTCCGTGTACTAAGAAGGAGACGAGTTGTCTGTGCGGGTAATCGCGCAGTAACCACAGCGCCGCCTCGCGGTGCATGCGGATGCGCGTGGCGGGGAACCGCCCATCGACGATTTCGCACTTGCCGTCGCGTTCCCATAGCACGCGGTTTTGGAACCACGGCAACCGTGCTTTGTCGCTCCAGCTCTTGTGGATTGGCCGAGGTTCCAGTGCGCCGCTCACACGAGCCGCGTTCCACCTCTCTACGGCATCCAGCTGAGCGCGTATTTCTTTTCGAGCCTGCGGCGAGTACGTGTCAAGCATGCTCGCAGGCCTCGGCACGCCCACTGGCCAGCGCGGTGCCATGCCACGCATCTCGACCGGTGTCGTGCTGGGGATAGTGCAACGATATGCAAAGGGCTTGGCCGCCAGCGTGGCCGGCGGCTCGCGTCCCAGCGCCGCTACGAGTGCCGGTGGCGACACGTCATGCGCCGTGGTAACCTTTTCCCGCCAGCATAGAAGTGCGTCCGCGAGCCGCGGCTCGCGGGCGGCGGCATCGAGCAGGCCCGCTGAGACGTGCAATAGCGCGCTGGCTTCCTCGCGTGCGGCAGCCGCCCGATCGACGTACGCCAGACGCTCGGCGTTTAGCGCACGCGACGTGGGCTGCGCCTCGGCGATGCCCGTGCGGCCGCCCACGACGTGTATGTCAGCCACAGCTGAGACCCAGCGCCGAATAAATTGTTCTGCCACACAGACAATCGTGTGACGAGGGAGGCCGGCAGCTGCTGCGGCCCGCTGCCAAGAGAAGCCCTCGGCGATCGCCTCCGAGCTCGGTTGCACATTGGGTGGAACCAGCATGACAACCACGGCAAGTGAGACCCCGCCCAGCGCGAGGATCATCGCCAGGGCGCTCCGCGCCCCAGCCGCCTGTGTGACGCCGCCGTGGGCGTTCGCCTTGACGAGTGCGTTGCCGAGCGCGTCAGCCGCGCTCGTGATGATCTTGCGTGCTTCCGACGTGGCGCCGTGCGCTGCGGGCAGCGTTCTCCCTGCCACTTCCGCCGTCGATTGCGAAGGTCCGGGGAGCAGTAGCATGACGACGCCGCCGTCGATGCGCCCAGGGATGACGGCAACGGCATTTTCTTCGGGCGCGTCAACGCGCACGCGCGTGATAAGGACGTTGTGTGCTCGCCCATGTCGAGCCTGAGCACGCCTCGCACGCTCCGCGTCCGCCTGTCGAAGCGCGCGATAGCCGTCTGCGAGAGCTCGCCCGCGTGGGGACACCACCGGGATACTCGCGGCTCGCAGCATCTTGGCGATGCGTCCGTCAACTCCATCGCACCATGCAGTGTCGCCCAGATCACGTCGTACGAGGCGCGGCACAACACGGCCATCAATGCGCCGACCATCGCCGAGTCCGCGCTCGAGCATGTATGTGCGCTCCGCCGCCTCGGGTGGACCCGCGGTCTCACTGCTGTACCACGGGGGAACGGGGAGTCCTGCTGCGTAGACTGCTGCGGCGAGTCGCTCGATCTCGACGCTGAATGTCAGGTCAGTGCCACTATCGTCCGGGATGAGCTGTGTGGCGACGCCGCGCGCGAGCCCAAGGTGCGATGCCGCCGCGTCGCGTGCCCGGCGCCGTTCACCAGTGGGCGACGCCATGACGCACCCCTCTGTGGGCGGCACCGGCTTCGGCGCTCCGCGCCAAAACAGTAGTGCTAGGTCATCGTCATCGTCGCCCCACGCCCTCGGGGACGTGGTGATGACAGGGGCGTCGTAGAAGTCAACGACGAACACGTCCGGTTGCACGATGCAGACCGCCGTCGCAGCTACGCACCACAGACACAGCCATCTGGCCATGCCTGCGAAGAGACGTCCGTCAGCCGCCTTGACCGCCGCCATGCCGAGGCCCATACGCGCGGCTTGCTGCTTGGCGTCGGGCAGGGCGATGGCGCGTCGCCAGGGCCCCAGGCCCAGTATTTCACGTGCGTTGCCCTCGAAGCTGAAGCCGGTCGCCGTGCTTGTGCATCGCCGCTCCGAAACGGAGATGGCGGGCCATCCTGCAGCGTTCGACGCGTCGCGTACCTCGCCGCCGGCGTCGCCAATGGTGATCGTGTCGACCGGTGTCTCGAGGCGCGTGAGCGCTTGCACGAAGATGGGTTGCTGAATGCGCACCGAGCCTGCTTCTTCGGTGAAACCCGTCAAAAGAATTCGGTCGGCCTCGGCCGCGTGCACCAGTGTGGCGCCGCGTCCGTCCGCCGACTCGAGCGTCGCATTAACCGCGGCGTTCGTGGTCGTCGTGGCGGCAGCTGTCGCGTCGCTGAAAGCGATGGTCCTGCGGTTGCCTTTGCCGCCTCGGCTGCCGCCTTTACCGCCGCGACCGCTGCCCTTGCCTCGACCGCTGCCCCGGCTGCCGTTGCCTGAACGGCCGCCTCCGCCTGTACCTGTGGCGGGTGGGGGCTGTCCTGCCCCGGCGCCCGCGTCGCCGCCGGCGCCGCCAGCGTCATCGTCGTTGGCATCATCGCCACCGCCGCCGTCGCCGCCGCCGCCGCCGCCGTGTGGATCGTCGTCGCCGTTTTCGTCGGCGTCATCTTCATCGCCGTCGCGGGAGCCTCGACCGTGACGTACTTTCTGCCTCTTCGGCGGGCGCTCCGCTGAGTCATCGTGGTCACGCCGGCATAGGCTAAGATTGGCCCCGGCCGCCGCCCACGAGTGCTCGTCGCAGCCTGCTTCGTGATCGAAATCGCAGAACGCCTGCTCCGGCAGGCCGAGCGCTTTCGCCGCCATGCCCTTGTAGCAGCAGCGCTGCTTGGCTGTGGCACGTTCGCGCATGGCTGTGGTGAGATAGACAATGGGTTTGCCGCCTTTCTTCGTGATAGTGAGGGTCTTACGCCTCAGATCGAGTGCCATCTGGACGCCACGCGTGTCGGCAACGGTGTCCTCGGTCGCCGCGCGCTTCTTCTGCTTCTTGGCGCCGCCGCCGCCATCGCGGCTGCCGCCGCCGCCGCCGTCGCCCTCGGACCGCCCGCCTGAGCCGCCGCCGGAGCCTTCGCCGCCGAAATAGTCGGCGTACCCGGCCAGGTCCAGCGAGCCCTGCAGCTTAGAGACGTGGAGCGCCCAGCGCTGCTCGGCAGCCGGCGTCGTCTTGCGCGCGTGATCGGGCGCGCGAGGGTTCTTGGTCGCGAGGGCGGCGTGGCGCACGCGTCCAAAGTGCTCAAGGGTGGCGACAGCATAGGCGCGCCCCTCCTCCTTAAGCTTGGTGAGAGTTTTGGGATGGGCGCCTTTGCCGCCGTAGAGCATCCACGATGTGCGTATCTCGTCAAGAATGTATGGTAGGGTGCCTTTGCCGTTGCCGCCGAAGCCTCGCAGCGAGAGGAGCGATTCGGCGACCTCGATGGCATTCTCGATGTTCGCTCGGGTCGTGTACGCATCAGCGGCCGGCCCCGCCTCAAACGGTTCGTTGCGCATTTTCGCTCGTGCGGCCTCAAAGGCTGCGCCCAGGTCGATGTGACGCCAGTCGCTCGACTGGAAGGCTTTGGCGAGCTCGGGCATCTCCCAACCAACGAGTTCGGTAGGGAGTGTGACTCCATCTAGAGCGAGCTGCAGTCCAGCCGTGCGACCGATTAGCTCGGGCCATGCGTCACGTGCCGCGTCCGTGAGCACCTGAAGCTCGGGGTCGAGCGCCGCCGCGTCGATGCCGCGGGAGGAGCCTTCTGCCAGAAGAGCTATGAGAGGGCACCAAACTCGTGCCTTGGGCGAGTTGGTGTGATCGAGACCGACTCCCGAGGCCGCGATCTGAAGCGCGTTGAGCATGGCCGCCGAGCCACCGGCTGCGACCGCAGCGAGAATATCACGCTTGAGATCGATGTACTGCTTTTGCGACAAGGCCCCTGAAAGATCGCCCTGGAAGTGCTTCGGCACGGAGCCCCTGATGCGCGACTCCGCGGCAGTGAGAGCTGAATCCGATCCGTGTCCCCCCGCGGGCCGATCGGGCGTCGAGTAGTGCGTCGACGCCGCAGAGGCGCGTCTAGCCTGCGCGCGGTGAAGGTCGATGGCGTGGTCGGCACGTTCGCGCGCCGTGCGCCCGACCCACGGCTCGGCGCGGAGCATCTCGTCCAGGTGGCCGATCTCGTCGCAAAGAGCCCGCAGCTGAGCCCATGCGAAGTCTGCCTCGTTGCGAATGATGCCCATGCGCGTTGCCACCTCCGCGAGGAGAGCGAAGCCCGAGGGCCCGCTCAGTTCGCACCCGCCGTCGTTGCGTACCCCAAGCAGGGCGCGTACTCCGGGGAGGCGAGAGACCACACCGATGAGGCGGTCGCGGAGGAGATCTTGGCGCACGGCGGCGGAGTCGACGGCGCGCATCTCACTGATGAGAGCGCGAGTACGCGACTCCTGGTGTGGCCCTCCGAAGCTTTCCATGGCACGTGGGATGTCGATGCGCTTGAGCTTCGAGGCCAAGCAATCGGCCGCGTCTGCAGCGTCATGGACGCTGCCAAGCCCCTGCCCTTCGAGCGCTACATTGCCCAGGGTTTGGAGGGCGCGCTTGAACGCCGTCTCGCTTCGAACACCGGGCACGGCCCACGAAGGGAGCGCGCACATAAGCCGCCCCAGCGCGTGGAGGTGGCCGGTCGAGTCGTCCCGCAGCATGCCGAATTTGAGCTCACGCAGGCAAGCGTACGGGTGCGTGTTGCCCCCTTCCCAGGCGGCCTGGGCTGCCACATACGCCTCCTGAATCGCCGCGTCAGTGTTGCCCGCCGGTGGCGGGGTGGGTGCTGAGACGAGCGCAATCGAGGTGTCGAGGTCGGCCAGGCGCAGCGTGAGATCGGCGCGCTGCGCGGGCGTGGCCCGCGAGATCTTGGCGTCGATGTCCTCGTAGAACGATCCCAGCGTGATGGGCGTCGCGCCCTCTCCGCCGTGAATGGCGGCGAGGGTGGCGATGAAGCGAGTCCAAGCAACGTCTTTGATGAGCCCGTAGTCAGCGAGGGTACGCTCGACGATATCGTCGCCACACGTCACGAAAGCCATGCATACTTTCGCGATTGTGCCCGGGAACACGCCGGCGGCGCCGCCCAAAGCCGCTCCGTCTCTCGGGGCGGATAGGAGCCACCCATCTACACGTGTGCTGCCCGCATCTTCGTACAGCGGGTGACGAGCACGGGTACGCTTGACGTCGATGGCTCCGGCGCCGGCGGCAGCTGGCGCATAGTGGAGCTTGAACGAGACTGGCATTTTTCCTTTGACTCTTTGGAGCTTGAGCGCGAGCGGGGGCTTGTGCGCCGAGTTCGGCTTGCCATGCTTTTCGGCGTGACGTCTGAGGGCGGCAAATGAGATTCCCCGGGGTAATCACTGTGCCCGCCTTTTGCGTTCACACCTACTTCGCCCCCGGCGGTGTGAGCTTTACCGTTGCGCGGTTGTGGTCTCATCCCGCCCGCGTGTGCTCGTGGCAGCGCCCCCTTCGTTTCGATCCATACACTCTTGGAGCTCGGGGCTCAGAACAC
>ERZ761574.1843-NODE-1843-length-12502-cov-129.521250_pt1 | contig 12502 bp, 7 predicted proteins | sample MGYA00374950_ERZ761574 | MGnify/ENA primary metagenome ERZ761574 (study PRJEB28895, sample SAMN07631631) | mixed culture metagenome | isolation source: Freshwater growth medium | place: USA: Seattle, Washington | collected 2016-10-03 ... | reverse complement strand
CGAGGCGCCGTGGTGAGCACATGCATGCGCCTCCTCCGAAACCGACTCGTTGACCTGTGGGGAAGGCGAGGCGCCGTGGTGAGCACATGCATGCGCCTCCTCCGAAACCGACTCGTTGACCGAGGTGTAGGCCTGCGAGCCGATGAAGTCGCCCACAGTCTCGTCGCGGCGTGCCACGAAGCGCTCAATGGCGCCAGGGCGGCCGCGGAGGCTCTCGCAGTCCAAGCGCGCCTCGGGCCGCGCGCGCACCCGAAGGACGAGGCTGAGCCGCGAGGCACCATTGTGGGATGAGCCTGTGGTGCCTGTGGGGACTCTGTGCCTGGTCGCGCCGATGGCAACGGTCTCGTCGTCGGCCACTGCAGCGGGCACCAGCCCAGCTGTCGCACGGTGCAGCGTGGCACCCGTCATGATGACAATGCTGTTGCCGTCCTCGCAGGGAGTAACCCAAGACCTCGCCACGCGGTCATACACCTCAAGCGTCGCTTGGCCGCAAACGAGCGTAAGCAGCCCGCGGTCCTCGTGCTCCTCGCAGCCGCCGCCTGCATCATATCGCATCGCGCTCAAGAGTGTCTGCTCGTGCGCGCCAACCAGGGTCCGGAGGTGCGCGCGCTCAACGCCAAGAAGGTCGCACACGTCATCCATCGTCGTGTCCGCCTTGTGCTGCAGACACACCTTGAGCGAATGGAGAGGCGAAGGGCCGAGGTTAAGGATGGTCTTCGTCGTGCCGTCCGGCCTGTGCACCATCCGCTTTGCAAGGCCGCAGGCCTGGGCCTCATCCGAGGAGAGGGCCTCCTTCGCCGCAAGTCGAGCATCGCGCAGCAGCTGCCGCTCCGCGCTGCTGAGCTTGACCACGGCGTAACCTCTCTCATGAAGTTCCCATGCACCCGCGGAGCTCAGCGGCCGCATGCGCGGGGCGGCGGATACCGTGGTCGGTGAGAGCGTTACGCGTTTGCTTTCCGGCGTGCTTAGGAAGCCGGCCTTCATGTCTTCGCGCCCCTGCGTCAAGTTTGGTTTCGTGCGAAACGAATTTCCCAAATTTGGAACAAATGTCGCTCTCCAACCAGGAAAACTCGTTCTGCCTAACACACAGCTGTACCTGTACATAGGCCCTCCCCTGATCGACGATCTAATCGCCGTCTATCTCGGTGCTTGATGACGAACAAGAGACGGCGAGGCATGCGGCGACGAGTCACACTGGAGCATGGAGGGGAGCTCCTCCTCCCTTCGCCTCTCCTCCTCCATCTCCACCTCCTCGTCCTCGTCCTCTTCGGCCATCTTCTTCCAGCTCGGCCCTCGCCGATGTCCTCGCTCCTCGCGCCCGAGCCGGGTCGCATGACCGCCGACGCGCCCGTTACGGCGCGCGGCTGCGACTCGTTTCGCGGCGCGTTGCGCCACGGCTTCCATACGTGCGAGCACGTCGACTGCCATTGTGGGGAGTGCGAGCACGTCCCCAGCCGCGCCTGCAGCCTTTCCGGCGACAGTATTGGCACTAGCCTTGCGCTGGACGCTATCTGGCTCCGCCAAATTGCGATCGTCATCAGCCAAATTGCGATCGTCATCAGCCAGCCCGTCACGAAGCCAATCGTGAAAGTCCACTGACGAAATCCGTCCGCCGCCGCCGCCGCCGCCGCCGCCGCCGCCGCCGCCGCCGCCGCCGCCGCCGCCACCGCCGCCGCCGCCGCCGCCGCCGCCGCCACTGCCATGAGCGCCGTCATGAGCGCCGTCGCCAAGTGCATCGCCGCATGCGCCAGCACAAGCGCCGCCACCGGCTCGACCAGCACAAGCGCCGCCCTCATCTGCTGCCAAGGCCAGCTGCTGTGCGCCGCCCTCGTCCCCATCGACCGTCCCCACAGCTCGGCCCCGTCCCCACAGCTCACCCTCGTCCCCATCGACCGATTCGGGCCGAGCGGGCCGTTGACGAAACCACTGTGAATGTGAATGTGAATGTGATCGAGCGCACCGGAGCCAGGTCAGAGGTCATCATCGGTGCTCAGAGGAGTTCATCAGAGGCAATCACACCTGCGGGATCGAGAGGCAATCAGAGGCAATCAGAGGCAATCACACCTGCGGGATCGAGAGGCAATCAGAGGCAATCAGAGGCAATCACACTTGCGGGATCGAGAGGCAATCAGAGGCAATCAGAGGCAATCACACCTGCGGGATCGAGAGCATCCAAAGCAGATCGAGCGTGGGCACGATGATGAGGGTCAGTGGCACGAGGATGGCTGCCACCTGATTCGAAAGCCATCGGATCGTCTCCGCACTTGCTTCGCCACCGCCGCCGCTGCCGCCGCCGCCGCCGTCGCCGCCGCCGCCGCCGCCGCCGCCGCCGCCGCCACTGCCGCCCAAGTCAGCGAGGTCGGTGGCGTCCAAATCGTCCAAATTTGGTCTGGCCGCCCAAAAGTCGTAGTCGAGCTTGTAGAGGAGCGAGACGATGCAGCTCGAGACGAGTGGGAAGGTGAGCGCAGCCCAAGCAGGCGAGAATGGGCACATGGCCGCGGCGAGACGTCGACGGCGCTGGAGCGCGCACACGAGTGTGAGGCAGAGCGAGAGGCAGTTGAGAAGGAAGCATGTATTCTTGCCCGTCTCGCCGAGCAACGGTTTGTGGCTGTTGCCGACCACCTGCCATATTTGGTGAATCCCAGACAGATGAGTCAGAAGGCGAAATAACTTGCCATATTAGGTAAGGGGGTACGTAGGGGTACGGCTGCGCACCCCTTCTCGCGCTGCGAAGAGCGCCATGGTGACGAACGGCACCGGCGCGGCCATCAAGAAGCAAGTCGGATCGGGTGCGACTGTGACGGGCCTCCATAATGCCCTCAGTAGGCACGGCGGGTAGAGGAGGAAGAACATCGCGCAGCATAGGCCGAGTGCCACGTGCTGCAGCAGCGAGGGTGAGCCGACTACCGGTCCGACGATCGCGAGGCTGTGCCAGCACGCAATCGGTGGCAATTAGTGGCCATCAAGGTGGCCATCACAGACTACCAATCCGACGATCGCGAGGCTCGTACACGGAGAGGTATGCAACTACTCATCAGGGTCATCAGTGGCCAATCAGCGAGGCTGGCACTCGGAGAGGGATGCAACTGCAGACCCGCGCAGAAGTCATTCCAAATATGGAAGTCACTCCAAGGCCGATGACAGCCACCCAGTGCCAATTCAAGGCGCACTCCGTGCCACCCACCTGCCGACGGAGATGCCCGGAGGGAACCAGTAGGGCTCGACGGGTGAGCGTCGCCGCCAGCAAAGGCGGAAGAAGTGGACTGTGAGCACCGTATTGAGCACCCAGCTCACGTGGACAAGCCCGTAGGCGAGCGCGGGCGCGGGCGCGGCACTAGAGGTCCTACCGAGGCCGCCGGCTGGTCTGGGGTTGAGTGACTGGGCCGCGATCAACTGGAGCGCCGTGAGAAGCGTCGAGTGCGCCGCCGTAGCGCGCCGTGATCGGAGCTCCTCGGTGAGAGTGGACCGCCAGCGTCCCAACCTCCGGCTGCAGGTGAGCGCCCGCACGCAGCACACCAAGCACAAAGTCCACGACTCGAACATCATGAAGCTTCGGATCAGCGAGCAGGCGGACTCGTACCCCGGGTAGGTCTCCGAAACTCGATTCAGCAGCCCAGCGATCGCCGCCACGTTGAGCGCGATGCCCCCGATCTGGACGGGCACATCGCGCAGCCGGCAATGCATGCACGAGGAGGAGGAGCCGCCGCCCTGCTTGAGCGTCGCGAGCGCCTCCTCCGTCAGCAGCACCGCCTGCGGCTCGGTCATCGTCATGCCGGGCCTGCGGCACGGACGCCGTGAGCTCCCTTGAATTGGCAGTGGGTGCCTATCGGCGCGGTGATGGACGCGACGAACACAGAACGACTCATGGACCTCATGGTTCCAGCCCAGGGTCCGCGTCACCAAAGCAGTTGCTTTGCATGTTTGTTCTTGAAAAGGTAGGTACCGGGTAGGCGACGCGTGGTCTTGAGGCACCATTCACCCGAACATGCCCGGAATGCCGCAATTGGAATGCCGAAAACAATGGCCGAAAAGTCAAGCTACTGCCAATTGGCTGCTGCCTGGTGGCTTTTCATTCGCCTGCGTCTCCCCCATGCTCTCCCTACCTTTTGCCGATCAACGGCCTGTGTATCGGAGGCGCTGTGTCGGCCACGCCTCCGTCCATGCGATAGCCGGATCTAGGGGCTCCCGTGTGCTTGGGTGTCCGGAGGTCTTACGCGTTGTGTTGAGCAAGAAACCAAAGCTGTGTCGGCCACACCTCCGTCCATAGCGATAGAGGCCCTCGTGCTTGGGGAAAATGCGCGTTGTGTTGAGCAACAGCAGCAACTCCAAAAAAGGCGTCGTCTTGAGGCACGATCGGCGCAAACCGACCCCGAGATCTCTCTGCCGAAAAGACATGGCGGGGCTCATCGATGTCAGTGATTCGGATACTTTGAGCGCCACCGGATTGTTTACCGAATTATCCGATGTCAGTCCAAACCTGGAGGGAAGTCCCTGGCAAGCTGAGCTCGACAGCATGGACATCGCGCGCTCAGCTCACATCGAAAGCATTGCTGAGGAAGACGAGAGGATGGGTGCACCACAGCCATACGCCGATGGCATCAAGCATCGTCACGGGGAGCTTGAGGGCTCAAGCGATCTCCATGGCATCATGCCGATGCCATCACGCCGCGCAAACGGGGATCACGCGCCGACTCCTTCACACGCCGACGCTGACGAAGGCGACAGCGAGGGCAGCGACGAGGGCGAGCGCATGGGCGGGCTGGCGCTCCGCCATGATGGGCGCGATGGTGGGCGCGAGGGCGGCGCGCCCTTCGACGGCCACGACGCCTTCGCCACTTCCCTCGATCGCATCAAGCATCCTCCCGTGGACCGCTTGAGCGAGATCCTTGGCTTCATCCAAAGAAAAGAACCGTGGGAGATCAAGCCAGAGGATGCGAAACTGCTCCTCGTGAGCAAATTAGAAGGGGGGGCCGCTTTGCAAGTGCCGAGCCAGAAACATGCCAAATGGGTGAGCAAGTCTGAGCCGCACGTCTTCTTTGTCGAGAGCGACACACAAGATGCGGGCGACATCGAAGAGAGCGACAGACAAGTAATCACGACCAGTGGCGCGGGTTCGCACACTGTGACTCAATTCGACGACTTTATCGCAGTGACACGGGCAAGCAGCTCGTCTGGGAAGGATAGTCCATACCCCAAAAAGGTGGGTCAGTTTCATCTGGCGCTTCTGGAAGGCCACCCTGATTACGGGAGTGACGTCTTCCGAGGCATTCAGCTCAAAGAGGCGAAACGAGGCAAGCTCAAAGAGGAGAAACAGATAGGCCGTGAGAAAACATCGTGCAGAATCTTTGGCCCGAAACTCGTTCACTCGGTCCTAATCTTTGGCCCGATAGATGAACGAGACCCCGACATGAACAAGAGGCGCAAGGTCGGTGCTGGCTCGAGCTCAGGTGCTGGCCCGAGCTCAGCCTGAGATGCGACATGCGAGATAGTTGATGGTCGCATCCCGCGAGAGCCGTCACCGGCCTTGTGGCAGCTCTGAATAGGACATTCTTAGGTAGGGAGGGAGCTACGTACGGTTTGAGTTACGGGTGCACGCATGCCGCTCCGCGACGGTCGTTACTTACTTACTTACTTACTTGTTACTACTCACTTACTCGTCTCGTTCTCGTCTCACGTCTGCGGAAAGACGCAGACTCAGTCGAGAGAGTCTCGTGGAGCACAACGAGCTGGTCGAGCAGACGATCCGCACTCAAGTCGGATGGGCGCCACGACGGCAGCGGACATGGCTGGCGCGATGAAACCACATCTGTAACAACGTCTGTGGGCGGCGGCGACTGCAGCGACCTGAGCGGCGGCGAGCGCGAGGGCGAGCGCGAGGCGGGTAGCGCGAGTGCCGGTGGCGCGGGCGCGAGAGGACGCACCACAGGCGGCGACGGCGACGGGCGGACAACGCGTTCGGTGATGAGCGCGCGCCGTCGCTCGTAGAGGAACGTGCTCCAGCGGACCGTCGCTTTGGCGAGAGTGTGAAGGATGTGATGGCCGTCGGCGAGGCTGAGCCACCGGTTCGCCCGCGACGACGCTTGCGCGCGTAGGTTCCAAGTAGCACACGCCGCCGTGAGCGCCACGCGCACGCGTTGCTTCCAGAGCAATTGAGCACGCCGAGAGTGTCGCGCGTGGTGTGACCGATCGGTCGTATGTCGCACGCGCCACGCGTCGATGGCAGCGCTCAGCCGACGAACACAGATCGTCGCACGCGCGGTACTGAGCGAGGCAGCGAGCTCGATGGCGTCCTCGCGACGTTCCAAGCGCTCCTCACGCCGAGCCTGCCATGTGAAGAGCGCCCCCGAGAGAGCGTGGCTGCGGAGGGCCGCAGCGGGCTTCAGGAGGCGCCTCGTGCCCAGCGCTGCACTCCTCCAATGCTTCATGCGCCAGAGGAGGCAGCCGCGGTGGCGCGCACCCCATGCCTCAAGCAGCTCGTTACGTAAGAGCTGCCGGCCCGCCGCCTCCACCCAGCTGTGGAAGGCGCGCGCCACGCGTCGCCATGGCGTTGCTGTCATTGATGCCTCGTCCGACTGCTCGAGTTCCCACGTCAATAACGCCAGATGAATGTATTTCGCAACCTGCAAGGGCTTGGTAGCCGTCTGGAGACTGGGACTACGCAGCGGCCGCTGGAGATATCGAGGAGTAGGGACAGAACGCTCGACGGTAGCTTGGGCAGGGACTGTTGGGTGCGGCAGAAGAAATTCATCGGCGTCACCAACGCCGAATGGTGCATGTTGTGATAGTGATTGCTTGAAGAGGCGGCGGAGCAGGTCGCTTGGTTCCACCTTGCACGAGGCACAGAGCCGCGTGAACTTCTCGTCGTTATGCGCAGCTTCCTCCGGGCTCACGGCGCGCATTTGAACTCGTGAAGGAAGGTGTGAGCTGTTTCGGAGATCGAGCTTCCTATTTTGGTGTTGTGGGCGTCTCAGAGGATTACTCCCAGGATTGGACAAAGTCGCCGTGATCCCTTTAATAAAGGAGATCTCGACGGTTCTGTGCTCAGTGCGCAGCGTGACCGTTTCTTGATGTAAATACGCGGCTGAACGGCAACGGGTCCGGGGCAACGCAAACAACGGCCGTGTCGGGCGATTGAAAAGTTGCTGCATGCACGCACCTAATTCAAAAACCGTACGTAGCTCCCTCCCTACCTAAGAATTTCCTATAGAGCTGTCAAGGCGGCGACGGCTCGCTCTCGGGTGTGCGACCATCAACTATCTCGGCGGAGCTCGAGCCAGCATCGACCCTGCGTCTCTTGTTCATGTAGGGGACCGAGTGAACGAGTTTCGGGCCAAAGATTCTGCCCCATATTTTCTCACGGCCGATCTCTTTCGCCTCTTTGAGCTGAATGTCTCGGAAGACGTCACTCCCGTAATCAGGGTGGCCTTCCAGAAGCGCCAGATGAAACTGACCCACCTTTTTGGGGTATGGACTATCCTTCCCAGACGAGCTGCTTGCCCGTGTCACTGCGATAAAGTCGTCGAATTGAGTCACAGTGTGCGAACCCGCGCCACTGGTCGTGATTACTTGTCTGTCGCTCTCTTCGATGTCGCCCGCATCTTGTGTGTCGCTCTCGACAAAGAAGACGTGCGGCTCAGACTTGCTCACCCATTTGGCATGTTTCTGGCTCGGCACTTGCAAAGCGGCCCCCCCTTCTAATTTGCTCACGAGGAGCAGTTTCGCATCCTCTGGCTTGATCTCCCACGGTTCTTTTCTTTGGATGAAGCCAAGGATCTCGCTCAAGCGGTCCACGGGAGGATGCTTGATGCGATCGAGGGAAGTGGCGAAGGCGTCGTGGCCGTCGAAGGGCGCGCCGCCCTCGCGCCCACCATCGCGCCCATCATGGCGGAGCGCCAGCCCGCCCATGCGCTCGCCCTCGTCGCTGCCCTCGCTGTCGCCTTCGTCAGCGTCGGCGTGTGAAGGAGTCGGCGCGTGATCCCCGTTTGCGCGGCGTGATGGCATCGGCATGATGCCATGGAGATCGCTTGAGCCCTCAAGCTCCCCGGGACGATGCTTGATGCGGTCGTCCTCTTCCCCATCGATGAAGATGGCGAAGGCGTCGTGGCCATCGAAGGGTGCGCCGCCCTCGCGCCAACCATCGCGCCCATCATGGCGGAGCACCAGCCCGCCCATGCACTCGCCCTCGTCGCCGCTCTCGCCGTCGCCCTCGTCGCTGCCCTCACTGTCGCCTTCGTCAGCGTCAGCGTGTGAAGGAGTCGGCGCGTGATCCCCGCTTGCGCGGCGTGATGGCATCGGCGTCATGCCATGGTGATCGCTCGAGCCCTCAAGCTCCCCGGGACGATGCATGGTGCCATCGGCGTATGGCTGAGGTGGTGCACCCATCCTCTCGTCTTCCTCAGCAATGCTTTCGAGTTGAGCTGAGCTCGCGATGTTCATGATATCGAGCGGAACTTGCCAGGGACTTCCTTCCAGATTCGATGATTCGGTAAACAACCCCGTGGCGCTCAAAGCATACGACTCACTGACATCGAATAAGCTCGTTGCCTTCCTTGGTCGTGGAAGATCTTCAAGGACTGGAAAATCTTCCACGGCCGCAGGTCTCGTGACGGCATACTGCACACGGTTAGGCTCGGGCTCTATGGCTGGCCCGCCTCCGCCTTCGCCGCCTCCCCCGCCATCGCGGGCCAGCGAGGTTGCGACTGCGTCCGAGGCCACCTCCGAGCCCGCCCTCGAGCTCCCACGACCCCATCCACCCATCGAGCTCCCAGCATCGCTTCCAGCACCACCGCCATCGCTGCCGAGTAGGCTGCTGCTGCCAATAGAGGAGGGTGGGCCGGGCGGTATCGAGTTGGGCGCACACTCAGACGGTGAGCACACGTTCCAAGGCGCCTGCTGTTTGGCGCGGTGTTCGAGCAGCTGCATGTCGAGCTCGCGGCGGTCGAGCGAGGCTCGAAAGTTGTCGGCAAGACGACGATAGTGGCGACGATAGACGCACGCCAACAGCAGCAGTACCAGAAGTGCAAGACTGGTTGCGAGGGCGGGCACCGCAACTTCAGGCTGCTTGATGAGATCCATCATGCCACGCGGATCTGGCGACAGAGATGATTTCAGAGGGGAGCCTGGTGGTGGTGGGTGCAGTGGCGCTGACGCTGGCGGCGGGCGCGGATGCAGCTGTGGTCGATCTGGAGGCGGCATGAGCGAAGCAACAAAGCAGGTTGCTGCACTCCCAAGGCTTGTGAGCATCGTCGAGCCGAACGATGCGTTGCCGGTGAAGTAGCCCGTCACGAGATAACCGCCCACGCCGTCGTGCGCGAGGGCGCGGGGTTGGGCAGAGCTGCCGCCGGAGCTGCTGCCCGTCTGGACGGCCCAGTCGATGGCGCCCGACGCCGTCACGTGCATCACATACGCGTCGGTACTGCCTCGGCTCGTGAGCGATGTCGAGCCGAACGAAATCTTGCCTTTGAAGTAGCCTGTCACGAGAGCACCGCCCGCGCCATCGTGTGCGATGCCGTTGCTTTCGGTAACAGACTCGCCGCCCGCCTGGACGGCCCAGTCGATGGCGCCCGACGCCGTCACGTGCATCACAAAGGCGTCGGTACTGCCTCGGCTCGTGAGCGACGTCGAGCCGAACGAAATCTTGCCTTTGAAGTAGCCCGTCACGAGAGCACCGCCCACGCCATCGTGTGCGATGCCGTAGCCTTGGTCTTGGGACGCGCCGCCCGCCTGGACGGCCCAGTCGATGGCGCCCGACGCCGTCACGTGCATCACAAAAGCGTTTTCAGTGCCTCGGCTCGTGAGCGATGTCGAGCCGAACGATGCGTTGCCGCTGAAGTAGCCCGTCACGAGAGCACCGCCCGCGCCATCGTGTGCGATGCCGTAGCCTTGGTCTTGGGACGCGCCGCCCGCCTGGACGGCCCAGTCGATGGCGCCCGACGCCGTCACGTGCATCACGAAAGCGTCTTCAGTGCCGCGGCTCGTGAGCGACGTCGAGCCGAACGATGCTTGGCCGCTGAAGTAGCCCGTCACGAGAGCACCGCCCGCGCCATCGTGTGCGATGCCGTAGCCTTGGTCTTGGGACGCGCCGCCCGCCTGGACGGCCCAGTCGATGGCGCCCGACGCCGTCACGTGCATCACATAAGCGTCGGTACTGCCTCGGCTCGTGAGCGACGTCGAGCCGAACGATGCTTGGCCGCTGAAGTAGCCCGTCACGAGAGCACCGCCCACGCCATCGTGTGCGATGCCGTAGCCTTGGTCTTGGGACGCGCCGCCCGCCTGGACGGCCCAGTCGATGGCGCCCGACGCCGTCACGTGCATCACGAAAGCGTCTTCAGTGCCGCGGCTCGTGAGCGACGTCGAGCCGAACGATGCTTGGCCGCTGAAGTAGCCCGACACGAGAGCACCGCCCACGCCATCGTACTCGATGCCGAAGCCAAGGACCGGGCCGGTACCCCCCGTCTGAACGGCCCATTTGGGGGACTCGATCGTGCTCATGTTGTTCTTCGCATCAACAGTCAGCGGCGGCGAGAACAGCGGCAGCGGCAAAGCCGGCGGCGACGCCGGGGACGGCGGCAAAGTTGGCGGCGGCGGCAAAGATGGAGGCTGCGAGGGCGGCCGCCAACAATAAACAACTTTCACGTCCGGCTGCAAGCAGTTCCATGCGACCAGGCGGAGTTCCAAGCAAATTCCATCGAGCTGGCTGCCTCCATAGCAGCAAGCCTCAGGAGATTGGCCTTTTCCACACGCACCATAGTTCCCGCAGTTTGCGCACGATGCCGAATATGACTGTGGGCTTCGCGGCGGCGGCGAAGGCGGAACATGTTTTCTGTCAGGCGGCGGAGGAGAGAGAGAAGACGAAGAGGGTGGCAGCGACGGCGGTGGGGATGCCTGGCATTCAACGCTTGCCATCATGTTGAAGCTGAGGAGAAACATCAACCAAACTCTCCAGGGCGCACCTCCTAGCTGCGAGAGTCCTCGCATACTTCCGCTCGCACCTTGCGCCCCGCCTGAAGACGTGCCGCCGACGCGCATCCATCGTACGGCACGCGACGGCGCGCACAGTGTCAAACCCATGGCACACCCTGGGGCGCCGCTGCGCGGCGGCTGCGCGTCGCCCCCTGGTGTAGAGGCCGCAACCACGGCGCGGAAGCGCCGCCGTAGAAAACGAGAAACGTGTGAACCCGTTTTTTTCTCACGTGAACGTGAACACGACAGACGCAACAATCGGTGTTACGGCCCGCTCAGAATACACTCACCTTACACGACCCCATTTGGGTCGTCACCTTATACACGACCCCAATTCCGAACGGAATTCGGGAGCGACCGGAAGCGGAACACAATTTGTTGGCGATCGGCGGGGTGGCACGGCCGTGTCGGGCGATTGAAAAGTTGCTGCGTGCACCTAATACAAGACCCGTACGTAGCTCCCTCCCTACCTAAGAATGTCCTATTCAGAGCTGCCACAAGGCCGGTGACGGCTCTCGCGGGATGCGACCATCAACTATCTCGCATGTCGCATCTCAGGCTGAGCTCGGGCCAGCACCTGAGCTCGAGCCAGCACCGACCTTGCGCCTCTTGTTCATGTCGGGGTCTCGTTCATCTATCGGGCCAAAGATTAGGACCGAGTGAACGAGTTTCGGGCCAAAGATTCTGCACGATGTTTTCTCACGGCCTATCTGTTTCTCCTCTTTGAGCTTGCCTCGTTTCGCCTCTTTGAGCTGAATGCCTCGGAAGACGTCACTCCCGTAATCAGGGTGGCCTTCCAGAAGCGCCAGATGAAACTGACCCACCTTTTTGGGGTATGGACTATCCTTCCCAGACGAGCTGCTTGCCCGTGTCACTGCGATAAAGTCGTCGAATTGAGTCACAGTGTGCGAACCCGCGCCACTGGTCGTGATTACTTGTCTGTCGCTCTCTTCGATGTCGCCCGCATCTTGTGTGTCGCTCTCGACAAAGAAGACGTGCGGCTCAGACTTGCTCACCCATTTGGCATGTTTCTGGCTCGGCACTTGCAAAGCGGCCCCCCCTTCTAATTTGCTCACGAGGAGCAGTTTCGCATCCTCTGGCTTGATCTCCCACGGTTCTTTTCTTTGGATGAAGCCAAGGATCTCGCTCAAGCGGTCCACGGGAGGATGCTTGATGCGGTCGTCCTCTTCCCCATCGATGAAGATGGCGAAGGCGTCGTGGCCATCGAAGGGTGCGCCGCCCTCGCGCCAACCATCGCGCCCATCATGGCGGAGCACCAGCCCGCCCATGCACTCGCCCTCGTCGCCGCTCTCGCCGTCGCCCTCGTCGCTGCCCTCACTGTCGCCTTCGTCAGCGTCAGCGTGTGAAGGAGTCGGCGCGTGATCCCCGCTTGCGCGGCGTGATGGCATCGGCGTCATGCCATGGTGATCGCTCGAGCCCTCAAGCTCCCCGGGACGATGCATGGTGCCATCGGCGTATGGCTGAGGTGGTGCACCCATCCTCTCGTCTTCCTCAGCAATGCTTTCGAGTTGAGCTGAGC
>ERZ761574.1838-NODE-1838-length-12528-cov-67.501644_pt1 | contig 12528 bp, 5 predicted proteins | sample MGYA00374950_ERZ761574 | MGnify/ENA primary metagenome ERZ761574 (study PRJEB28895, sample SAMN07631631) | mixed culture metagenome | isolation source: Freshwater growth medium | place: USA: Seattle, Washington | collected 2016-10-03 ... | reverse complement strand
GGACGGGTTGTTCATGAGCGAGGAGGCTGGTAAACGCGAGATCGGGCGCTTGCAATCGGAGCTGCTTGCCGCCGAACGTGACCATCGTCGGGCCAAGGAGACCATCTTGGCGCTTGAGGTTGACATCGACGCCTCGACCGCGAGCCATGCCCTCGACGCTCGCGATGCTTCTGTGCGCGTGGCGGAAGCTCTGCATCGGGCTGAGCGAGCCGAGGCGCAGGTTGCCAATCTCGAGGCCGAGCTCCGCGCCTCGCAGCTGGAGGTGCTCGGCCAACGGTCGGAGGGGCGCCGCCGCACCAGAGAGCTCACCGGTCGGCTCGAGCATTGCGAAGACCAGCAGGCGACCGAGTTGAGCTCTCTCCGCCGAACGGTGGGCCAGCTGCAGCTACAGCTCTATGAGTCGCAGCAGCGCACGGCTGAGGCGAGCGCGGCCCGCACAGAGGCCCAGCGCTTGCTTCAGCTCTCGAGACAGTCGGCCGAGGCCGCCGAGGCACGGGCAAGGTCTGCGGCCGCCGCGGCAGCCGCAGACGCAGATGCGCTTGTGTCTGCTAGGGAGCGGGCGCTGGCGGAGGGGCGAGCCCTCGAGGCGCACCACCGCGCCGAATTGGAGCAGGTGGTGCGTGACGCGCACCTCGAGCAGCGCCGGCTGCAACTGCACGCCGAGGCGATGCTCTTCTCGGCGCAGCAAGCGCTCCGTTCCTCCGAGGAGGCAGCCGAGCGGGAACGGTGGCGCCACGCGCATGCCGTCATCGAGGAGCTCGCGCCGGGCACGGAACGGAAAGTGCAGCTCGTCCCAGAGAACGCTCTGCTGTTGACGGCTCATTCACACCCGCCGCACGGCGACGCCGGGGCACGCGAGCTGAGGCAGGCGCTGTACTCGCTCGCAGCGGAGCGCTGGGCCAAGCTGGTGGCGTTGCTCCGTGTTCGGCCACGTACCGTGACCGGCCGAGCGATGGCGACTGACGCTCTGAGCGAAATGGCGCCCAAGCGTGAGCTACGGCGCAGTAGCTCGACGCCACAGCATCACACGCAGTGGATCCCAGTGCTCGATGTCTTCTCTGACGCGCAGCTCAACCAGGCGGAGGGCGTGCTGTTGCGCAACGTGATCAGCTCGCACGTGGCTCCTTACCCTGCGAAGGTTTGCTACACGGGGAAACCGCTTTGAAAGAGGCGCGAGAGCGGGTCTAAAATGCCCCCCTGTCAATCAGAATCATACAAGACCGGGGGAGAAGAACGCACAGCCGAGCCCACTGGAGCCACCAGCACCGCAATGCGCTTCCTGGGGTGGAGACAGTTGATTTATCTGTCCTGAGCGGCGTTCTTTTCACGGGTCGAGACCGCGAGGTCGGGACTCTCTGGCCGCGGGCGTTATAACTAAAACTTTCGTAAACACTTGTCGTGCCGGGCTACCGTCCGACGCGGACGGCCACGGCGCCTTAGATACATGCACCGTCGCGGGGACGCGGCGTTTCCGTCTTGATCTCGTGTACGGGTTCCCGATCGGGTTACACGATTCGATCAATTCATAAAACGTCGAAGAGGAAAAAATAAAAAAACCTGTTCGCAATGCAACGGGCGGGGGCCGCTATGGCCTATGCCGCCACGCGCAGGATGAAGAAGCCCTCGGCGCACCACTCCGGTGGCACGGGCAGCTTCGAGATCATGATGAACTGGAAGTGCCCGAGCGCCTTCTCCGAGAAGAAGGCGGCCTTGTAATCATCGCCATCGTCCTCGTTGATGAGCTGCGTGTAGACCTCCTCCCGCAGTACCTTCTTGGTGAGGATCTTGCCAAAAAGCCCGGGCATGACTGCGTCGAAGGCAGCCTCTATGAGGTTGTGGTCGAGCTCCATCGAGAGCATGTCGAGCACAAGTGGCTTCCCGTAGCGCAGCGCGCCTAGCAGCTTCTTGCGCAGCGACGCTGGCTCGATCTCTGCCGCCCGCGCGTAGCAGCAAAGATTGCAGTCCGAGTACTCAAAGTACGTGATCGCCTTGCCGCCCAGGTCGACAACGAGGATCGTGCGGTCCGAGTCCTTGGTGATCGAGTCGACGGCGTCAGCCAGCCGTTGAAGCGCGATCTGAAGAAAGTAGCCCGCCTCGCCAATGTCACGATCCTCGGGGTCGGGTGGCGGCGGCTGCCACTGCTTCGCGTTGCGCTTCTCGCGCTCTGCGAGGAGCTTGTCCGTGTGCGCTACGTCCCAGCCTTGTAGCAACGCCTTGAGCTCGTCCGCGGGCGAAACCGACTCAGGCGCCTCGTGGCTCTCTGACGCGATGCGGGGGTCAGCACCGTGTTCGAGCAGCAGCTTGACGCACTCGCGCTTGTCCATGAAACACGCGCGCCAGAGGGGCGTGCGGTGCTGCGCGTTGACCGCGTTCACGTTTGCGCCGTGCTCGAGCAGGATGCGACAGATCGCTGCCTGGCCACCGCATGCCGCCTCCGAGAGCGCCGTGTGCTTGTGCTCGTCGGGCGCGTCAACCTTGGCGCCTATCAAGTTCGAACCGTCCCCAAACTCGCCAAAGCACTCATCGCACCAGAGTTTGATGGTGCTCCTGATGACGCCTACGTCGCCCTCGTAAGCTGCATCGCGAAAGGCCTTCTGCAGCTTCTTCTCCGCTAGAAGCTTCTCGCGCTTCTTGCGTTCTTTTTCGCGCACGCGCCGCTCCTCTTGGATGATCTCCCACTCGATCTCGCGCCGTTGCTCCTCGCGCTCCTTGTAACGGCGTTCGCGCTCGGCCTGTCGTGAGCGCGATTCGAGTCCGCGACCTGCGCTCAGCGCACGCACAGAGAAGAGGGCAGAACAAGGCGAGGAGAGCCTGGACCCGGGCTGGACGAGGCTGTTGGCCCATGGTCGCCATCTGCACACCTCGCGTTCGTCCTCTTCGCGGTTCAGACGCGCCTCGCGATCCGCCTCCGTCTCGACTAGCACTGCCGTGAGCGACTCTGCCGCCGCGGGCGCCTCCTCCTCCTCTTCGGCTTCCTCTTTCGCCAGCAGACCCACCTTCTTCTTGCCGCCGCCCTTTTTGCCCTTGCCCCCCGCTGCTGATTTGAAGCCTCCACCGGCCTTAGCCTTGCCGCTTGCCTGCTCCTTGAGTGCAAGCGCTGCCTTAACGCCGCTCCCACCCGCTGCCGCCGATGAGTCGTCCTTTGCTTTGCCTCCCTTCTCTGGCGAGAGGGCCAGCACGGCCTTCACGCCGCTGCCTGCAGCGCGGCTACTGCTCGCGGGTTCGCTGTCGCTGCTGCTACTTGCCGCGAGCTCCTGCACGGGCTTGCCCTTTCCAATGCCAAGTGCTGCCTTCTTCTTGGCGTCAAGGATCTTTTGCACCTGCTCTTTCTCGCTCCTCTTGTTCTGGGCAACATCCATCAGAATTGCGCTCTTCTGCGCGAATGTGAGTTTCTCTCCCGTGGCATTCGTGCGCGGGGCGTGGTCTTCCTCGGCTGGAAACTGCGGGTCGTTCATGCTCGCCGGTGGGTTGTGCGGGTTGAGCATTTCAGCCTTTCACGCGCTTGGAACCGCACGCGGTGAGAAATATCCGAAACAGTCAAACAGGTTCAAACTGTTCCTGTGAACCTGACCCCCCCCCTCGAGCAAGACTAGCCCGACGCGTACAGTAGCAACCCTGCCCGCTTGTCGAGGCCCCACCCATCAAGAGGGCCTGCACAGCTCCCTTTCGAGCCCTCCCCGCTCGCGTATACGCGAATATGTCTGAAGCTGGGCTGTTCACTAAGCGCAGCCGCGACGCGACCCACCTGATCCGTGAGCGCCTGGCCGAGGCAAAGCTGGTCCACCTTGACGCCTTCGGACGAGAGGTCCGCCAGGAACATGGAGAGAGGCCGAGGGTAGCTCTCGAGCGAGAGCGCCGACGCGTGCCCATGCGGCGGCTCCTCGACGCGCTCACCGTTCTCACTGTCGAGCACCCGGAAGCACAGCCCGTCGTGCCGCGTACAGAGCACATGTTGAGCGGCCTGCTGCTTGGTCTCGACGCCGAGCAGCAGGTTTTGCCCACCCATCGATGGCACAAGCGATGCGGTGACGGTGACGCTGATCAGCAAACAGCCCGGGTCGGTATGGGCCTGCGCCTGCACGATCTTGCGCACCTCGTGATCAAAATAAGCCATCTCATAGGCGAGCTGATACTCGGGGAAGTGGACAAGCCCGGCCAGCAACGCCGCGATCCCGCACCACGGTAGCCGGTGCGCGCCCAGCTTGTAAGCGGCCGATTGGCGCTCGAGCTGCTCGAGGCTAGGCCGATCCGCCTCGCGCTCGGGGGCGCTGCTTGATGCCGCATGCAACGCCCGAAGCGCCTGCGCCACGCGGAAGTGTGCCTTTTCGTACTCGGGACACGCGACCGCGGCGGCGTCGGCATCCGAGAGCGCCCTGCGTAGCAAGCCCTGCTGCACCTCCGCGTGCATGGTGCGCAGGTGGCGCGGAAGGTTCGTGTGCTTCTTGAGCATCGCTTCGTGTCCCGCGTCGTGCTCGGCCGCCTGGCGCAGCCGCGCTGCCGCCGCATTGGCGAGGCAGATCGCCATGGGCAGATTGGGCTCGCGCGCAACGTCGCGCAGCCCACACGCTCGAAGATGCTGTTCGATCTCGACGCTGTATGAGAGCCTGCGCGGGCAGTCGGGCAGCTGGTTGTGCACCACGGACCACAGGCCATCCCGCTCCTGCGCGAGACGGCGCGCGACGCGGCTCCCACTCTCCTCGAGCACGTCAAAGAAAGTACCCAAGGCCATCGTATGCTCTGTCAGTGCCGCCGCGCGCGAATACCACTCGGCCGCGACCCCACACTCGCCTGCCGCGAGCGCCTCGTTGCCGAGCTCCTTGAGCTTCGCCCAGCGTGGGGTAATCAGCGGCGCAAGGCAATGCGCGAGCGAGAATCGCGACGTCTCGTCTTCCCACGTGCCGCTGTAGCGGGGCGACTTGCGTTGCGCGCGTTTTCGCACCTCTGCAGGCGCGGCGGCGAGGGCCACCTCGCTCAGCTCGCACCGCCAGGCGTACCGCTGGCCCATGCCGAGGCCCTGCGCTACCTGCGCCCAGTGTGCGCTCATGCACTGTCGAGCTGTGCGCCGGCCGCTCTGCACGGCGCGACGCTGCCCCTCGAGCTGCAGCTCGCTCACGACACCCAGCTGCCGAGCCACCGCGAAGAAGCGCTCAAACGGCTGCGGCGCGTCGGCGTCGAAGCTGCTCAGGTCTACCGCAGCGCTCGTTGGCGGAACGGTGGGGACCGGTTGAATCGGCAACGGTGCCACAGACGACGCTGTTGTCAGTCCCGCCGCAGTGTCGCCGTCCGATGCAATCGGCGTGAACACGTGCGGAGGCGTGTGGAATGCGGCAAGGAAGCCGTTCGCCAAGGTCGGAAGGCCCACTGAGCCTCCACAGACGCGTGGCTGACGCAGCGGCTGACGAAAGGGATTGAGGCTCACGCCGCAGCTCGGCGCCAGCTTGGCACACCTAGCCGCGAAACGCAGGCCCTTGTCGACGCTCTGTTCGCTGTAGTCCGTCCAGACGAATGGGATGCGCTGCACGGCGACGTAGAGCAGCGTCGCCGGCCAGCGCTCAGCATAACCCTCGACTGCAAGACCGGCGTTGGGCGCGAATGCCACGTCGGGCATCGGTAAGTTGAGGGCATGGTACAGACCACGGCGGACGGTGATGCTCAGACATCCACCCCTGGCATCCTCGAGTTGCATCGGCGGTGGCAAGTCAATGCCAAGAGGGCCAATCATCTCAATCTGGAGGTGGGCGGCCGGCAAGAGAGCGAGCAGCTCGCGAAAGACAGGGAGGAAGAGAAGCTCCTTCTCGGGCCCGAGATAGTGCACGACCACCGGGCGGGTAAGACTAGCAAGGTCCATCCTCACAAGAATGTGATACAGGGTCAAGGGCCATGAAAGAAGCACTGCAACTGGAGCCTCGGAGCGCACACCTCGATGGGCGTAATATTGAGACCATGAATTGAGCGTCGGTGCAGTGCCAGTCACGACGGATGTAGCGGCGGCTGATACAAGGTCGGGCACATAGCGGTGTGGAGACGAGGGAGGCGTGCAACCGCACAGCACGCCAAACACTTCGTCGTGCATGCTGGCAGCCTTCAGCAGATCGCACCACCCCAGACTTGACTGCTGATCCATCGTCACTTGCAACCACTTCGGGTTTCCAGGCAGCTTGACGCTAACGTCTCGCGCCATGTGTTGGGCGAATGACGCACAGTCTGCAGCGTGCTCGGAGTCTGAGTCCAGGCAGGCATCGCTGCAGTAGCTGACGCTCAGGCAGTCAGAGCACACTTTTGGCGGTTGCTGAAGCTTTTGGCAGACCTGGCAAGCGATAAAGCAGCCTGCTGTGCTCGGCGGTGGCGCGACAAGCGCACTAGAAGAGGGGATGAGGTGCATGTCTGCTGTGCTCGGCGGTGGCGCGACAAGCGCACTAGAGGAGGGGATGAAGATTGACGTGCATGCCGTTGTGCTCACACACAACACGTAAGCAGCTGTGTTCACGCTACCGGTATGATAATCTGTGTGAAACAAACTCACCCGTCCTCGGACCTTGCCTGTGTGGTGTCGTTTTCGTATTTTCTCCACCACTCACAAACACAAAGCAAAGTGCTGTCGTCGTGCCTTGGCGTGGACCGGACTCTGCGACGGCATGCATGGCCGTGCCCCTCCGACAGAAGGTCAGAAGAGGCCAAGTAAAATCTTCCTCCGGCGCACCATGGGCGGCGGCGGTGCGAGTCGCGGCACGCATTCATAGACCAGGTCTTGGGCGCTGGCAGGCAGCCGTCGCGTCACGAGCAACGCGAGGTGCAATGCGGAGGTCTCGAACGTGAGCACGAGAAGCGTGGCGATAGCGATGAACGAGATCAGTGACGCGAGGAGACGCAACGCCATGAGTGACGCACCCTGCCGAGAGGATTGTGCTCGGTCTTGTCTCGGATGACTCGTGCCGCCATCGAGGAGAGGCTTCGTCACGGGAAGGTCAAGGTGCGAGTCCTTTCTGTCCAGCACGATGCTGTCCCTGGGCCTCGCCGAATCGGGCGACGCCGACGGCGGCTCGAGCGCGGGCGACGCAAAAGGGCCAGGATCTGGACCAGCTGTAAGTAGTTGCATCGGGGCGGAGCTGCGAAGAGTATCTTCCGGTTCCGCGCAGAGCTGATTATGTTCCCGGGCGTTTCGCAGCGAAGCCAAAAGCGCCTCCTCCCTGCGCGCTTCCTCATGATCATCGATGTCTTCTATGGAGACCTCGGAAGTTGGTGACTCATCGGTCGGGGTGGCTGTCGTTGGAACTTTTTGCTGCTGCAGCGTTTTCCGCTTGAATGAGGTGACTCTAGCAATCCCTTGAGCAACCTGCATGGGGCTGGGCAGGCTTTTCGCGCGTGGCGACGCCATGTGTGCTTCCTCCTGATCATTGATGGCTGGTGACTCCGTGGTGGGATCGGTCGTCGGCAGAGTCTTTGGCTGCTGCTGCAGCGTCTTCCGCCTGAATGAGGTGGCTCTGGCGATGCCTTGAACCACTTTCTTGGGACTTGGCAGGCTTTTCATGTGATGTCTTGAGAGGCCCTGAGTGCTGAGAGGCCCGAGAGTGCGTCGATCAGTGCGTCCCTCTGTTGACTCGCGCGATTGATTCTTCACGGTTCTTCACACTCTCATCTCGATTAAAAATTAAGAGGTGTTACAAAACTACAACCCGCATGGTAGCCTATCGTCGAGGACGCTCTCCTTGGGGGCCACCCCCAGACGACTCGCGACGTGCGAGTGGAGTCCATCATGTGATGCCGCAAGGTGTGTTTACGTCCGTCGTGCGTCGATGCGTTTACGGTTTTACGATATATACTTGAATCGCTCGCTATACATAGCGGCAAGCTCTGCTTCGTGCAGTCGTGTGCACTCAATCATCAAACGCGCATTCAGCGTTGACCGATTGCTCATTCGCGAGGTCGCTTCTTTAGCGGCATGGCTCCCGCGCCGCCAACCACGCCACCCTCGGCCGAGCTGCTCGCATTTGATGCTGACGCCTCAGCAGCTGCGCCACGATGACGTGTCTTGGACGCAATTTCGACGCCGACGCTCGAGCCTTCGCCAAACTCCTGAAGAAGCTTGTGGAGCTCGCGCACCCCTCTGCCTTGCGCGCCCTTGTCTACGCCGCCAGCGCTGCTGCTCGCCCTGGTGGTTGCGGACTGCGACTCCGTGCTCGCGACCACATCAACGACGCCCGTCGGCGCATGCAAGTGTTCTGCCACGCCCTTAGCACAATCGCCACCGCCACTGGCCGCTGTGTTAGAGACTGCCTTCGGCTGCGCTTCGGCCGCCGAAGGCGCGGGCGCGGATACCGTCAATGGAGCGGGCGCAGATGCGGACGCTGGTGCGGTTACGGATGAGGGCGAGGCAGGCCCTCCATAGCTGAGGAGCGCTCGTAGCTCAGACATGAGTGTCGAGTAGGACTCAAGGAGGGCGACAAGCTCAGCCTCGAAGGCAACCTCCTCCCGCGTCGCGCTTGGGTCATCGGGAAAGGCTGGCAGCCGCATCGAACCGCCTCGTGCAAGCAGCTTGGTCAGCTGATCAAATCGCGCCGGTTCCTTGGCCCAGAGCTGCTCGCGAGCATTGCGCACGAAGCGCGCCATCCGGCCGCCGTCACCTTGCGCTGCCGGCCGTACGTTGACGGGCGCCGTGCCGGTCACCTCGGCTTTCACGCATGACTTCGCACTGCCGACACTCGCTTCGCTTGCTCCGTTGGCGGCGCTGCCGCAAATGCCCGATGCGGTCGTCTTCTCCGCCGTCGGAGGCGGCACAGCGTCACCATTGCTCGCGGAGACCGCGGCGAGAGCGCCACTGCTGACGCTGCTGCTTCCTCCCGCCTTGGCGTCACCCTCGGACTTGCTGCTAATGCTGCCCTCTTCCTTGCTGCCCTCGGCCTGGCTGAGGCGTTTTTTCTTACCGAAGCCCTCTGGCAGCAGCCGAATCCCCTCGATCATCACGAGCGCATCGTCCCAGTCGTCGTAGCGCACACGGTATCTGCCGTTCGAGGACTTCCCCATGATCCTGCCCTTGTAGAACTTGTCATCATCCTCCCACGCGGCGATCACCTCGGTGCCTTCCTCGAGGGACTCGTGGCGCACCTCCTCGTCGAGCACCATCTCGCGCGATGTGACCCACTGCGACTGCTCCGACTCGAACGTCACAAGCACCCACTTAGACGAGGTGAGCAGCTTCGAGATCACGCCGCGCGAAAACTTGATTCCCGACCAGCGCGCCCACACATGCGTGCCCAACGTGAAGCCGTTCTGCTGCAGCTCGCAAGCCTCCGACGACCGCTTCTTCGACGGCTTTTTCTCAGGAACCTCCCTTCCGCCCGCCTCGGCCGCTGCCTCCTCTTCCTCCTCCTCCTCCGCCGCCGCCACCGTCACCGCCGCCGCCGCCGCCGCCGCTGCCCGCTTTGTCTCTCTCGCCACCTCCTTGCTGCTGCCCTTCTTCTTTCTCGGCTGCTGGTCGGCGGCGGCGGCGGTAACGCCGATGTGGCTATCGTTGACCGATGCCGCCTTCTCGGTGGAGGCGCCTGCCGTCCCGTCCACCTCGGTTTGGCGGCCATCGGAGCGATCCCTCTTGCTCTTCTGTGACGGGGCCTTGGAAGCCGCCTCCACATCTGCCTCGAAGGTGCGGGAGGGCTTGGAAGAGGTCTTGGAGCCCGGCGAGCGCAACTTCAGTGGCACGTCACCGTGCAGGTCCCACTTACGCATGTGCATCACCGTCCCGTTGGGAAGCTGAAGCTTGACCCATCCGTTGCCCACGTGCAGCACCTTGCACTCCTTGCCGGTGTGCGGCCCATTCGCGATCGTCACTGTCGCCATCTGCCCGTCGGCCACGCCACCAGCGCCGTTTTCGTCGTCGTGCGACGACCCACCATTCACAGTGCTGCCACTCACCATTTGGCCGCTGCCGCCGCTTTTGGCGCCCTTTTCGGGCTTACTCTCGCCCTTGTCGGCGGCCGCCTTGCCCTTACCCTTGGGCTTGCCCGAGGAAACTGGGCGCGGAGCTTTCTCGGTTTCCTTCTCGGCATGTGCAAGGCTCTTGTCGCCGGCCACGTCAGCATGCTTGGCAACAGGGGCTGCAGCCTTGCTGTTTTGCACCGCGGGGGAGGCCGGTACCTTGGGCGAGGTCGGCAGCTTGGCCTGGTCCTTGGGCGGGCGCGTCTGTGCGATGCGCTCGCGCTCCTCGTGCGCCGCGGCGGCCGCGATACCAATCAGCGTATTGGGCAGCGGGCGCACAGCTGAGGAGCGCCGAGGCTTGGCGGTGAGCGAGGGCGGCAGCTCGACGATCGGCTCGCCACGCAGCCGCAGTCGCACGAGCGCAGCAAAGAGCATCGGGGGCGGCGCAGCGCTCGAGCTTGCGCCCTCGGCGATCGCCCTGGATGGCGCGCACACGCCCTCTCCCTTTGCGCCCTTGGCAGGCTTGTCCACCTTTCCCTCGGCCTTGGGCCCGCTGGTCTTGGACTCGGCGCCTTTGCTAGAGAGGTCGCCTTTGTCTGCGCCGTCGTCGACCATAGTGCGCATCAGCTCGAGCTGATGGGGCAACGGCGCGGAGTCGTGCTCGGGAAGCCACGTCCACTCATCCTCGTCGGTCACCCACTCGCGGCGCACGTAGCCGTCGAGCTTAACGCGCAGCCCTTTGCGCATATCGACGGAAGCCACTGATCCCCGGTAGGCTACTGGCACGAGCGACTTGCCCGATCGCTCCATGTACGAAACCTGCAGCCGCATGCCAACAGCGGCCTTCTGCCCGACCCCGCGCAGATCGATGACGTCCTCCTCTTCCTCGTCGTCATCGCCACTCGCTTGCTCGTCGCGCTGGCGCGCCTGCTCGACAAGCAAGCGGTGCTTGGCCGCGAGCTCCTTGCTGCGGATGCGCTCGAGGCCCGGTGGTACGCTGTCCTCCTCCTCCTCCCCCTCCTCCTCCTCCTCCTCCTCGTCGTCGTCGTCGTCGCCGCGGTGTCGTCGCCGCCCTACAAAAGCCGCCTCCTCATCCAGAGAATCGTGGCCCCTGTCGCCGCTGCAGCCTTTGGCACCGCGACCAGCCATCAGAAGCGCTGCTGCGTTCGTGGTGCCCATCGATGGACGCGGCTTAAGCACTGGCGGTGGCGGTGGCGGTGGCGGTGGCGGTGGTGGCCCCGCGCGTGCCCCAGCGCCGAAGCCCAGCAACAGAGCGGCGACACCATCGTCGTCAGCCTCCGGCTCGGGAAGCGCAGCTGCCACGGGTGGGGCGGACGCCACCATCACCGGTGCAGTCACGTGCCGCGATGTTGGTGGCAGCGGCGCAGGGAAAAGTGACGGCGCCGGAAAGAGTGAAGGCCGCCCGGACTCTACCGCGGTAGTGCCGCCGCTGCTGCCACAGCGTCCGACGGCGCCCGCAGCAATCGTCGACGTCGACGCCGACGCGCCTGCTCCTGCTGCGCCCGCTTGCACGCTCGTGCGGACAAGGTGTGAGAGGCACGAGGGCACCGCCATGGGCAAGCCGCTGGTGGGCGCGGCGACCATTGCAACCATTGCCAGCGCCTGCGAGCCGCCCCACTGCGCCGCCGTGAGCAGCAGCGCTGCGTCGCCGTCGACGGCGGGTGCCGACGCGTGAAGCGCAGCAGAGGTGCCACTGGCAGCACAGGGTGAATCGGCCTTCACTGCAGCCACTGCCCCGTCAGCCTTTGTCGCCTGCTCTTCGGGCTCGTTTTGCGACTCATCGGCGGGTTCGACAGCAGCTGACGCAGCCTCGGAAGACACAGTCGTGACGGCGGCAGCGCCCTTGGCGAGGCTCGCGAGCTCTGCAGCATCAGGCATTGGAGGCATCGGGTCCTCCTCGTCCTCGTCCTCGTCCTCGTCCTCGTCCTCTTCGTCAGCTGCTTGGTCATGGGCAGCTTGGGGCAGTTGGTCTTCGTCCTCGTTGTCCTCGTCCTCGTCCTCGTCCTCGTCCTCGTCCTCGTCCTCGTCCTCGTCCTCGTCCTCGTCCTCGTCCTCCTCCTGAGCATCGTCCTCGTCAGAGACATTTGCGGGTGGCTCATCATCGTCGCTCCCGTCGTCGTCTTCATCTTCAGGCGGCTCATCGTAGTCACCAACCGCCACGTCTCCCGCTGCGCCCTCATCCATGGCGTCCTCGTCGACATGCTGCTGCTCGTCTCCTTCATCAGGCTCCGCAGTCTCATCGCTCGCCATAATTGGAGCTGTTCTCAAGACGTCCGCACGATGCTGCGAAGGAGACGCGCGCAGGGATCTACTGTCAGTCAATGCAAAGCGCAGTTGGCAGGCGACCTCGCTGCCGGCAATGGTGCATGGGTTGGAGTGTGGTTGGCATGACTCTCAAGTATGCTTGGTGGAAGCGCAGGGTGCAGGCATCAGGCGTCAATTACCCTCACACAGTCGCCGTGCACACGCAAGGGTGCACGAAGTGCAAGCAGCGTCCGCTCCGCAAGAAGCTCTGTGTCGTTTGCCACAAGTATTGCCGTGAAATACTATCGCGGCGGCCACCTCGACCCCCCCACCCACCCCCACCCACCCACCCAC
>ERZ761574.1837-NODE-1837-length-12529-cov-119.553471_pt1 | contig 12529 bp, 8 predicted proteins | sample MGYA00374950_ERZ761574 | MGnify/ENA primary metagenome ERZ761574 (study PRJEB28895, sample SAMN07631631) | mixed culture metagenome | isolation source: Freshwater growth medium | place: USA: Seattle, Washington | collected 2016-10-03 ... | reverse complement strand
GGGGGGGGGGGGGGGGGGGGGGGGGGGGGGGGGGAGGGGGGGGGGGGGGGGGGGAGGGCGGTAATCCGGGCGGCGGCGGTGGGGCGATGAGCGGCTCGAAGGTGTAGTATGTAGTGTACGCGCTCACCGTCAGCATGAGAATTCCAAAGAAGAAGCATGCGCGCTGCTGCGAGCTGCCCGCCCTGCGCGAGATGCGCTTCCTGAGACCGTCCTTCAAGCGGTTGACCAGGTACCTGATGAGGAGGGCGAGGGGAGGCAATCAAAGGCAATCAAAGGCAATCAAAGGCAACTGACCATCGACCATCAGTCGCATCAGCGTACTCTTTGAAGAAGGGATCGACCAGGTGCATCTCGTCCTCGCCAGCTGGCCGAAAGTACTTGACGGCGATATCAGCGGGCCTCCAGTAGGAGCCCTCCGAGACAATGAAACTGTCGTGTGGAAGGCGCGTCATGCCAAACGCGTCGAACTCGGACTGCGAGAAGTCCACCTTCGGGTAGCTCTTGCTTTGCACGCGAGCGCTGACGAGTTTGGCGAACTCCGGGTTCATAATCTCGAGCGCCGCCGCGGCCTTGCCGGCGCCCTTGGCGGAGTGCTGATCCAGGTGCTGATCCAGGTGCGGCTCGGAGCTGCCGAGGGAGAGCCATGTGGTGTGCCCTGCGCTCATCGAATGCAACTGGAAGTATCGCGCCGTGCCGAGCGCGGTCTCGCCCAGCTTGACGTAGTAGCAATTGTTCTTGAGGCTGGGGCCGTCCAGGCAGCTCAAAAAGATGACCTTCATCTCGTCAGCTGTAAACTGGAGGCCCCGATGGCCGTCGTGCAAGTCGCAGTCGAGTTTGAGCTGCAGAGCCTGGGACAGGTCCCTCAGCTCGACGCCGCGCCTCTCGACGAGTTCGCCGTCCTGCCACGGCTTACCGACTGGCCAGAGCCGGAGGGTGCCGTCCTTCCACAGGACGCCGTGCTCGGGGTCGTCGAGAGCCACGGGCGCAAAGTACTTGGTGCCTGCAAAGTACGTGACCCCCTTGGAGGTGCCCTCGACCGGGATGTAGTACTGCTTATCGTTCGGTTTCCCTTTGAACTCGATGGTGGGGCTCGCATGGAATTCGTCAAAGCAAGGCAGCGGCGACTTGTCGTCAGCGTGCGGCAAGAACTCGTACACCTTGCCCGGCGCGTAGTGCTCGCGCAGATACGAGGCGAGGCGTGGGCTGGCGACGGGCTGCGCGTGCGCATGATCCGCAACAGAGCTTCCACCCAAGCACCCCAGCTTGGCGCCGTCCACCTCCTTCCAACGGCATCGCAGCGGCGCGTGGGCCGCCATCCAAAACAGGCCGTCGAGCGGCGATGGCTCTGCGCCCACGGTGGAGCCGCCCGCCGGCGCAGGCAGGCGCGCGGGCGCGGGCAGTGCAGGATTGGGTGCTAGGATGAAGAAAAGAGGCGCCTCGCGCTCGGTGACCTTGACGAACAGCGTGTCGCGCTTGGACGCCCTCTCGGGGCGCGAGGGGTTGCGCTCTTTGATGGCCTGCACCCAGTCAGCCGTCCTCGAGAACTCGATGGTCTGCACGTTCTCGCGCTGATGCTGTTGCTGCTGCTTCCGCTCGAGCATGTCTTGGAGCTTGGCGTGGTTGGGTGTGCCACGCCCTGGCGAAGCTGTCACCGGGAGCGGTTTGAGCTCTGTGCCGCTGAGCGGCGGTTCGGGCAGACTGATCCAGGTAAGCCCGATGCGCACGGGCACCTCAATGAAGTGGCCTGGGCGCAGCATCGACGCGCTGAACGAGTTGTCGTCCGCGAAGATGTCGCGCAGGTCCTCTTCAGCGAAGGCGTCGCGATACTTGAGGTTGAAGGCGAGCCTCGGGTTGAAGAGCTGCTGCGGCTCGAAGAGTTCGGAGCCGCCGTTGAGCTTCTTGAGCTTGAGCAGCACGTGCTCGGGGCGGCCGGGTCCCATCTGGAGTCGAGCGGGGTATCGAGCGGGGAGGCGATCAATTGGGTCAAAGACGCCATCGATGGCAATCGAAGGGGTCAGAAGCGCATGCGTTTTGCATGATTTGGTGGACAAGCCATTTCGGGCTTCAGAGGGGCCATCTGCGGCGCTCTCGATCAACAAGGGCAGGTAGCCAGAGGCGTTCTCGGAGGCGTAATCTGATCTGAGCGCGCACCTTGATCCAGTTGAGACCCGGCACGTAATCTGGATCGAACGCGCCGCGGAAGGCACCCGCGATCATCGACTCGGGAGAGCCAGAGCCCTGCCTCAAGCTGACGGGGGTGGGGCGCTCGACGGCGGAGCTGCTGGGATGCGAGGCCGGGAGCAGTCGCGCAGCCATGCCCTCCTCGACGTCGGCCCTCGGCGTCGTCGGCCGGCTGCGCGCCTGCTCGAGGTCCCGCTTGATGGCAGAGTTCTCGAGCTCGGTGGCGGCTCTGGCCGTCGCCTCGGACTTCAGCCGCTCCTCGAGCTCGATGAGCTTCCGATTGAGATCCGACATCGAGACGCCCGAGTCCTTGCGCTCGACGGGAGCGCCGCCCTTAGCCGGGTTCGACGCGGACGCTGCCGCGGGCTTCCGTAAGTAGAAGGTGATAGGCCGCTCCTGCATCCCCGCCACAATCTTCTGCTCCATCATGTCACTCGGGAGACCTACCATATCCACCTCGACGATCTTCTTGTCCTTCGTCTTGTACTTAATCTTGACGACGAAGCTGCCATCGACGACACCCATCTTGGCAGCATGCGATTCAGGAATGACCTTGTGAATCCGTGGTAGCTCCCCCTCCTTGCACGTCAAACGCAAGCCGATTTTCTCGTGCGTCTGGTCGAATGTGAACGCCGTCAGCTCGGCTGCCATGCGCGCGACCGATACTCGCGTGTCGGTCGGCTTTTTAGCCAATTGAGCTGACCGATTGAGCGGCGCAGGGCGACCACCGACAAAATGAGGACCACCGATACCCGATGCGCTCCCGCTGTGTCGGCCAAGTTTTCACACGTCACGGAACTTCGCCTCTGTGAATTACTGAGTGCTCAAGTCGCCGTGACGTGTGCTCACGCTGGGAAGAGGAATAGCTCCGTTTTCGGAGAAAAGTCTTTGCGAAATTTTGTGCGTGTGGTGGTCAGCGGCGACGAGGCACACGATATGCCGAAGACCGGCCCCACCGTAAAGCGCCCCAAAGCCAAGAGCCGCGCGCCCAAGGCCGTGGTGGCACGCCCTGCCCGCTCCGCACCTCCGCCTGCAGACGACTACGACGACGATGATGATGGTCTCGATGCGTTCGTGCACCGGCGCGATAGGGACAGCGATCGTGCTCTTGGACTCCTCGAGGCTGAGGGCTCAGGTGACGAAGAAGAGGAAGAGGATGTGATGCCGCTCACGGCGAGAGCCAGCATGCATGACGATGAGGACGATGACGAGGAGGAGGACGACGAAGACGAGGACGACGAGGACGACGAGGACGACGAGGACGACGAGGACGAGGAGGACGAGGAGGAGGACGAGGAGGACGAGGAGGAGGACGGTGAGGATTCGGAGGCCGAGGAGGGTGGTACGGGCGTGACTGCACTCGGCTGGGGGAGTAGAAAGCGCGACCTCTACGGCGGTCACGACGATGACGAGGACGACGAGGACGAGCTCGAGCTTGACGAGCGCGAGCGCGCTGACAAGCTCGAGGAGGCCGAAGCCCTCAAGCTGCAGCAGGCGCACGCGGCGCGGCTGCGCGCCGAGGACTTTGACGAGCTGCTGCCCGCGAAGGCCGCCGCCGCGCCTTCCAAGCGTACCCACAGCGCGCGCGAGCAGCAGAGCCTCGAGCAAGAGCTTGCCGAGATGCCGCCGGCGCTGCGTGCGCAGGCGCGCGCGGGCGGCGGCGCGCAGATGGAGACGGTGGCGCGAGATGGGAGTGGGTTGAGCGAAGCAGAGCGGCTGCGCATCGTCGAAGCCGATGCGCCTGAGCTGCAGGCGCTCCTCGCCGAGTTCCAGGAGAGCCTCAAGGAAGCCAAGGAACGACTCGAGCCGGTGCTTGAGGTCGCGCGCAAGCGGCAGCTCACCAATGACGGAGGCGTACGGCTCCTCGAGCTGAAGCTGCAGCTGCTGCTCTCGTACTGCATCAACCTTGCCTTCTACCTGATGCTCAAGTCGCAGGGGCGCGCCGTGCGCACGCACCCGGTCATCGACGCGCTGCTGCGGCACCGCCTGCTGCTCGAGCGCATGCGCCCTCTGGAGACCAAGCTGCACTACCGTTTGACGAAACTGTTGCAGCTCGCGGCGGCGGCGGACGCGCCCGGCGACGCGCGCGGCCTCACCGACGCGCAGCAAGACCTGAGCGAGCGGCCTAATCCCGAGGCACTGCTCGCCAAGGGTGGTGGCGCGCGCGCAGCAGCGGCCAAAGGCGACGAGGACGACGAGGACGCTGAGCCGGACGATGGGCTTTACCGGCCACCCAAGCTCGCGGCGGTGCACTACGACGACGAGCCCGGCGGCGCCAAGCGGCGGCGGCAGCAGGAGCGCGCCGTCGAGCGCGCATCGGCCTCGCGTATGGTGCGGGAGCTGCGCGCGGAGCTCTCCGAGGCTCCTCAGCCCGTGCACGCCGACGACTTCGGTCGAGCGATCGATGCGGACTCCTCCGCCGTCGCGCGCTTCCGAAAGGATGAGGAGGAGCGGCGCGCGTACGAGGAATCCAACTTCCGCCGGCTCAACCCGACCAAGGCCGAGAAGATCGCGCTCAAGCGGCGCCAAGCGGCCGCCACGGGCGTCGCCGTCGATGAGCTGGCCGCCTTCGATGACTTTTCACACCTGTACGAGGTGGCGACGACGCAGGCGGTCGATCCCCGCGCCGAGAGGGTGCGCGCGCTCAAGCAGTACATGAACTCGCTCGAGCAGCGCGGCGGCCAAAACGCGCGCAAGCCGGGCCGCTCCGCCGAGGAGGACGCGCCCAGCCGCACACTCGAGGGTCGCTCCGAGAAGCGCGCCGAGAAGGAGGCGAAGCGTGCCGCCAAGGCCGCACTCCAGGACGAGGACGAGGGCGCCGACGAGGACGGCTACGACAACAGCGGCGCGGCCGGGCGCAAGCGCAGGCGCAGCAGCCTGGATGAGCTTCCCGCAGTGGATCCCTACTACAAGGAGGTGGCCGAGCAGAGTCAGAACAAGAAGGCGGCCAAGGCGGTGCGCAGGGTGGCAGAGGCGGCAGAGGCGGCCGCGGCCTTTGCGTCAACGGAGCTTGCTGAGGCAGCGCCCGATGAGGCGCGAAAGGTGGGTCGCGACATTGAAAAGAACCGTGGCCTGACACGCCAGCGCAAGAAGATTGACGGCAACGTGCGCGTCAAGAACCGCGAAAAGTTCCGAAAGGCGGTCATCCGGCGAAATGGCCAGGTGCGTGCTGTGCAGACGCAGTCCGACGGGCCGTACGGTGGCGAGGCGACGGGCATCAAGAAGAACGTCAGCCACAGCAAGCGCTTTGCGTAGTGTCAGCGCGGTGCGGACGTTGGCACACATCGCATACATTTTGTGATGTGCCGTGCGGCGTGCCTCCGCGGGCGGTGCTGCTGGCGTGGGAGGTGTCGGGGGCTGCGTTGGTCCACGCGAGGTCCGCGCACTCAGCCAGAGAGAGAGAGTCTGAGTGCTCCTCCCACCCGCACTTTTGTGTCGGTGGTATCGTATACAGCATTACAGCTTGCAATGACTAACATTTTAGCAAGTTCACCCACCAACGCCAGCCACACCCCTCCGCACTGTCTCCTCGTCGCGCGCCCGCGGTTCCGGGCTACCTTACCTTCCGCGCGCGTTTGTATCGTAGGTTCGCTATATACTCCGTCGCTGCTCGGGAGATAGCAAGCTGCTTTCATAGAGCATCGAAGCCGACGTCGACCGTCTGACCGCCTGCGCAGCGGAGGACTCCGATCGCCAGCTCTTGAAGGCGCTGTGCAGGTGCTGGAGTGTGCCCACGCCGGTGACGACGCTAATGCTCCCGCGCAGATCGGTAGGCTGCGACAGAAGTCGATCCAGGAGTGCGAGCGGCAGCTGCGTCTGCTGGTCCACTGCGCCCAACTCGGCGCCCATCCACGACGCGCGCGAGGAGCGACTCCCTGCGCCGCCCAGGTTAGCCGCCTCGCCGTCGTCCGGAAGCGCCGCCGCCACGCTCACCAGTTGAGGTTGAGGTCCCGCGATTACGTCGGCGGTCCTCCGCCTGTACAAGTTCTCCATGTCCGTGGATCTGCCTTCGGCTGGGCCCGGGATGTCGGCGGCGCGCTCGGCGGCGGCACGCTCGGAGGCGTCACGATCGGCTGGACGCATGGCGATCAGGTACACTCCCAAGAAGCACAGCGCGCAGCCGATGCAAAAGTTGAACTCTGCTGCCGGGATGGGCACGCCCCCATATTGTCGCCAGTTCTCATCGAAGACCCATATACCGCCGGTGATCGAGCTGGGCGCGGAGGTGGCGCAGCAGATGGGCGTGAGAGGCACTCAGCGGCAATCCGAGGCGGAATCCGGCGTGATCTGGCGGAATCTGGCGCAATCTGGCGCACTCACCAGAGCGTGAAGGTGACGTAGTAGGTGGGCACGACGATGGCGCTGTGGAAGCTCTCCATGGCCTTATTTAGGAAGCGCAGCTGCAGTACCGCCGTCGTGACGAGCGTAGGCACGAGCAGGTACGGCACCGGTGACGCGGCGGTGCTTTCGAGGTCCTCGCTGCCCGAGCCGGCCTCACTGGCATTGTACGAGCCGTCGAGATCGTCGATCGCGTTCCGAATGAACTTGGATAGCGCCGTCGAGCAGATGACGGTGACCGAGCCTAGCAGCGAGCAAAGCATCACATTAACCAGCACGTAGCGGTGGCCGCAGCGCGGCTGCACGGCCGCGAGCGCGCCGATGGCCACGGCCACGAAAATCAAGTAGCCGTACGCATAGGGGCTGCTGAGCAGCTCGACAAAGTCGTTTGTCGTGAGGGCCCCAAGCGCCGGAGGCGAGAAGAGCACGACGCACACCGAGCCGACGAGGACCAGCGCGATCCCGAGCAGCTTGAGGCGGTAGATGGGTTCGCCCAAGAAGATGGCTGCTAGGACGGTATTAACGATCACCGAGACTGCGCCGAGGGGCGAGACCACCGTTTGAGAGGCGAAGCCAAATGCAGCAAAGTTGCCCACCTCGCCGCCGATCAAGCCAGCGAGTGCCAACCAAAAGAGCGGCGTCGACGAGGCCTTCAGGCCTCCAGAAGCCTCACGCATGTGGCACCACTTTTGGAGCGTGAGTGAACAAGCGATGAGTGTGTTGCCCACGATCGCCATGCTCACGCCGACGAGGAACATCTGCATGCTGTTGTTCATTTCTATGTCTATGCTCATGTCTGGGAACCCCATTCCTGTGTGGGGCTGTGCCGAGTCTGTGCGGCCAGGAGACTCCGCCTGTTGCTCCGCGGGGACGTACACATTTCTCGAGGGGGGTCCGACGGCGAATCGTTCATAACCAAGTCCGAAGTTCCACATGTACCGGTAGGTTGTTTAGTGCACGTGTTTTGGAGCCAACTTTTTTAACGAGACTTTGACACGTAAAAAAATGCCCCATGCGAGACTCATGCGAGCGCCCAACGATGAGCCGCCGGCGGACGACGCCGGCGCGCCGCAGACTCTCACTGTCTGGACGCTGCCCTTTGATCTCTACAGCCGAAAGGCCAAGTGCTGTTCGATCTGGCCTCGATCTTGGATGCTCAATTTTGATGGGACGTGCGTCCAAGGCAACGATGGCGGCGACACGCACATCGACGAGCTGCGGTACGCCTTCGATTTCAGCCTTCCGGTCGGTACGCCCATTCTTGCCGCGGCCGACGGCATCGTGGTCGCCACGGTCGACTGCCACCGTGCGGGCGACCGGGGTACAAAGGAGATGCGCATCAAGGCCAACTACGTCGCGCTGCGACATGATTGCGGCATGTACACGCGCTACTACCACCTGTGCCACAAAGGTGTGTGCGTCAACGTGGGCGAGCGCGTGCACAGGGGCATGCAGATAGGGCTTTCCGGCAACACCGGCTTCTCGGGCGGCCCTCACCTGCACTTTGACGCCGTGGACGTGCTGGCCACCGAGACGGCAACGCTCGCACTCGAGATCGAAGGAGCGCCCGCGCGCCCTCTGGAGTGCGCCGCGGCGTCCTTTTCGGCCGCGCTGCCGCTGCAGCAGGCGCCCTTGCGGGCGCGACCCGTGTGGGCGGACCCGCCGACGGCATCCGACCCATCACTGCGCAACGCGGCGGAGGCGGCGGGCGCGATCGTGCTGATCATGCGCTGCCCGGACGTTGACTTCATTGATAAGGCGCGCCGGGCCGAGGCGGCAGGTGCCGTGGCGGTCATCGTGGTTGGCGACCTCGGGGTTGCCGCGCCGTTCACTATGGGTATGCCCAAGAAAGAGACTGTACGTCGAGTGGGCATCCCGGCACTCATGGTGACGCATGCTGTTGGAGCGGTCATCAGGGAGGCCATGGATGACGCCAGCCGCCGGGCGCTCGGCGGCGAGGGCGAGGCGGCGGCGCACGCGGCGCACGCGGCGCATGCGCCCGGACCCACGCTCGTGCTCCAACGCTCTCCCTTTTTCCGGCCGCGGCCGAGCACGAAGATCAGCACCGTCGATGACAACGCGCTGGCGGTGGCGAAGGCGGCTGCCGCGGCGGGCAATCCCACGGCAGCGCAGCCGAGTCTTAAGGAAGTGAGCGAGTTCGTGCCGCTTACCCAGCCAGTGCGCTTCCAGTGGCCTGGGCACAGCGAGTCCTACCTGCCGCGCGCGGGCCAGCGCCCCCCCAAAGTGGTGCAGCAAGCGGGATCGCGAATCGCAACTGACGGAGCGGTCTTCATACATTAATATAGCTTCGCGCGCGCGCGGCCGTGAGCGTGACACCCCCTGACAACGGCGTTTCGGGCTGATGTAACGAAAACCGTGTAAACGGTAATGCGATAATCATTATACAATTTAGATCGAAAGACGTTCCATACGCGGTCTCGGCCGTGCCCACGAACGTGCAAAACGACTGCACGACTTACGCCCGCGCGCGCGTGTCACGCGCGTGAAATGTAACCTACTCCATGGTGCGCGTGTGCGCGCGATCGGGAGTGCGTGTGTTTCCGCGGTCTCACGCCCACGCGGCCGCGCTTCGCTTCGGTATGCCTGGGTAGTTCGACTGGGTAGTGGGTACCCCCCTCGCCACGTGTGCGCTGCCGTTATGGAGAGCTCCAAAGCCACATCCACGGCGGCTTCCAGCGCTGCATTGTCGAATTCCTCCTCGTCGTCCTCGTCCTCTCCTCCTCTTCCTCGTTCAGCTCAGTCAGGAGGTCCCCGGCGGCCTCCACGATGGAGCTCATCCCAGGCGGCGGACTCGGCGCAAGCCTGACCGTCCAACGCGGCGTCGCTCGCGCGCGGGCCTTAGGCTTCGCAGCTGACTGCCCCATGGGCATGTGCATGCGCTGCGCTGCGCACTTCCAGCACTTGAAACGAAAGGTCGCGCTTGCCTCGTGCGGCGGTAGCACGGTACTCCTCGTGGAGGTACGAGTACATTTCGTGCTTAAAGGTGCGCATGAAGACCACCTTGTAGTGGCGCGGATAGAGGGCGTTCGTAATGTTGGAAATCCAGAACTTCAAGAAATCCGGCGCAATGTTCTTCGCCTCTAGCGCAGCAGAGAGCGCCAGGCGACCGCGACTGCCCACGTGGTTGAAAGTGTAAACAAAGTTGATCGTGGTTCCGACTTTGTACTCGCCGCTCGCCAGCCGCGGCCGCAGCGCATCTGCAAGGGCGAAGGCGCCCACATCGCCAAAGTCGTTGCCGCTCAGCTCGACCAGCTGCAGCTCGCGCGCCATACCCATGGCGATGATGGCCGCGAAGGATTGCAGGCCCGCGTCGCCAAAGTCGTTGGCAGAGAGGAACATCACCTTGAGGCCGGGCGCGACGCCGCTGACCAGCGCGCTGCCGAGGGCCTCGATGCCGCGTGGGCCGAGGTGGTTGAACCCGAGGAAGAGCTTCTCGAGCTGGGGCAGCGCGCTGGAGGAGAGGACGCCGCTGACGGAGGCGAGATGCTCGTCGGTGAGGCCGGTAAAGATGAGGTCGAGCTTCTTTAGGTTGACGCAAAAGTTGAGCGCCTGGCCGAGTCGCTCCGGCGAGCGCCACGGGTCCTTTTCGTCAAAGGGCATGCCGACGAAAGAGAGCTCCTTGACGCAACCGAGGACGGCGCGTGCCGTCTTCTCGTACAGATCGAGCACCTGCGCCTGGTCGGCGCCGTTGGTGAAACTGCGCTCCTTGAGGAGCTCCCCCATCCGCTCGGGCGTTGTCGGCAGCCTGCGAAGTGCTGCACGCTGCTTGCCGAGGTCGATGACGAGGGGCCAACCTGCCTTCTGAAGGCGGAACGTCTTGCAGAGCTCCGCAGAGCACCGTTCGTACGTCGTCCAGCCGCGGCTGTCGTACGTGCGAATTGCACCGAACGATTTCGGCAATTTCTTGGGCAGCTCGGTGAGCAGAACGACCGTCGTCTTGGAGTGCGCGTACCACAAGTCCATCGTGTGATCCAGTGCAAATTTCGTCGCCAGCCCTTGCGCCTGCGTTCGGCTCTCGCGGTAGAGCTTGGCCGCGTCCCGCTGGCCCTCGGTGCGCTTCTCCTCGGCGACGAGCTCGGCCGGAGTCCACAGCTTGTGATCCTTCTGAAAGAGGGAGGCCCAGTCGAAGAAGACGCCCATGTCGCGGAAGCCGTAGGCCTGGCACACGCCGAGCAGCCCAGAGCGGCGCAGCACGCCGAGGCTTGGGAAGAGGGTCTTCAGCCGTGTGCACAGCAGCCGCAGCTGCTCGCCGTCGCAGTCCGGGTGCCTCGGTTCCAGCCAGCAACTGCGAGTGCACGCGGGGACATGCGGACCGTGTGAGAGGTGGGCGCCGGACACAATGAGGGGGATTGCAACTCAACGAGGGGGCGTTCGGCGCGACGTGACGCGTACTATGAGATGGCGACGATAGGGAGCAGGTCGTCGACGTTGCGCTTGACAAACTTGCACGAGAAGATCTGGAAGAGCACGCGCAACGCGCGCTTGAACGAATTTCCCTCACCAAGCTGCACCTCGAGCACAAACTCGTAAATCGAATAAAAGTCCACGCCGCGCTTCGCCTGCCGTGAGATCTTCCGCAGCTCGTCGACGCCGATGAAGGCGGCCTCAGGCAGCTCCTGCCGCCGCGGCAGGACGCCGCCGTATTCCCTGTGCACGCTGCTACCTGGCTGGCCGAGCGCGAGCAGCCACGACAGGCGCACCAGGCGCACCGGCCGCTCGCTCTCCTTGACGCCGTCGCCCTCGAGCGCTTTCCAGACCTCATCGTGGCCGAGGTAGCGCCGCGCAGCCGCCTGCGCTTCTTCGGAGGAGACGGCAGGGCTCGTACCTCTCGGGTGTGAGAGTGCCACCTCGCGAAGCGATTGGGACGGCTCGAGACCCTCCGATGAGGGAATGGCACAGCAGGAGCACAGCCTGATGCCGACGGTCAGGCACAAGAGCGAGAGTGGGAGGTAGATAAACTCCACACCCAAGATGATTGCACTCACGATGCCCATGATCAGGGTCACGGGCAGGATGCACAAGTGGACCGCGAGGGGCATCGCGAGCAAGCCATGCAAGTAGACGTGCACCCCGAACAGATGGACAGTCGGAACATACGGAAGCCAAATGGGACTGGCGATGGGCGCGGCGATGGCGACTAGCAGCACTAATTGGACAACGTAAGAGAGGGCGATTAGAAGAGATGGATTATCTGCGCTGTCCGACGGATTCATTATTTTGCACATGTTCCCGCCGGAAACTCGAGGCCGGATGGCCTCCGGCCCCTTCGCGCCCGGAGCGTCGCGGTGCGAGGGTGGCGGTTCGATACCCGCCAGGCCCGGAGACTCCGCAGTGCTGGTCGTGCGAGCGAGCGAATTTCTCTCCACACCCTCCGTGGATGGGGCCACCTTGGGGCCATCTCGTCCCATGTCGTCCATTCTGATCGCCGATTTCCTTCGATCGAAGGAATCTAAAAGCGAGCACAATTCAGCGAGGACGCCTACCGGTATTTAAAGAAAAAAGCGAAGGAAAAGGAAAAGGACAACTATCTAAAAGAGTTTTATTTCCCACATTAGGTTATCATTTTAACATGGGCCCAGGGGGCGAGGGCTGGGGACCCGCTTTTATTTTCGTCTCCCTTCTCAAAAACTTGCACCCAGTCCCGGTCAGCGGAAACCGCGGACGCCACCTACGGACGCCTCCCACGCAGCCGGGCGGGTCGGCGGCGGGCGCAGGCCTGCGGCGCACGCCGCAGCGCGCAGCCGCGCCGGCATCGGTGCGAGGCAGCAGCCTCTGTGGGTTACGCACACGCACCAGGCGGGGAGGCGACGATGGCGGGGCGCGGCGCGTGGAGACTAGATGGCGGGGCGTGGCGCGTAGAGACAATGGCGCCATCGTCGCCTCCCCCGGTTCTGGATGCCGTCCCAATCCCACATCGCCTTGCAATGCGCTTCCTTGCTACCGTGCCCGTCGGGGCGGCGTTGGAGACGCCGGCGGCATCGAACCTGCG
>ERZ761574.1823-NODE-1823-length-12723-cov-68.456899_pt1 | contig 12723 bp, 12 predicted proteins | sample MGYA00374950_ERZ761574 | MGnify/ENA primary metagenome ERZ761574 (study PRJEB28895, sample SAMN07631631) | mixed culture metagenome | isolation source: Freshwater growth medium | place: USA: Seattle, Washington | collected 2016-10-03 ... | reverse complement strand
CCTGGATGGAGGCGGCTTTACGCAAGGCCTCCTTGGCGTGCCTACGTGGTGTTCCCGGCTGGGCCTGTGTGGACGTTGGCCTGGCTGTTGCATGTTGCAGGGCAGTTGCCACCTCGAGTTGGAGATCCACCGAGGTGTCTGTGATCGATGGGGGCAGCAGTGGCGATGATGGCGTTGGTGACTGGGAAAAGAGCCTGCGTGAAACATCAGTCACATCTGCAAGCTGCGTGTGCCGGGGATGGACCACAGTACGCGGCGGAGTCGAGATTGGTCTTGCCGTCAAAGGCGATTTGGCTGGCAGCGTATCGGGTGCCTTGATCGAGCGCAACGGAGGAATGGCAATGAGCTGCTGCTCCTCTGGCTCTGCCGCCTCGGTCTGCAGATTTGATGCGGTATCCGCGGTCGAGGAGGTCGGCATCATGTGTGCTCTCCAGTCCCAGTGGCAGATGCACTCTGGGGTAACGCAGAAGCGCCACGTCGTGCGCCCATCGGCTCCAAGCCACTTGCGGGGCAGCAGCCCCAGCAGGCTGGCCCTGCGAGTCATGTAGCGGGCATGAGTGGAGTCAATGCTGGGGTGAACAGCAGTGCTTGGTGCCGTGGCGGCGACCGGTGCTGGTGGTGGCTCGGGCGGCGGCTTCGGAGGAGTGGGATCAATCGCGTGCCTCGGCGATTTCGACGGGTGGTCGTCGCCACTGTCGTCGGACTCGGAGTCCTCATCGTGGCTGTATGAGTAGTCGTCATCGTAGCCACCAACCATCGTCAGGTTGCAGGCACGCACCAAGACGCTGCGGTCTTCGGGGTAAAGCTTCACAGGGTAGCGCCCGTCCGCTCTCTTGGCCCCCGTGATGATTCCGTACACGCCATTGAGCTCCGGTCGAGCGCAGAGACCATGCAGCCGGACAATCTCGACATCGGGTTCGGCGTCGAACGCCGAGGGCTCCTCCACCCAACCCTCTGACTCGGTCTCAGACTCGTGCGCAGACGCACCCCCGGCTCCGTCCACGGGCGTGCACGGGAGCGCTTTCTGGCGCGAGACCATGAAATGCGACAGCTCCTTCTCCTTGGCCCGCTCGGCGCGCTCGTGCTCGAGCTTAACGGTCCACTCGTCGATCGTCCGCTTGAGCAGCGCGGCGGCGGCCTCCCTCTCTTTGACCCGCTCGGTTTTCTCGTGCTTGAGCTCCTCCTTGGCGTGCAGCAGCTGGTCGTGCATCTTGAAGAGCTCGTCCTCAGCCTCCTGCGCGTGCGTCTTCTCTGCCTCTAGCTTCCTCTTCTCCTCGGCCAGCTGCGCGACCTTGAGATTGAGGTCCTCCTCAGGCTTCATCGCGCGCGCCTCGGACGCGCGTAGCGGGGCCTCGTCGACGTAGCCTACCTTCTTCTCGCGCACGAGCTGCTCCGCGTGCTCCTTGGCGCTGTCGAGCCATTCAGACATGCCGAGCTCGAAAGGCAGCAGATACGGTGTTGGTAGTAGCGGCCGAGCCGACAATGGAAGCGGGCCTGGTGGGCAACGGGCTGCTCCGTGGAACACGAACTGTGGAGGTGGCGCTGGCGGTCGTGGCGCTGGCGAAGGCTGTAGCAGCGGTGGCGTCGAAGACGGCTGGACCGGCAGTCGAGGTAAACCGAACGCGAACGGAGGTGTCGGTCGGGGTGGTGGTGACTCCATCAGGAGCTCCTCTGTGTGCTCTTCTGGCCATTGGATGTTGTTAGCGTTGGGCGGTACGTGCTGCAGAAGGGGTTAAAAGACGCCCCGGTCGGGGCCAACACGAGGGACCGCGAATTTTGTGACGCTTAACATAACACCGCCGTGACCTTTATGAGCTTTGCGTCTTACATTGTATGATCGCGCGCCTTCGTGGTAACGGTCACAGTGCCAAAAACAGCCCGCCCTTCTGCGAGCCTCCGTCCAGAGCAGAGACGAGCGCACACCCGTGCGCTGTCCTCCCTGCGTACGTGCCACGTGAGTGGGTTGCAGCTCACGAAGCGCCGCAGCAGCAGCATGTCACGAAAGCAAGATTCAAAGTACAACGCCGCGGAGGCCGCGATCGTGACCTTCGTTGAGGCGCTCGGCAAGCTCGCAGCGAACGCTGACATGCGCACGATGGTACGCGACGCGGGTGCGATCTCGCCGCTGGTTGCCCTGCTCGTTTCCGGCACGGGAAATGTGCCGGGTTTGGCGGCCTCGGTGCTTCGCGACCTCGCGTTGCACTCGGGCAATCGCACGGCCATCCTCGAGTCGGACGGTGTTGCACAGCTCGTGCGCATGCTCCACAACGAGTCGAAGGTGATCGCGAGTGAAGCGGCTGACGCGCTCCGCTCGCTCGCGGCCAACAATGGCGCCGTGTGCAAGGTGGTGCGTGACAACGGCGGCATCAAGATGCTCGTCAAGCTCGCGCAAGGGGGCAAGGCGGCCGAGGCGGCGACGGGCGCCATCTCCAACATCGCCGAGGCGGACCCGACGAGCCGGCAGGAGATTGGGGATGAGGGCGGCGTCGCGGTGCTCGTGTCGCTGCTCGTCGACGGGCTCGACAATGTCGGCAAAGAGGGCGGGAGGGCGAGAGATACGGACTGGGCGTACTCACACGCGTCAGAGGAGACGTCAAAGGCGCTCGTCCAGCTCTCAGGCCACTCGAGCTGCGTCAAGCGTATGCTGGACGCAAGCATCGTGGGTCCGCTGGTGCGGCTGCTGCTGCGCGCGTACGGGCACTCGCAAACCGCGAGCAGCAACGCGGCGAGCCTGCTCGTGATGCTACTCACGCAGCATCCGAGCGAGGCGATGGTACAGACCCTCGATGCGTTCACGCTGGCTCGTAAGGATGAGTCACTCGTCGTCGCAAGTCAGGGGTGGTCGCAGGCCTTCCCTGACCTCAAGACGCTGCTTCACGCGGCGGTGGAGAAGAGGCTAGCCGCGGTCGAGGAGGGCAACTCCTCCGCAGCCATCCAGCAGGCGATCGAGATCGGGCGCGCCGTTGAGATTCCGGATGAACGGCTCGAGGCGGCGAAGGCGACCTTCCAAGAGTTCCAGGACAAGCGCCGGCGAGAGAAGCTGGCGGCGGCGGCGGAGGAGCGGCGCTCGCGCAAAGAGGAGGAGCGCCAGCGCCAGCTCGAGCGCGAGGCGGCGGAGGCGCCCGCGGCTGAGGATGTGGGCAAGAGATCCACCCGAAAGGCGGCGCTCAATACAGGCGCGGTCAAGCCAGCCTCCCACACAGCAGCGCTGATAAAGAAGGCGGAGATACTGAGCGCACAGGCTGCACAGAGCGGCACGAGATCGTCAGAGGAGCAGAAGCTCGCCGCCGAGGCCGCCACGGTCACTGCCATGGAGGGCATGAATCCTCTGGTGCGTGAGCGCATGCTCAAAAAGATGGTGCGGGACGGCGTCCTGGTGCCGGGAGCGACTGGCATCCTCGCGGAGTATGCGACAGCCCTTGGGCTACTCCCGAGCGCGAGCCTCATCCCGGCGGAGGCGCAGAGCCTCACCCCGTCGGGACGGGGCGCGCTGCGTGGCCAGATGGAGTATGATGGCAACGGCGGCTACCGCCCGAAGGGTGACCTGACAGGGCTGATGGTGTCTGATGACGCCAATGAGGTTCAGCGGCGTGCCGCGAATCGCGCGATGGAGAAGGCAAAGGCGCAAGCGGCGCGCAACGACCTAGCTTCCAAGGCGATGCAGCGGCGGCTCGCGATGCTCGGTGGGCCGGGCAAGCAAGTGCCAGCCGAGGGCGACAACTACGACGAGGAAGACGACGATGACGATGACGCGTGGACCGATGGCTCTTCATATGATGTAGATGAGGATGAGGATGAGGCTGCGGCCGCGCGCGCGGCCGCCCTCGTCGGTCTACCGTTGGGGAGCAATGGCGGCGCACAGCAGCAGCCCAAGAAGGGCTTCTTCGGGGGGTTCTTCGGAAAGAAGAGCGACCCGCCGCCGAATGAGGGCGACGCGGGCGCCGAGGGCACTCGTAAACGCCGCCGGCGCCGCCGCCGCCGTCGCCCCAAGGACGGCGAGACTTTAGGTCTCTCGGATGGTTTGCCCACCTCAGCAATCTCGAGCACAGCGGATGGCTTCAACTTGCCCTCGTACATGATGCCCATGTTCAGCAAGATGCTCGTGCGCCCCGACGAGGGGCAGCAGCTATTCATGCTGGGGGGCAAGGATCCGATGAAGCTCGACGCGTGGCGGAAGCGGTGGGAGAATAAGTTCACCCACAACGACCGCCATATCTACGGAGCACCCACTGGGGGCACCACAACGGCGCTTGGCGATCGGGCGATGCTCGATCGAAACAAGCTGTCTGACTCGCAGTCCAATGCCGGCCTGACCGAGTCGCAATACGCCCAGCTCACTCGGGGCGCATACTCTGCATGACCTCTCAGTTGTGAGCTCAGACATTCAACTCAACCGAACTCGAGAAAGCCGAACTCCAGTCGTCGTGGACTAGTATAGCCTGAAGCCTCGGGAGTCGGGTGTGAGACAGCTGAGCTTTTAAGCTTGACGGCTATGGGCCTTCGCGCCGGCGCCTACGCGCGCTACGGCTCTATACCAGCGGTCCAGTTCGGTTACCACGGTTAAAACCACGTAGCCGACGTTCTCATCGTCCCCACGTCCGCGACCGTCTTAACTGTTGAACCGCGCCTATAACTAAAAACTAATCACAGGCCCGATAAGGTTGACTATACCAAGGGGGAACATACACGCGACCGCGACGGCACACCCCCGGGACCTGGGACAAAGGCAACCGCGCGCGGACAGGGACACGACACGACACCGCGACGTCGCGGGGTCCGTGCCCGCGACGACATCTCGTCTCGTAAGGTTGAGGATCACCGGATGTAGCGCTCTGCGCGCCCCTCCGCCTTCGCCTCCCATGTCTTCAGATGCGAGTCTGCCTTGGCTGTCTCTGCGCGCCGATCGTCGATGGTCTCGGCCCGAGCGTCGACACCTCGATCAGGTCGGGTGGCGAGGAGGGCAAAGTGGCGGCCCGTCGCGGCTGCGAGTTTGATGGCGCCAAAACCGACCTCGCGAAGGTCGTGCGCCGGCCCTTGCTCGCTCGTCTGGTAATCGGCATAGACGTCAAGGTATGGCTCGGTCGACCTGATCAGGGAGAAGAGCACAGGGTTGGCTCGGAGCTTTGTGAATCCGTCGGTGGCAAAGTCCATCTCGGTGAGCCAGAGCTGGCCTGTGCCGGGGCGCAGGATGCGGAACGCCTCGGCCGCCACCTGCCGCGTCACCTCGGGCGGCAGCTCATGGATGACCAGCGAGAGGCACACCACATCTGCCTCGCCATCGGCCAAACACGTCCTCGCGGCATCCGCATGGCGCAGCTCGATGCGACGATCACGTCCGAGCGGCTGGACCCACGGTTGACCCACGGGCGCCACCACGCCCTCGGCCTCCGGCGCCAGCTCGAGCAACCGGCGGCCCACGGCCAGGAAGTGTGGAGAGAGGTCAAGACCAAGGATCCGCGCCGCCTGCGGATGCGCCGCGGCCAGGCGGCGTGTGGAGATGCCAGAGCCGCAGCCGAGATCGACTATCGTCCCGCCGGGTGGGCACTTGGCACCGAGGGATGCCAGCGCCTCGTCAAAGGCCCCGCGGAAGGCGTCCTCGCCCTCGGCACCGTACTTGGGGTAATTTCGCGCACCGACGGCTCTGCTCGCAATCTCGCCCTCCCATGCCGATTCCCAGCACAAGTTGCCGTCTTCGTAGGCATGGAACGGCTGCCGATAGTAGTCAGGGATGATCTTCTCGTCGTGCTCGTCTAAGGTCCACGGCCCTTGTTCTTTAATCCACGCCAGCTGTTCCCGCCAAGCCACGCCGTTGGACTCTGCCGTCTGCACCATCGTTGCTTTGGCCTGTGGCATGAGGACCGCCTTGTAAAGCGGCGAGCTTAGCGCGGCATCAAGCAGCCATCGACCGAGAGAAACAAACGGCGACGCGTGGACCGCGGCTAAGGAAATCAGGGCGAGGGTTCGCGAAAAGAGGGTTCGCGACATTTTGTCTAGGACCCGGCTTGGCCTGATTGTCCACGCAATTAGAAGTAACCCCTGGAAGAAAAGTGCCCACTGAAGGCACACGTGCCTGTCTTAGCACTTCTGCTTTCGCGGGCTGTGGGAAGCGCGAGATGTTTGCTCGTCAGGGTCGCGCTGTACATTGTAACCCCACGCCTCGCGGCATTTCGTGTGTCATCATCCCGCATTCAAGAATCAAGATTCATGGCTAGTGCTCGCGAGTGGGCGGCTTCCGAAGGTGCGAGCGCTTGACAGTCAGGAGTCAGGTGTTCCGTGTTATCACTTGTACATGTATCAGTGTCATGCTTTTATAACACTCGGCCCCACCCCTCCTGCTCTTAGGCGCCGCTTGACAACCCTCTCTCAACCCCACCCCGCTCACATACGCGCCCAAAAACAGTTCAAATTTTTGGTGCGCCCCCTCTCTTGTGATTTCTCAGCTGGCTCTGGGGACGTCGTTCGTCATCAATGCTCGAGACTGCGCGTGGCGCCCTATCACTGCTGCTGCTACTGCTGCTATGCGGGCGCGACGCGGGATTCGCCGCATTGCACGCGCGCGCCGCCTCGCCGCCCCGCCAGTTGGCGGCCGTCAGGGTGGTCGCGTGCGGCAGCGGCAGCGCCCGGCGACGCAGCGGCAGCGGCAGCAGCGGAAGCGCTGAGCGGACGGCTCTGTGTGGCCATCTACGGCGCGCGATCCCACGCGCGGGGCGAGGATGGCGCTCGCGCTCGCTGGTCGCATGCGACGGCGGCGACGTCGACCCCGACCTTGCGTCGGCGTGGCTCGACGAGGAGACGGCGTCTCCCCTCGCCGATGGTGGGCCCGAGGAGCTGTCGGTGGCCGAGGCGGCGGCGCTGCTGCGCGAGGGCGGCGCAACGCTCCTTGACCTGCGCACGCACGCGGAACACTGCGCGGCGCGGCCCGCGGGCGCCCTCTCGCATCCCGCGGGTGACCCCGGCACCCTCGGCCTGCTCTTTTGCTTCCGCGACAGCTTCGAGGAGGACGTGGTGGCGCGCTTTTCGCCGACGACGCCGCTCATCCTGCTTTGCGACGTGGGCGTCGTGTCGCGCATCGCCGCGATGCGGCTGCTCGAGCGCGCCTTCGCCTCAGTCCGCGTCGTCGCAGGCGGCTTCGAGTCGTGGAGCCTCGAGGCGGAGCGTCCCGGGGCCCATCTGCCCATCGAGAGTGGACGCCCGGCTAACGCCGATTGGCCTAAGGAACAGGGCGTGGCGCCGACGCCGTCGTGGGAGGGCAGCTGGGACGAGGAGGACGAGTACGCTGCTGCCCGCCCGCGATGGCCCCTACCCCCCCGCGCTCACCCACCAGCCATTTCAAACCCCATCGGGCATGCGCCCTTGGGCGTGGCCTTGCTGCCATGGCCTTGGGCATGGCCGCTGAGAGCGCGTGATCGCGAGGGAGCGGATCGCGCCCTTTCTCCGCGCCCTTTCTCTCTTCCATCCTCCCACTCCCAGCCATCCTCACGCCGGCCCACTCATCCCCTACATCCATCCCCCTCTCCTCGCGCTCACGCAGGTATCTCGACATTGAGGCGCTCTATGCCGAGATGGACGGCGACGCGACATCCGCGTGGAGCAGCGTGCCCCTCGACGCCTCGTCGGCCCCAGTGCGACCTCGCCCGTATGGCGCGCTATACGACCCGGCGCACTCGGCGCGCGATAGTCTCGAGGGCGAGCTGCGGAACATCGGCGAGCTAGGCGACGACGAGCTGGGCGGGGACGCGCTTGATATTGAGGAGCTCGAGGCCCTCTTGGCAGACAGCGGCGCCGAGGAGCCTCTCTACGCTGACGCAGCGGCGGAAGCGGCCGCGATGGCTGACGAGGCGTCGGCGACCTACGAGCCTGCCGCGAGAGGCGGCAAGGGCGCCGCCGTGGGCGCCGCCGAGGCGGCGGCAATGAAGACGATTCCGAACGCGCTCGCGGGTGACCAGGTCGATGACGATCTTGCCTCCCTCGTCGCTAAGCTCGATGCCCCGGCAGAGCTCGCGCCCTCTCGGAGTGCTGCCAAGCGCGTCGCTGCGGCGGCGGCCGCCGACGACGCCGCCGCGGCCAGCGCCGCCGCGGCCAGCGCCGCCGCGCCCGCGCCCGCCGTCGCCGCGCCCGCGGCCGAGGGTGACGGTTACACCAAGAAGGCGGCTGCGAAACGTGCCAAGCGCAATCGCTCGGGCCCGCCGCCCGCGTGGTTCGTCAACGTCGACAAGGTCGACTTCGGCGGGCTTCTACAGTTCGGTAAGCTGGGAGCGCTCTCCGTCAAGGAGCTCAAGTCATTCCTGTACGGGCGCGAGGCTGATATCTCGGGGACCAAGAAGGAGCTCGTGAGTCGCGTCGAGGCGGAGTTGAGGCGCGGCGATGCGGGCAGCGGCGGCGGCGCGACCGGCGGCGATGGGAATGGCGGCAAGAGCGGCGGCGGCGCCGGTGGCGCGGGCCCGGGGGGGGCGGCGGCGGTGGCGGTGGCGCGTGGAGCTTCGGCAAACGAAGTCAAGAATGGTGCCTCTAAGTCGTCACCCCGCGGGCGCGGGGCGGTGGGGCGGGGGCGGGGGCGCGCCTCGGCGGGCAGAGGCGCAGGCGGTGACGAGGCCGCGGAGCTTAATACGCTCGCGGCCCTCCCGCCACCGGACGGGGAGGATGAACCTCTGTCTCTCTTTGATTCTAGCCCGAGCACGACCGACGCCGCGGATGACTTCCTGATCGACGAGGTCTTCTCGGCGATGTATTGAGCGAGGGCGGCCGCAAAGCCAAAGGAGAGTGGCGGTGCGCGCACGATGGAACGGGGCGCGCGGGGAGAGAGGGGTCGTCATGGACGGCGAACACACGATCGCCGCGAGCGGGAGTCACGCGCCGCGCAGCTGACTTTTGGAGTGGTGTATTGTCTCCGTCGCCAGGTACTGCAGCACGAGGTGCTCTCGAGACTGAGGACTGTCACCGGTGTACTATACTTTGAACCCGCGGCGCGCACGTCCTCGGTCCTGGGCGCGGCCAAGAAAAATGAGTAACTGCGTGCGTGTTAATAATAATATCCGGTCGTTCACTCGCGCGTGTCGCGAGTCTCGCGGCACCGTGACGGCACCGCGGGCGGGATACGGCATACGGATACGCGACCGTGATCATCAGCGTGATGTTCCGTGATCGCGTGTGACGCGCGAGGCGCGACGGCAGCGTGAAGCTCCGTGATGCGTGAAAACTTTCAACACTCTCCAGTCGTGTGCCGTGCACCCCGAGACGGCCGCGACCGCGAGACTCGCGACGAGCGAGCCGGGACGCGGGAGCCGCCCAGCGGCGCCTTTTGCATTTCCGATTTCGTGACGTTCTGTTCAACGTCCTCACGCACCTGTGTGTTTGATCGTCAGTAGGGCGCTTCCGCAGACTTGTCTTGACTTGAATTGACTCGCCTGTGATCTGTGTAAGCAAGCTACAAGCAAGCTAACTAGTCGAAACAACACAGGTACATTGTACCTAAACAAGCGCAAACGTGAAACGAGGAACCCAGTTGCCATCAGAATATTAGGATACAATCTTACAATGTAGGGTGGGCGGAGAGGAAGAGAAGTATGCCCAGAACCGCTTGCTTGCTTTATCTGTGTGTGAACCGAGTGTTTTTTCACTTGAACTTGAACTTGAGTCTTGACGAGACTTGCAGGTCAAGTTGCGTTGAGTCGTCACGCACGAGCGGCGCGGAGAAGGGACGCGACAGAATGAGTAGCGTCTCCAATCTGCACCTGTCGGGCGTAGATCCCGCACTAAAAATCATCATCTTCGTGCTCATGGTGGCCCACGTCGCTGCGTTGGTGAGCGCATAGGCTGCGCGCGCGCATACGCAATCAAGCGTCTCCGCCTTTGCACTCATCCAACGAATGGCTGACTTTAATTGCGTCACGCGTGCACGCCCAGATGTTTTGGATCTGTTCGGTCATGCAGCCCAAGAAATTCAAAGAAAGCTGATCGGCAGACTGGTGGTTGGAGTCGCACTTACTTTCGCATACCTGTACACAGAATAAATTAGGAAAGAGCTCCCATCGGTCATCGCAGCCAGGCATGGTTTGTCTCGGCGAGTCTCCTGTACTACGCAAACGCATACGTAATCACCAGTCCACGCATACCACGTCTTTGCGCTTTAAAGGTGTTTCGTGCACACCGGCTGGCCCTCAAGGGCCATTGTCCGTTCACGAGCGCTGTGTGTCACTCGCTCTCCATTAAGCTCTCCAAAGCTAAGGCTAAAATAATGCGTCTCTCGATAAGGCCTCGTCGGGAGTATCGGATGCCTCAACGCTCAAGGTCGCCCGCGGGCTCTCCGATGGACCTGGCCACGTCGCTCCTCCCAATGCCGCGCCAGCCCGGCCGCCGCCAAAGGACTCTCCTCGGATGCCTCATCGCTCAAGGCTGCCGCGAGGTGTGCCGGCCGACGTTGGCAAGCGGATCTCTCCGTCCAAGAGCCCGTCGAGGGACTCGAGCAGCTCGTTGCCCGCTTGCACGGACGCTTGCTGTTCCGCGACGCGCATCTGCATCTCCTGGAACACGCCCCAGAGCAGGCGCGTCGCAGATCTCAGCTTCGACAGCTTGAGATCGAGGAGCTCCTCGCGCTCGCGCGAATCTTCGAGCTGTCGCGCACGGCTCTCCCTGCGCAGCGCGCGGGAAATCGATTCGTCAGCGGCTTTGAAAGCGTGGAGAGAGCGCGATGATGAGGGTTAGACAGCGCGCTCACCCTATCAGAGTTTGCACCTCGACTTGCTCGTTCGCAGCCGCCAAGTCGGCCTCGAGCTGTTGGATGCGCAGTGCCTGCGCGCGGATGGCCTCCTCATAGTCTTCGCGCTCCTGCATGAGCGCGGCGATGTGCCGCGAAGCACCCTGGGGGGTCTGCCCCAGCCCGAACATGCAGCAAACGCGAGGGCCGACGTCCGAGGCAAAACTTGGGAAAAGCCACCAAGACCACGCGACCTGAGTTGTTCACAGTCTTTTCACTGCGGCTCAATCAGACTCACTCAGTCGTTTACATGATGTCGCGGCCACACCCGCGCTCACCACACCTCCGTCTCAAAGGACGGCTCCGCTGCCCCCGGTCAACACAAGTACTGAGTACTCGCTCTCGGAGTCTACTCAATTGAGGATGGGTTCGGCGTTCGCTAGAGAGCGTGAGGAGAGGCTACCGTGCTCTCTCCACCCAGCGCACAGGGTGATCCATGCCGCTCGCTGCCCGATACTGCTGGGCGGGATTGTGATCGGTAATCAGGCGGGAGGATTCGCACGTGGGCGGGTTTGTTAGGCCCCGTACCAGCAACCAGGTTAACTGCGCGACGACGGTGGCAGGACCTCACGGTGCTTTTTTCGCTTCTGAGTCATGTTGACTGCTGCGGCGACTGGGGGCACATCGCAGGCTGAGATTACGCGAGGCCGGGGTGCTGAGGGATAGACTTGCGAATGCGAGAGGGACATCGTGTGGTTCCCTCGTGAAGATTCTGTACCCTGGGCCGTTATTGACCAGCTCAAGAGCACGGAGTGGTACCTCGATCTGGAGCTGTTCTCTGACTGCTGCAGAGTGCCCAATGAGCCCCCCCTGGCCCAAGACCCGCTTGCGCTGCCGGGCGTCGCGGAACCAGACCTTGGTCTGCTGCGGCGGAGACGCCTATCTTGGTTGCGAGCAGCCGGTGCGCAGCGTGCGACGGCTTCGGTGCCTGCTCGAAGACAGCCTCGAGATTTTCTTGCTACTCGGGAGTCACATTCAAATGTGGCGAGGATAGAGGGGTGACTCGAGGGCCTGATCCTCGAGCATCGAGATCACTTGAGTTTCGTCAACTGCCTGAGGCACGACTATCTCCATTGCATCAGTGCTTTCAAAACGTTTGAGAAAGCTCGCGAGTGTGCGCTGGAGCTCGCGATCCTCCCGCAGTCGCATCGGGATTTCATGGCCCTTGGCGTGGGTGTAGACCGTCGGCGCTTCGTAGAAGCCCGCGTGGCGCTCCTGGCTCGCGCGCATCCAGTCCTGGGCGCCTATCAGGTGCAGGGACGGCAGCGCGTTGGGCAGCTCAATCGTGGCTCGCAGGTGGGGTGGGGCGACAGCCACGGTGATGGACGGCAGCGTATCGGACATGCCCGCATTCGCCAAGATGACGAAACGAAAAGGGCACTTGTCCAATCCGAATCGGCCTCGCCACACCGCCGGGTTGCACAGCACACTGCACATGAACGCTCCCTGCGAAAACCCGTACAAGCCATCGTACGGACCGTACCGCTCGACGACTTGCATGAGCTGCTCCAGACTCTCATCGAGAGAGGTCGTGGCGAAGATGTTCGTGCCCAGCATCCACCAGCGAAACCACGTGCGAAATGGCCGTTCGCTAAGCATTTCGAGCGTCGAATTCTGCGCGCTGGCCTCGATGGTCGCCTCAACCACGTCGCAAGAAACGCCGTGAATCTCACGCAGAGCGAGTCCGATGAGCTGCAGCTGTGTGATGTCGTTGTTGGATCCGTGGCCGTGCAAACACAGCACACGCAGTTTGGATCGGCGCTGCCGCTGAACGTCTGCGCAGAAGCGTGTGGTCAGCTCCATCTCAGCGGCGCCCATGCTCCACGAGGGGCGTCGCGGGGCGGGTACACGTTGATCTCCACGAGGGGTGCCGCCCTGCAGGTGCCTCCCACCAAGTGTGACGTCAAAAGATTATGTTCTTCCCCACCCCCGGTTTCGTCTGAATACCGGGAGGGAAGCCTCAGAGATTA
>ERZ761574.1803-NODE-1803-length-12826-cov-94.384230_pt1 | contig 12826 bp, 18 predicted proteins | sample MGYA00374950_ERZ761574 | MGnify/ENA primary metagenome ERZ761574 (study PRJEB28895, sample SAMN07631631) | mixed culture metagenome | isolation source: Freshwater growth medium | place: USA: Seattle, Washington | collected 2016-10-03 ... | reverse complement strand
CGACGCGCTGGCCGCCGCGCTTGCCCTTCAGGTAGAAGTAGAAGAAGACGATCCCCGCGCAGCAGAGACAAAGGAGCAGCAGCAGGAAGAGCATGATGCCAAGGACCGTCCCGAAGACCGTGCCGCCATCGGCCACTTCGAGGTTCGAGCTCACGACCTCGATCGCTTCGTTCTGATTCGTCGACTGGTGGAGCAGCGACACTGGGGACGTCGGTGGCGGCGGGCTCGGCGGCGGAGAGGGCGGCGGCGGCGACGGACCTGCCAGCACGATCGTCCTGACCACTGGAGGCCCGATGGCCAGGACGGTCACGCCCATCCCTGTGAGCCCGCTCGTCAGGCTCGCGGAGAACGCGGGCGATGCGAGGGTGGCGGCGAGCGAGGCTGGCGTGATCAGCGCCGTGCCACCGCTGCCAGTCGCATCGACGTTGACTCTGAGCTGGGTGGTGTTTTGGATGATTGTGACGGTGATGTCGTCGAGAGTCAGCCCGGGCGTGCTCAGGGCGGTTAGGACTTGCTGGGCGTACGGCACCAGCGCCGGGTTGGTGGTCGCGAGCTGCCGCCGGGTGGGGAGCGAAGTGAGGGTGAGGGTGAAGGTGACGACGACTATTTGGGTCGAGCCCGGCGCAGCCGGCGGGGGGAGCTTGGGAGGCGGGGGCGACGGACGCGGCGATCGAGGCGGTCGGGGGGGTAAGGGGGGCGGCGAGGGCGGAGCCGGCGAGGGCGGGGGCTTTGGCGGCGGGGAGGGTGGTGGCTGTGAGGGCGGCGGGGGCGACGGCGGAGGCGGGCTAGGTGGCGGCGAGGGCGGGGGTGGTGAGGGCGGGGGAGGCATTGGCGGCGGAGGTAATGGCGGAGGGGAGGGGGGCGGAGGGGAGGGGGGCGGTGGGGAGGGCGGTGGCCTTGGCGGTGGACTGGGTGGAGGTGGTGAGGGCGGCGGAGGCAACGGTGGGGGCGGCCACGGCGGCGGTGGCGATGGCGGTGGCGATGGCGGCGGCGGCGAGGGAGGCAGCGAGGGCGGTGGCGAGGGCGGTGGGCGCGGTGGTGGTCTTGGAGGTGGCGAGAGGGGTGGCGGCCTCGGCGCCACACCGGGTGGGTATGGAGGAGGAGACGGCGCACGAGGCGGGGGGGGCGGCGCAGGCGGCGGATAATGCGTGTGAGGGGCATGCGTGTGAGGGGTATGCGTGTGAGGGAAATGCGTATTGAGCATCAGTTCTCGGTGAGAATCACGTGGTTGTCGCCGTTCACGTGGGGCGTGCATGTGAGCAGCCGGCTCCATGGATGCCGGGGCTGCATCCTGGCTGATGGTTTGGCCGCTTTGGAGTTGGTCCCGACGAACCGAGGCGACTAACGCGAAGGCGATTGTGGCTGTCAGCATCCCACGGCGGTGGCTGGGCAGAAGCTGCACGGAGAACAAGTCGGGAAAGTCACTGGTCTCGTTGCAGGGCAGCTTGGTGCACCAGGCAAGGAGTGAGAGCACAGCGCAGCAGAAAACAACCGTAACACAAGTTTCGTTTAAACCCTATTTAGTGATTTACTTGTATTTAATGATTTCGTGTGAATTATTTTTCGACTTTCTATATGCTGTAAGTTTGCGTCATCCGAGCCTCATACCCGAGCCTCAGCGATCGCGGGGTACAAGATCGCCCACCCCCGAGCGCGACGTGTGCACCATCACGATGCCGTCCGAAGGAAATGCCTGAGGCAATGGCCTGAGGCAGCCCTGTACCGTACGAATCAAGTGCGGCCTACTCGACTGTGTCCGGGCGAGCGGCGGCCAGCGCACCGCCTGAGGCCGTCATCGTGGGCTAGGCCGGGATGATCCCGGCGTCTTGCCAGGCGTAAAATAAGCCCGCGTAAATAAGACGCGAAATCGCGGCATCACTTCATCACCTTAGGCTAAGGACCTTACTCGCGTACTAGGCGCACGACCCGGGGCCACCCTCGTGGGTCTGTCGCGTAGCATGGGGGGAACGTCGAGGGGCACCTCGAGGCCAGTCAGCACCGGCGTCCCCGCGAGCGCAGGCGCGAGCGGCGGGTCCAGGCCGCACCGTCCACCGACGCGACCCGTTCGTGTAGTCCGTAGAAGTCCGTAGAGGCTCATGGGATCGGGCCAATTGGATCGGGCACATGGGACTCGATCACGACCGCGCTACGTGAGCAAAGTACACAAGGCGGATGGGGATTCGATCTCGTACCTTCCTAAGAAATCCCCAAGTTCCCCCTCGTCCCCGCATGCTGTAGCCCCTGGAAGGCACGACTCCCCGGCAAATCAAAAACCTAAGTTCGTCACGCACGAGCACTGGTTGTGTGTGTCTCGGCTCCCCCCCAATATTTTATCGCGTCTGTCACGTCTGTCGAGTTAACGTTCACACGAGGCCCCCGGTTCGACGAGGTGCGACTCTAGCCGAGGTTGTCGGATGCCATCCGATGGAACCAACGTACGTGAAGGCCGCCCCCGCGGGGCCCGCGCATGCCGACGCAACCAGCACCAGGTCACACACTTTCACACACTGCCAAGAACTGAAATTCCGTGGCATTGTCGGATGCCGCCTTCGCGGCCGCCGCCTTGTCGGCCGCCGCCTTGTCGGCCGCTTTCTTGGCACGGAGGGGAACCTTGAGCAAGGCTTCCAGCGCTTTCACGTCTTCGAAACTGATCTTGTTCCCTGCGCCGTGCACAGCACCCAACTCACACGGCAAAAGCGTCACGCCGGCAAGAGGAGGAGCCACGCGCCCGCCAAGGGGACCCGACGCCGCACGCGCGCGCCGCCCAACTGCAAGCGCGAGCTCGCTCTGCATCGTGCGCCCGCGCGCAGCCGCCGGCCGTGATACCGCGCCACACGCCCCCCCTCCCCAGCCATCACTAGCACAGAGCTGCGCACCTTCGAGGCCGAGCATTGTGAGCGTCCTGTTCTTCTCGAGCGAGGCCGCCAGAGCTCTCGCGCCGTCGTTGCCGATCTTATTGTCTGCGGCGTGCACAGCACCCAACTCACACGGCAAAAGCGTCACGCCGGCAAGAGGAGGAGCCACGCGCCCGCCAAGGGGACCCGACGCCGCACGCGCGCGCCGCCCAACTGCAAGCGCGAGCTCGCTCTGCATCGTGCGCCCGCGCGCAGCCGCCGGCCGTGATACCGCGCCACACGCCCCCCCTCCCCCCTCCCCAGCCATCACTAGCACAGAGCTGCGCACCTTCGAGGCCGAGCGTCGTGAGTGTCCTGTTCTTCTCGAGTGAGGCCGCCAGAGCTCTCGCGCCGTCGGCGCCGATGCGATTCCCTGCGGCGTGCACAGCACCCAACCCACACGGCAAGCGTCACGCCGACAAGGAGGAGCCACGCACCCGCCAAGGGGACCCGACGCCGCAAGCGTGCCGCCCAGCTGCAAGCGCGAGCTCACTCTACATCGTGCGCCCGCGCGCGGCCGCCGGCCGTGGGACCGCGCCAACCCCCCCCCCCCCCCCCCCCCCCCCCCCCCCCCCTCCCCAGCCACCGCGAGCACAGAGCTGCGCACATCCGAGGTAGAGCGTCGTGAGCGTCCTGTTCTTCTCGAGCAAGGCCGCCAGAGCTCTCGCGCCGACATCGCCGATGCGCTTTCCTGCGGCGCGCACAGCACCCGACCCAAACGGCAAGCGTCACAACTCAAAAGGACCACACAACCGTGGCAATAGGACCCGACGCGCCGCCGAGCGCGCGTATATTAGCGTGGTTCCGCGTTCGCGGCTGCCGGCCGTGCCCAGCAGTGTCGGACCTGTGAGATCGAGCTTTGTGGTCCCATCTCGGAGTGCCTGTAGCCATGACGAGATTTCCATGAGCAACGCACTCGGAACCCTGCCATCGACCGCGGCGGCGTCAAAGGCGGCTTCATCAAACCTGTCGCTGGCCGCGGCCTTGGCCTGCTGCTTGTCGACGAGCTCCGGGAGCAAGGTCGAAGCCCCGGCACCCATGCTATCTTCCCTATCCGATCGGCGAGTATCCTGGGTCCACGGCGAGATTCCATGGTGATGCGCACGGCGAGTATCCACGGCAATTGGCCGCGCTTGCGCGTCACCGTGGTCCGGGAGCTCCGTGACCGAGGTCGAGGCTCCGGCACCCATGCTTTCGGTCTAGATTATAATTTCATTTTCGCAATTGTATGACCCTGTTAGAAGAGACTGTGGAATCCATTTTTCGTGAAACGGTTTCCTTGATTAAATCACTCAGTTTCAAATCAGGGAAGGTGGATTGTGTGCAAATCCAGAATGTGCCCTCCCCTATCCCCTTTGGTAGTAAAGGTCGAAAACGAATTCGCGCATGCTATCCCGTCCACGGTTTCATCCATCGCACGTCATCGCACGTTCGCACCGCATCGTACTTGTAAAACTACGTTCTGAACACATGTGCCACACTCACACGCCGACACCTTCCTTCAAATTCCCCCACCGCAATTCAGGGGTCCCACCAATTGGTAGGGTAACTAGGGTCACTCAGTTATATATCTCTCTCTCGTAATAATCACTTCCACTTCGCTTCTACTTTCTTACTATGAGCTCCTATGATCGTCGCCATAAACGTCGCCTGGTAGTACCACACGAGTCAGTTTCCGCTTCGACTTTCGTACGGCACGCGCGACCCGCACGTGGGATTGCACCCGACGCCCACACAGTGATCGACGAGCTTGGACGCGAGCTTGGACGCCGTCTGGTTCTCGACGAGCAGGTACAGCCCGCTCGCATACGACGGAGGCGGCAGCCCCGCGCCAAACGTGACGAGGGAGAAAGCCGAGCGCGTGAAGGCCGCCGCGGGCCCCACGCATGCCGACGCAACCACGAGATCGGCGCCCATGAGAGCCGTTAAAAGACGCGAGCGCAGTGTTTCAGGGTCTGCGCCCGCGTGTGCCGTCTGCGTCTGCGCATCGTATAAGGGCTGCTGGGCAAGCACGCGGGTGATTGCCCCTGATTGCCCCTGATGGTGTCCCTCATCAGGCAGATGGGCAGCCATGGCCGTCGAGGGCTTCATTCGCTGGCGCACCACGTCGAGTAAGCAGCGCCACCCTCCACAGGCAGCGGGTAGCGATGAGTTCCACAGCTCGGCCGCCGGGCGGAGCGTCTGGGACGGTGGGCAAGTGTGAGCATCGCGTTCGTCGCATTCTGCTTGCCATATTAGGTTGGAGGTTGCGCGTGGAGCAGCGGTGGCGGCGGCGGTGGCGGCGGCGGTGGCGGCGGCGGTGGCGGCGGCGGTGGCGGCGGCGGCGCCCGGTGCGGCGGCGCGCACAGCGGCAGCGTTGCCATCCCTATCCTTCTCCTCCTCGTCGTCATCATGATCATCGAGGAGGATGCACCCGTCGCACACGGCGCTCACCTGTGGGGAAAGGGGGGCGCCGTGATGAGCACTGGCATGCAACCGTCGCGCACGGCGCTCAACACGGCGCTCACGTCTGCGGATGCGGGGAGGGCGGCCCGCAGCTCGGGCAGTGTGGCGAGGATGCCCGCGCCGCCCACGAGCACCACCTCCCACGGACCGCCCAACAACTCCATCTCTCGCCGGATCACGCCGAGAGCCGCCAGGGCAACGGCACGGCCACGGAAGGCAGGTGAGGCCGTGGGCGACGAGAAGCCTGTGAAGAGGTCGGACGAGCAGTGCGGCACGTAGGCCGCGTGAGCGGGGTAAAAGTTGGGGTTGCTCTCGCCCGACTTGTCAAAGGCGCCCACCGCGTCGCTGTGCGCCTCGCCGTCGCGCATGAAAAAGTGCGGCAGGCCCTTTGACGACGTGAGCGATGGGTCGGCCTTGGCCCGCGCGGCGCACGACGGACCGTCCCAGCACCAGCCGTCCGCGTTGCCATCGCCAAACACGATGAGCCAGCGCGAAGTGTCGCTCGCGTTGCACCAATCGCCCGGGTCAGGCCCGTCGCAGCAGGCTCGGTAGTAGAGCGCGGCAGGCGAGCCATCGTTGCAGACGGCGTCGCTCGAGTTCAGAGAGCGCAGCGTGAGCGACATGTGCTCCTCATCAAAGCCGCCGCCGGGTGCACGGCACTGCGGCGCGGCGAGCACGAAATGCAGGCCGAGCAAGTGGGCGAGCGCTGCAATACATCGGTAGGTCCTTGAGCCGGCAGCCATGAATAGAAAACAGTGTGAACGCGTGTGTGAATGTGGGATTTCTTGGTTCTTTCCCCGACACGTAATCGACTGTAGTTCCTCGAGCCAGCAGAGGAGGCGACCCTGTTTGTGAGACATGGAGAAGTCCCACGGTTACCACGGTTCGTCCCACGGGCTGATCGTCCCACTGTTCTTCCCACAGTCCCATGGTTACCACTGTTCGTCCCACGGTTACCACGGTTGGTACCCACGGGGCACCTTGGTTGATCCTCGAGGCGGCCGCTTCTGCGGCCGCCTCCGGCGGCCCTCTCAGGTGCCGCCTTTAGTGGCGAGGGCCCGCCCCCCCTCCGAGTCTCGGGACTGGGAAGGGGCCGAGCGTACCTGTAAGGGCGCCGTGGTGGGCACTTGCATGCTGGGACCGCCCCCCCCTCCGAGTCTCGGGACTGGGAAGGGGGGCCGAGCGTACCTGTGGGGGTGAGAGCGCCGTGGTGGGCACTTGCATGCTGGGACTGGGAAGGGGCCGAGCGTACAGCTCCCCACGCCAAGTCGCATTTCGAGCACAGGCGCGGCGGCTGGCCCGTCCATCTGGAGCTCGAGCTGGATTCCGTACTCAGCAATTAACGAAGCTGGATTCCGAACTCAGCAATTAACGAAGCTGGATATCGAGCCGGATTCTGAACTCATCCCATGCACCTCGAGCCTCAGCAATTAACGAAGCCGGATTATGAACTCATCCCAAGCACCTCGAGCCTCAGCAATTAACGAAGCCGGATTATGAACTCATCCCATGTACCTCGAGCCTCTCAAATCCATCAAAACCATCATAGCCCGTGTGTCTTGAGTGCCGGTGTTGAGCGCGAAGGGGCGAGGCTCCTGCGCGCGCCGCCCTGAGCGCCGCCCGCGCTGCGCGAGGTGCCCTCCGAGCCAACAAGCGCCCGCGACGACGCCACTTGCTCGAGCTCGACGAGCCGATGGGTCCAGTGGCTCGTCTTGCGGTCGAGCTTGCTCGTCTGGTGCTGTATGTAGCGCGTCCGGCCGGCAACCTCGGCACTTGCGGCATCGAGAGTGTACTGGCGCCTCTCCTGCACCGTCACCGTCACCTGTGGCCACGGCGTCACGTCATAGACGTTCATCAATGGTCATCAGTGGTCATCAGTGGTCATCTGTAAGAAGGGCACTTGACGTCACTTCAATGGACGTTCATCATTGGTCAACAGTGGTCTACAGTGGTCATCAATGGTCATCAATGGTCATCAGTGGTCAGCAGTGGTCATCAATCAGTGGCACGTGACGTCACCAGTGGCCACGCCGCCTCGCCATGGATGTTCTTCGACTGCCTCCAGTTCGGGCGCGTGAGTACGTCGAGGGTCGGGTTGGAGGCGAGGCGCTCCTGCTCCGCGAGGAATGAAGGAGGCCATCAGTGGTAATGAGGGAGGCCATCAGTAGTAATTAGAGGCGAGGCGCTCACCTGCTCCTCGAGGAAGCCGCTTCGTCAAGAGGCAATCAGAGGCCATCAGAACAGGCAATCAAGAGGCAATGAACGACACTCACCTGCTCCTCGAGGAAGCCGCTCCAGCCTTGGCGCATCAGGCGCAGGTACTCGCCGCTCGAGATGGTGCCCGAGCCGTCCCGGTCCACCCACCTGTGGGGAGGAAAGGGCGCCGTGGTGAGCACTTGCATGCCGCTCGAGATGGCGCCCGAGCCGTCCCCCGGTCCACCCACCTGTGTGAGGGTCGCAATCAACATTCGGAATCAGATCATGTAGGGGCAGTCAGCGAGGTGGTGTCCTTCACAGCGAGATCCATGATCATCAATCGAAATCGGTCCACCCACCGCCAGATGCGCGCCATGGTCGCTGATGGGAAGGAGAGGTGCAGCAGCTGGAAGGCCATCTTCTCGAGCTCGTACAAGGTGATGAGACCGCTTTGGTCCTCATCCATGAACCGAAAGAGCTTGAAGTACGTGCTCTGGCCCTTCTCCTGCGGCCACTTGCGGCACATCGCGATGTTGAGCTTCCTTGCCCACTCGACCACTTCCTCGTCCGTCGCCGGTTGGACGTCACGCAGCTTGGCCACGAGATCTTTCCCCGTGTGCTCATCGTACTCCTCGCGCAGCGCCACCGCGCGTGCGCGCCGCTGGGCCAGAATGAGCTGCTTCGTTGCGCTTGCCGTCACCTTGTGACATTCCGCGGCCGCAGCGACATACCGTCTCTTCGCCTCGTCTTCGCGGTTGAGGAAGGGCTGCACCTCGGCGGCTGTTTGGGGGCGCTGCACGATGCGGTTCAAGAAGGCTATTCTGACCACGCCCTTGGCCGTCCTGGGGCGGTCCAGAGGCGGGAAGCTCGAGGGCATATGGGCCGCGCCGAGTCCGAGTGTGTTGCGAGGTGAATCTGACAAAGGCGGACCAATCGTAACGATTCACGGAAAAATGCATGTGCGAGTCAGGAAGTTGCAGAATCCGCATGCATTTTCCCGTGTTGCGGAATCCGTATTTAGTCCGCTCCGGCACCCATTCTCGCCGATCGGATAGGGTAGATAGGGGGCCGCACTTGCGCGTCAGCCGTCACCGTGCTCCGTGGTTCGGGAGCTCCCGGGACCGAGGTCGAGGCTCCGGCACCCATGCCTTGCCGATTCTGTGAGGTCGTCGAACCGCACAGTTTATATTCATTTTCGCCCACGTATCACCCTGTTAGTAGACTGTGGAATCCGTTTGTCAAGAGCGGTCTATTCTCCCCGCCCTTTCTTCTCTTCTCAACGGCTTCGACATGGGCTTCGATGGCTCATGCGTCGCGAGAGCGCGCGAACGCCCGCTGGGCACGCTCATTGAGCACCTTGAGCTTGGCGAGCTGGATGACCTTGTCGCTCTGGTTGGTGACCATCACATCCTGCCCCGCGAGGATCGCGTGCGCCTCCTCAGGCGTCTTGTTCGACCACTCGTCCACGAGCACCCCGCCCATGCTTGCGGGAAGCTTGTGGAGCGTCGTGATGGTCACACGCGCCTGATGAGGGAGGCACTCAGTGGTCATCAGGGCTCATCAGTGGTCATCAGGGCTCATCAAGGATCATCAGGGGTCATCAGGGGTCATCAGGGGTCATCAGCCGTCTTGATGGTCACACGCGCCTTTGGATCTAAAGCGTTCGTCAGACCGTCGCTCGTGATCGCCCGCATGCTCAGGTACGCCTCGAACTGCGTCCAGAATCGGTTCATGTAGCTCCGATCCATGAGAATAAGGACGGAGCACGTCAGGTAGAGCAGGTTGATGTTGGGGAGCATCTCTTTGAACTCGGCGGACTCGCTCGGAGTCTTATTCCTCCCTTGGGGCATCGAGCTGAAGTCGAACCACACGGCGTCGATCTCCGGATGCGCTTTCAAGTAGGCCTGCACCGCCAAAGCCTGCGCGCCGTCCGGATCTGGATCTGTCGGCGTCTCCCATCGATGGCTCACGACGAGAATGTTCTTATAGGCGCCGCTGATGCCCTCGACGAAGCCGATCGTTTTCTGGACGAGTCGGTGCGGTTCCTGTGTGCGCAGCGTCTGCATCATCGGCAGGCTTGGCTTTGCAGCGCGCCGCAGGCTGTCCGCGTTGACGAACCAAAAGCTGCACTCCATGCCCTCAGCTCCTGCCTTTTCCGCTGCAGCAACCTTCTCTGCCTCGGGGATCTGGGAGGCGAGTGCGGCTGTCGGTGCGTGCAGCATGCTGCACAGCCTCTTTCCGGGGATCGGCTTCAGGCCAAGATGGCGAACAAAGTCGTCGACCATGTCGAACTCGACCATGTCGGACACGCTCGTCACGCCCTGCTCGTCGCACCACATGACCGCCGTCTTCAGCGTCGCGTCCTGGGCAACGTTGAGAGACGTGAGCATCTGCAGGAACCCCAGCTCCGTGGCTCGGCGCCTCAGCTCCTCTGGCGCCTCCGCTGCTGCGGCTCCGGCCGCCTTTTCCGCTGCGGCCTTGTCGGCCGCCGCCTTCGCGGCTGCCGAAGGCGCCTGCACTAACGCAGCGCCGCCCAACGCAGCGCCGCCTAACGCAAGCGCAATCGCTGCCCCCGAGCGCATTTGCGCACGTGCGAAGTCGAGCTCCTTGGGCGTCGTGTTCTTCTCGATCAAGGCCGCCAGAGCTGTCGCGCCGACAACGACATCGCCGATGCGCTTTCCTGCGGCGTGCACAGCACACAGCCCAAACGGCAAGCGTCACAGTTTCAAAGGACCGCGCGACCGTGGCAAGGGACCCGACGCCGCAGACGCGTTCAGCGCGCGCATATCAGCATGGTTCTGCGTGTGCGGCTGCCCGGCCGTGCCCGCGCCAACCCGGCCACCCAGCAGTGTCGGACCTGTGAGGTCGAGTTCTGTTGCCCCATCTCGGAGTGCATGTAGCCATGATGTAAACACCTCACGCGGGACTCTGCCATCGACCGCGGCGGCGTCAAAGGCGGCTTCATCAAACCTGTCGCCGGCCGCGGCCTTGGCCTGCTGCTTGTCGACGAGCTCCGAGAGCAAGGTCGAAGCCCCGGCACCCATTCTCGTCGATCGGATAGGGTAGATGGGGGGCCGCGCTTGCGCCCGGAGCTCCGTGACCGAGGTCGAGGCTCCGGCACCCAAGCTTGCCGATCGGTGAGGGGTGCGCTTGCGGATCGCTCCACCGTGGGCAGGGTGCTCCGGAAGGGCGGTCGAGGCTCCGCAACCCATGTTCGCAACAGGTATGACCCTGTAAGTGAACGCTTGGATTATGTTTTCCTGCCTTGTGAACGTTAACACGACAGTCGCGACAACCGGTGCTTCGGCACTGTAATTGCCCGCTCAGAATACACACTTTGTGCATCTGATTAAGACTATGGAATTCGTTTTTCATGAGCGGTCTCTTTTATTAGTAAGCCGCGCGGCATCGCGACCGGACTGGTGCTTATCGGATTGCGTGCCGCTTGTAAGAAGCTTGTAAGTACTGTACTGTACCTCCCAGCCCCTTGTAAGTACCGACCGTAATCGACGCCTTTCACTGTTCGCGAGCTGTGGGATTTTTGGCTGCCACCCACGTTTCCCGTTCCGACAAGCAGAGCAAGCGTCAGGAGTATTCTGTTGCGCTTGTTTCGACCTAGTAGCTAGCTTGCCCGTTCCGACGTTCCAACAAGTGGGGAGCGTGTAAAATCTGAGAACCCTTGGGAGTCAGGGGACCGCGATTGTACCATTGGAATCGCCGACGCGCGTAGAACGAATTAGGCGTAACGACTCTGTGCTGACCCAATTAGGCAAGAACGCAAGATTGCATGCGGAATTCGCGACAACCTGCTTCCCGCTTGGCGCTGCACATTGCTTTAGTCCGCGCGCAGTTGCATTTGCAACACCAGGAACGCGGCGTTGCATGCAACCCCCCAAGTTCAAGAACTTGCCGTAAATGGCTCGCTGTCTGTTCGTCCATGACTCGACTGTAATGCAACACCATTCATCGACACCGAGGTCGCACCGAACAGACTAGATGATGCGAGCGCTGCCCAAGCTCAACTCGCCTCGGCCGTCGGCCGTGAGCCACCGCCTCGTCGACGCCGAAGCGCAACCGCTGAGCGAGTGGAAGGCTGCCGTGAGCGCCGAAGCGACCGTTCGGAAGCAGATCGCCAAGGTGCAACGCGAGCTCCTCCGCAAGAGGCAGATGGTGGCGCTGGCCGAGGCGCAGAGAGCCAAGGACGCAAACGCGGCGCGGCTTCGCGAGCAGCTCGAGGAAAATCGCGGCGCGACGATGGTGCACATCACCGCGCACGTGCTGCCGCTTCACGAGGACGAGATCACCAAGCTCGCCGAGCTGCTCAACCACAAGTGCACGCCATCCGATCCGAAGACGCCGAGGATCGTTTGGTCCAAGTGCTTCAAGCTGGTCGACACGGACGACTCGGGCCGCATCTCGTTCAGTGAGTTCTCCTACCTCTTCCGCTCGCGCGACGGCCTCGCCATGAGCCACGAAGCTTTGAGTGATGACAAGCTTTGCGCGCTGTGGAAAGCTCTCGATACCGATGGCTCCGGCCAGTTGTCCATGGGCGAATTCGGCGCCTTCATGCGGCGGGGGGAGCCCGCGGCGGCGCGCACGGCGGCCGAGGCGGCGCGCGCACGCCTTGCGGCGGCTCGACTCGAGGCTCAACGTCGTCAGACCGCCGAGGAGCATGCTCGATCCGGTCGCGATGTGACGGCACAGCTGGCTGCGGTGGCGCCTGCTACCGACGAGGAGGTTTGTGAGAGAGTGTGCAATCCACCTGATGGCACCTGATGGCACCTGATGGCACCTGATTGGAACAGGTCACTTATGATCGCTGAGATGGTGGCTGATGATTGCTGATGATCGCTCATGGGTACAGGTCGCTGATGATTGCTGATAGATTGCTGAGATGGTCGCTGACGCCCGCTGATGATTGCTCATGGGTACAGGTCGTCGCCCTCTCTCGAAAATGCAATCGGTTCCTATACGAGGCATGCGGCGCCCAGGACGGCGGCGCGTACTTCCGCCTCTTCCGCACGATCGATCACAACCGCTCGGGACGCATCGACTTTGGCGAGTACACGGAGGCTGTGCGGGAGGTGCTCGGATGCTCGCAGAGCGAGTTGCCTTGATTGCCTCCCTCATCGCCCCCCCCCCCGATTGCCTCCCCCATCAGGTGCTCGGATGCTCGCAGAGCGAGTTGCCTTGATTGCCTCCCTCATCGCCCCCCCCCCCGATTGCCTCCCCCATCAGGTGCTCGGATGCTCGCAGAGCGAGTTGCCTTGATTGCCTCCCTCATCGCCCCC
>ERZ761574.1791-NODE-1791-length-12867-cov-1258.605838_pt1 | contig 12867 bp, 10 predicted proteins | sample MGYA00374950_ERZ761574 | MGnify/ENA primary metagenome ERZ761574 (study PRJEB28895, sample SAMN07631631) | mixed culture metagenome | isolation source: Freshwater growth medium | place: USA: Seattle, Washington | collected 2016-10-03 ... | reverse complement strand
CCCAAGCCGAGAACGAAAGCAGCGGCTGAGATGGAGAGCGAGCTGGAGCCGCTGGCGGCGGCGAGCGTGACGCCCGTCTGGGCGATCAGCCGCGTATGCGCCGAGCAGCAGCCCGTGCTGCCCAAGCCGAGAACGAAAGCAGCGGCAGAGATGGAGAGCGAGCTGAAGCTGCTGGCAGCAGCGAGCGTGACACCTGTCCGGGCGATCAGCTGAGTACGCGCCGAGCAGCAGCCCGTGCTGCCCAAGCCGAGAACGAAAGCAGCGGCTGAGATGGAGAGCGAGCTGGAGCCGCTGGTGGCCGCGAGCGTGATGGCCGTCTGGGCGGGCAGCCGCGTAAGCGCCGAGAAGCAGCCCGTGCTGCCCAAGCCGAGAACGAAGCAGCGGCTGAGATGGAGAGCGAGCTGGAGCCGCTGGCGGCGGCGAGCGTGACGCCCGTCTGGGCGATCAGCCGCGTATGCGCCGAGCAGCAGCCCGTGCTGCCCAAGCCGAGAACGAAAGCAGCGGCTGAGATGGAGAGCGAGCTGAAGCTGCTGGCAGCAGCAAGCGTGACGCCCGTCTGGGCGATCAGCCGCGTGTGCACCGAGCAGCAGCCCGTGCTGCCCAAGCCGAGAACGAAAGCAGCGGCAGAGATGGAGAGCGAGCTGGAGCAGCAGGTGGCGGCGAGCGTGACGCCCGTCTGGGCGATCAGCCGCGTATGCACCGAGCAGCAGCCCGTGCTGCCCAAGCCGAGAACGAAAGCAGCGGCTGAGATGGAGAGCGAGCTGGAGCAGCTGGTGGCAGCATCATGCCCGGCAGGGCGATCAGCTGCTTGCGCCGAGCAGGCTGCCCATTCAGAAAGGGAAAACAGCAGCCGCGATGTAAAGCTATCCGAAGCCGCTGGTGGCGGCGAGCGTCACGCCCGTCAGGGCGATCAGCTGGGAGCGCGCCGAGCAGCAGCCTGTGCTACTCAAGCCAAGAGCAGAGCAAAAGCAGCGGCTGGGATGGAAAGTGAGCTGAAGCCGCTGGCGGTGGCGAGCGTGACGCCCGTCTGGGCGATCAGCTGTGTACGCGCCGAGCAGCAGCCTTTTCTGCCCTGGCCGAGAACGAAAGCAGCGGCTGAGATGGAGAGCGAGCTGAAGCTGCTGGCAGCCGCGAGCGTCGTGCCCGGCAGGGCGATAACCTGCGTGGAGATGGAGAGCGAGCTGGAGCTGCTGGCAGCGGTGAGCGTCTTGCCTGGCAGGGCTATCAGCTGCGTGAGCAGAGCAGCAGCCTGTGCTTCCCAAGCCGAGGGCAAAAGCAGCGGCAGGGATGGAGAGCGAGCTGAAGCCGCTGGCGGCGAGCGTCATGCCCGGCAGGGCGATCAGCTGCGTACGCGCCGAGCAGCAGCCCGTGCTGCCCAAGCCGAGAACGAAAGCAGCGGCTGAGATGGAGAGCGAGCTGAAGCTGCTGGCAGCGGCGAGCGTCACGCCCGACAGGGCGATCAGCTGCGCGCGCCCTGAGCGCCGAGAACGATGGCAGCGGCTGAGATGGAGAGCGAGCTGAAGCCGCTGGCAGCGGCGAGCGTCATGCCCGGCAGGGCGATCAGCTGAGTGCGCGCTGAGCAGCGGCCCGTGCTGCCCCAGCCGAGAACGAAAACAGCAGCCGAGACGGAGAGCGAGCTGAAGTCGCTGGTGGCGAGCGTCACGCCCGTCAGGGCGATCAGCTGCGTGCGCGCCGAGCAGCAGCCTGTGCTGCCCAAGCAGAGGGCAAAGTTGCTCAGATGAAGAACAAGCTGAAGCCGCTGGCGGCGAGCGTCACGCCCGGCAGGGCGATCAGCTGCGTGCGCGCCGAGCAGCAGCCTGTGTTGCCCTGTCAGAGGGCGAAGGCAGCAGCCTGTGTTGCCCTGTCAGAGGGCGAAGGCAGCGGCCAAGATGGAGAGCGAGATGAAACCGCTGGCGGCGGCGAGCGTCATGCCCTTGCGCATGCCCTTCAGTCAGGTCAGCTGCGTGCATGCCGAGCAGCGGCCGGTGCCGCCCGAGCTTCAAGCAGCGGTTGATTGGGGCGATGGATGGAGCGGACGTGATGACGAGGCGCTGCGTTGCCCGGTCGGCTGCTTGCCACGTCATGACGCGCAGCATGAAGTCGGCGACCTCGCCAAACGGCAGCGCTGGCGCGCCGTCTGCGACCATCCATGAGAGCGACGGTACCAGCGCCTTCAGCGCAGTGCCCTTGTCATCGTCTTCGAAGATGGCGACGTGGGCGCCGCGAAAGGCGCGCGTCTCGTCGAGAGTATGGGCTGTATCGGGGTCGGTAGCGAAGCGGACCATGACCGGCAGTGTTGCCAGGTCACCAGATCCTCAAAACGCTTGAGCGTGGCTCGACCGCGACGGCGACGAGCGCGACCGAATGCGCCTTGCGCGATGCTCCATCGCGGTGATGCCGGAATCCTGAGGAGTCTCAGCTTGATGATTCCTTCATCACCGCGCCTTGTCGCGTTTGCACAAAGTGAATGTGATCTCACAACACCAAGTGTGAACGTTAACACGACGCGACAGCGGCAAAAACTGCCTGCTCAGAATACACACACCTTACACGTGTGTGAACTTACGGTGTGAAAGAGCGCTGTATACAGTGAGGGTCACCAAATAGTCAACTTCGTTGGGTCGCGGAACTTCATCTACTTCACAGAATCGACTCTCAGAGTGACAGGGGTGACACTTCAGGTCCTCTGTGAATTGGCTGTTAATACTGGGTGTACATGATGAATGAATTCATGAACTTCTGGGGGGCGCAAACCGTGCACACGTACTGCACATGTAACGTACACCGGGCCGTAACCGGCCGGTACGGACTCAGGGCTGCACTAGGGAGGGTTTGTCATATGATCTTTGCTTGCTCTTCTTGTAGAACTGGCTGGACTCGAGGTGCGCCTTGATCTCGGGGGCGCGGTCGCGCATCTCCATCAAGCGCGGATCGTCCACGAAGCACACGTAGATGGCCTTGTTGCCTGCATCAACGCAGCTGAACACGACCGACGACACCACGAAGCCGATCAGGGCACCGAAGCAGGGCTGCGTCCAGCTGTAGTCTGCACTGATCTTGTGGCTCTGGAGGGTGAGGTAGCCTGCGCCCACGCCCACGCCTGCACCGCACAGGCAGCCGAGCCAGAGCACAGGCCCCACGAGCGTCGACTGCGCGACGGCGCCGATACCCGAGTCTGAGAGCATCCTGAACACCTTGCTGCCAGCCGAGGTGAATCCCACACCGTAGAGCGCCTGCGGGGGTGAGGTCGAGGAGAAGGGCACGTGTTGGAGAGAGCTCAGTAAGAGAGGGCTCGATGGCTCACTGGCAGCAGGGAGGGTGAGAGAAGCTGGCGCGTGGCGCGATGTCGGGCTAAAGGTGAGAGATGCTGGCGCGTGGCGCGATGGCGGGCTAATAAAAGGTGGGCCAGGCGCAGGCCAGGCGAGCAGGGCACGACCAGGGAGCGGTGGCGCGACGCGCACGATGTAGCAGTATGCCCACTCAGTGAGCCACTCGATGCAGTTCTTGAGGCAGTTGAGCACGCAGACGAAGCAGCAGCAGATGAGCTGGAGGAGGCAGCCTCCATTAGCTGCGACCCGATCCGCGATGATCTTGCACGTGTAGTAGATGGCCTCGAGGATGGCCACGATGAGCGAGCCGAAGGCGACCGAGCCCAAATAGTTGGTGCACGCGCGCTTGAAGCCGGTCATCGTGACAGGCTTGCAGCAGGCGATGTGGCCCTCGTTGATCGAGTCAGGGTCGAAGTACCAGCTGCAGATCACGTGGCATGCGGTCAGATGCGCGATATTGACGAAGACCTTATGGCCCCACCACGCGACGACAAGCATTCCGAGGAGCACGCCGATCCACGTGCTAAACGTGAGGCTGTGATTCACACCGCCCGCCGCAAAGATATTGGCCTGCATGTAAGCACCGAACCACACGACCCACCACACCATGGTGAGGACCGCCATGCCGCAGGCGACGAGCACGGTTCCCGGGCACACTGCGAGCACGCCCGAGACGAGCGAGAGCATCTTTGCGGAGAACCTGAGGCGCTCCCAGATGCAGATGAGCCATAGCAGGAGCAGCGCACCCAACGTGAAGCCCACGACCGTGCTGACCGACGCCCATAGCTGATAGTCGTCGGTGCAACGCTGACCCTCGCCTGCCCACTGCCTGCAGTTCAGCGCAGCGTTTAGGCATAGGAAACCCATGAGGAAGAAGAGCGCGACCGACAGCAGGCTGAGGCTGATTACCAGACAGAAGGCGGCGACGTACATGATGCCGATGAAGAGGAGCGCCCAGATGAGCGAGAAGATAACCCCGTAGCCAAAAGTGTACACGCTGGCGTCTGTGAGCACTGCCATTGTCTGGTTATTGAGGCCCGAGGCCGTCAGCGCAGTACCAGTGCGATCGTCGGGCCAGCCGGGTGCCCCGGTGCCGACCCAGATGGAGAAGAAGACGATGGCGAAGGTGATGTTGGCGACGAACAGGAACGCGAAGGGGCAGTCCGCACAGCCGGGCTGCCATGCGTTTTTGCCCACGACTCTCCCCGTTTCCGACTGGTCGCCCGTTTGCGTCAAAGGCGTCGACTCTGCTGGCATGGCGTCGGGCAGGTCTTTGGTCGCCAAGGAAGGCCAAGCCCAAATAAGGAACGAAGATCATGCCGAAATAGGTAGGGTCGAGAAGAAATTATTGCGAGGCGGTTTTGGTCCGTGGTCCGTTGTCCGTGAGGTCCGTGGTCCGTGGTCCGCTGCTGCCTGTCTGCTGGCGCTGGCGGCGCTGATGACGGCAATATTGCCTGCCTCGCCTGCGCGCGCAAAGATGTGCATCTAGGTTTTATAATACATTAATACTGACGGCGAACATAACACTTTTAGCAAATGCCAGAGTAAACAGTAATCAACGATTTGATCAGCAATCGCTCTACTCTGTCTACGTGCTCACGCCGACCGAAGCACGCAACCGCAGGGACGAGGCTCCACACAGATGTGTGATGCCGACCGAAGCACGCATTCAGCGTTACAAGGCAGCTGGACGCACAAGAGCCTCGGACGAGGTTGCCTACACTATCAAGCACGGCTTCCCAAGGGCATCAAGAGGAGACGGATACGGCAATGTCGCACACGCATTTGCTACGCATTTGCCATGATGCAGCAGCCGCATGTCGCCGGCGCCTGAGTGGCCGTGGGAGCTGACGGGGTCGGAGGGCACTGTTCTTCCACAACACACAGAGCTCCGCGTCCCCATCGTGGATGCAGTCTACAACTGGATGCAGCCGCAGCGCCCCACCGCGACTCCCAACGGTCGCTCCGTCGAGGTGCTGCTGTCAAATCAAGCGAAGTGTGGTGTGTACATGCTTGCAGACACCGAGTTCGTTCAGCCAGGCTGGAGCCCCGCGGAGAGCATCGATCACGACGTTGATCCCTTTGCGCCTGATGTCGACAGTCCGGAACCAATTAAAGCTCGCGACGTCTACTCCCGCATCTACGACATCTCTTTGCCCATCGTAGACTGCCGTGGCAACGTCCTCGAGCGCTGGAACCGGCGTTCACCCGACCGCACCCCATTTGCTGCCACAGCAGCTGGCCGACAGATTCTCACCGAGGCCATCGAGCGTCTGCGCTCTTACCGCCTTGAGGCGCTGTGCATCTGCTGGGGAAACCCGGAACTCGTCCTGTTCACAATGGCCGGTGTGCGGCCGCCTGACCGCTCGAATGGGATTGACGTCTGACAGGCCCTTCTCGCAGTCATGCCTTGGTGCAAGCCTTCAGGCAGAGTCCCATTCTCGATGAGCCAGAACCTCATCGTGCCCTTCTTGGGCTTGCGCCTGGGCCCCCTGCATTGGGCCGAGCCAGACACGTTTGATGAAGCCGTCACCATCACCGCTTTGCTGGACGGGCTTCATGCCCGCTTTTATGCAAAGTCTGCGTCTACCGCTGCAACTACGTTTACGGCCCCCGCCCTCTGTCCCGCCACCACTGCAACGAATGCCGTCCCCGCCTCAGACTCAGCTGGCACCACCAATCCCACCTCCGTTGCCGCCACCACTTACCCTGTTTCCACAGTGATCAACTCGGCCTTTGCCGCTGCCTTCCAATCGTCAGCGTCCCACCCTGCGGCCAAAAAGGCTAAGACGGGTGTTGCTGCCACATCCAAGGAAGTCGATGAAGCATCCTCAATGAAGCTGACCTCCTTCTTCCACCCGAAGTCGTGAAATGATTAGGGGTCACAATAACGTGTCCTTTGACCTACTGCACACTTGGGCGTCGTCAAGTCGATTTGCGGACAATCACGAGATCGCTGACAGGTTGGCGAGCCTGATCTGGTGAAGGTTTGGGGTGGAGGGGGGGTAATTCCTCAAGATGGCGGTTGGAGGGCTTCGGTGGTACTTCGGTGGGGTGAGAGCCTGCCGCCGCTACCCCTTGTGATGCCCAGACCACGCATCACGAGCATGAAGTTGGGGGGAGATGAGGGAGATCGATACACACTTCTGGCCATGGCCTCTTATACAGAGCCTGTTTGGAGAGCCGAGTTGAGGAAGTGCGATAGGTCTGGGAGTGGCGGGAAGGGTCTGGGTACCGCCTGGCCGTCGTCCAGTAGCTGTCTCGGTTGTCTGCTGTGTCTGTCAGTGTCTGCGGGTACCTTGATACTGGAACGTCCCGAGCTTGGTCCTCGCCAAACCAGAAGAAATGCTCTCGCTCTTGACAGCCGATCGAGAGACGTCCATCAAGTGCCGACATTTCAATGGACGAATCCCGGCGATCCGATGCGCGCCTGGAGCTGCCACGAGCTGTATTGCTGGGCATGCGCCGAGCGGAGCATGGCGACATTTATGGCGACGTTGGCCGACGTGGCTGATACGCGCCTCAAGGATCGACCTACCACTTATCCTGATTCGCATTGGGTATGGATATGTCGTCGTACGGATCGGTTGCGAGGCCAAGTACATCTGCATCCTCATATTCGGCCTCGCCCTCTTCTTTCCTATCTTCGCGGCCCACCTCCAAGACGACAAAAGTTGCAGGGAAAAGTTGCCTATCCTTCACGCGCTTCATGGAACTTTGCCCACCAGGTGGCAGGAAGGTTGAGAAGTTCACACTGGAGGAAGCCGAGGCGACCGCTGCACATGATGGACTCGTCCTCGTTCCTTCCAGGAAGAACCCTTCGAGGTACAAGGGTGTTACCCTGCTTGAGAAGTACGGCAGATGACACCCAGAAGCACATTGGAACCTATGCAACGGTTTGAGCTGCTGTGTTAGAATACGCAAGGTGGCTTGGGCCAGAGAAGGCAAAGATGGAGGCCGCAGCTGTCCTCGAGGACGACGTCTGATTGGAATCACGCGAGTGGGGACTGGGGTACTGTGAGTGAGGGTGGACTTTGCGTCGCTCTCGATCTCGCACCTCCCTACAAAATACCATCTCCCCCCCCTCTCCCCCCCCTCCCCCCAACTGCATGCGAGGGACAAAAACGGCGCGTTTCGTCCGGAACTCCGTCCCAAATTGCGGAGACGCGGTCTGAGCTCGTGGCAAGCCCATCGACGACCCTGTGTCCACGATGCCCATCGACGACCTTGAGGATCTGCACGCGGCCGTCGATCCGGCCGCGGCACGCGTGCTTCGCACGGGCGTGCGCCGGCGGGCGCACCGCGAGGCTACAAAAGACGATGCGCCGCGCATTGGTGCCGACGAGGCTGGCGACGCCGCCGAAACCGCGGACGTTGCAGTCCCTGGCACGGCGCGCATCTACCTCAAGACGTACGGCTGCTCGCACAACTCGAGTGACTCCGAGGTGATGGCCGGCCAGCTGCAGCAGTTTGGCTACCGCCTTGTGGGCGAGGCGGATCGCGAGGTCGCCGACCTGTGGCTAATCAACTCGTGCACGGTCAAGAACCCCTCGCAGGAGCACATGGCGACGGACCTGAAGCGTGGGCGCGCGCTCGGTAAGGCGCTCGTCGTCGCCGGCTGCGTATCACAAGCCGAGCCTGACCTCGACGCGCTCGCGGGCCTCTCGATCATCGGTGTGCAGCAGATCGACCGCGTGGTCGAGGTCGTGCAGGAGGCGCTGCGCGGGCACACGGTGCGCCTACTCGGTCGGGGCACGCGCCCGTCGCTCGAGCTGCCCAAGGTGCGCCGCAACCCGCTAATCGAGATCGTCGCGTGCAACACGGGCTGTTTGGGCAGCTGCACCTACTGCAAGACCGTGTACGCGCGCGGCCGGCTCGGGTCGTACTCGCTGGATGCGCTGGTTCAGCGGCTGCGCTCGGCGCTGCTTGAGGGTGTTGTGGAGGTGTGGCTCACGTCCGAGGACACGGGCGCGTACGGGCGCGACATCGGCTCCTCGATGCCAGAGTTGCTCGGCGCGCTGCTCGAGGGGGTGCCCGAGGGCTGCATGCTGCGCGTCGGCATGACCAATCCTCCGTACATGCGCGAGCACCTGCCCGCCATCGCAGCGCTGCTCAGCCACCCGCGCTGCTACGCGTTCCTGCACATCCCAGTCCAGTCGGGCTCTGACCGCGTCCTGCACGCGATGCGGCGAGAGTACACGGCCGCCGAGTTCCGCGAGGTGGCCGACGCGCTGCTCGCGGCGGTTCCGGGCCTCACGATCGCAACGGATATCATCTGTGGCTTCCCAGGGGAGACCGAGTCGGACCACGCAGAGACCCTGCGCCTGGTGCAACAGTATCGCTTCCCCGTGCTCAACATCTCGCAGTTCTACCCGCGGCCGGGCACGCCCGCCGCGCGCCTGCCGCGCATCGCGACCCACGTAGTCAAGGAGCGCACGCGCGAGGTATCAGCCCTCTTTGCTTCATATACGACGCTCGACGGGCTCGTGGGCACCGAGCAGCGCGTGCTCGTGACTGAAGTCGCTTCGGACGGGGTCCACCTCGTCGGGCACACCAAGGGGTACGCGCAGGTGCTGCTGCCCGCGGTGGCCGAGCACATGGGCTGCACCTTGCGCGTGCTCATCACATGCGCTGCCAAATTCTACTGCAAGGCGGACGTGCTCGAGGTGCTGCATCTGCCGTCGCACCCCGAGGTGGCGGCCAAGGTGGTCGGGCAGGCTCACGAGGCCAAGGAGCACCTCGGGCGTACCAAGGAGCGGCGGGCGGCCCAGGCGCGCGCCGCACCGATGGCTGAGGCTGAGGTGACCTCAACGCCGCAAGAGGCGGCAGCAGTGGCGGCGCGAGCGACGGCGGACGCATCCGAGGCGATTGCGGAGGAGGAGACGGCACAAGCAGCGGTGGCGCCGGCGGTGGCGCCGGCAGCTTGGGCAACATCGACGAGCTGCGCGGCTAGCACCGAGTGCTGTGGAGGTGACTGTGATGGCGGCAACAGCAGTACTGAGAATGCTTGCGCTTGCCACGAGCAGCCGCCTGTAGAGGTCACAGCAGGCCATTCCAGAGGTTGTGGGAGTTCGCCGGCGGCGTTGGGTGGGCCTGCGGCACTCGAGCTTGAACGTGGAGGCCCCGCACTTTGGCATACGCCTCGCGAGGGCCGTGTCGTGGCAATTGCGGTGCTTGGATGCGTGGTGCTATCAGCAGCGCTTGCCGTGTGGGGACGCGGGGCTGTCCGGGCGGGGGCGCCGAGGTGAAACCAGACCATTCCGCCACGGGATCCGATTTTTTATTCGGTTGTCGTGTGTGTGATACAGTCAATAGTGCTTGTGTGCCCGCGGGGTTGCGGACCCGCGGGGCGGGGGATGTCTGTTCGTATGCCCGCGCCGGTGCGCGGTGGGGGCAACCACGCGGGCGGCCATCGTACGGCATGCGGACGCTGCATCCGATCGAAGTTCGAACTTCCGGACCGGTGCCGTTCTACTTACGGCGTGAGTTTCTTCGCTTCGTATCGGCGGCGGCCGGCCGGCGCCGTCAACGACAATTTTATATAGTTTGCAACAATTCCACCTTTCCACGCGCTAGCGGGTCCGGGTGGCGGGTGCGCGGGGTCCGGATACAGTGCGCGCCGCGCAGCACCGGGGCACGCACGTGCACCCCCGATAACCTGACGATAACCGCTCGGGCTGGGCCCGGCCGCGCGCGCGGCGGGGGCGATACCGCGCCCCCGGCCGGGGCGCCGCGGGCCGGCGGAGCGTCGAGCGACGCTAGTCGTTCGCAACATATCGCTACACGCTAGATCGTAAATTGCGGTCGGTACACGCTTTCTCGTATCTGACTCTGCGGACGAACCGCGACCCGGGGGCCACGGCTTAGAGCACATAATCAGCTCAACACCCCCATTCGTGCGCACACCCCACAGCCGCCGCATACGGGCGCCGCGAGCCGTTCCCCCAGCCTCTGACGATCTGACTACGACAAAGCAGGCTCGACGACGACGGCACGACGCGCACGAGTCTCACTGGAAAGGTGCCATGCCCATCGACGGTGGCATCGTTTCCGAGTCGTCGTTGTCGAGCGTGTCGAGCGCTGCTAGGTTGAGCATCGACGCGCTGCTCGCGACCCCAGGCAGTTGGGAAAAGCGCCCGCCTTGTTTGCTGTCGACGCTCCCACTGCGCCCGATGGGAAACCCAGACTGGGTTGACGCAGGCGGCGTATCCGAAGGCCGGTCGCCGTCGTACGCCGAGAGCTGGATGTACGAGGGCAGCTTGCCGCGCGTAAAAGCCGACGCGCCGCCCATGCTGCTATTGCTTTTGCGCAGGCCGGGAGTATCGGCGCTCGCGGCGGCGGCGGCGGCGCGGCTCACGGCGATGGACTGCTGCAGGCCCGCGGCGACCTCGTCGAGGCAGAACTCGATCTCGCAGAGAGATCGGATGAGCTCGAGATGGGGCCACGTAGCACGCTCTCCGTCGCGCGTGTACTGCTTCACGCGCTCCTGGTCGAAATTCGAGAGGAACTTGCTCATCTCTCGGAGGCCCCATGAAGGGCGGATCGTCACGGTGCCCTCGTAGTCCTGTAAGATGAAGTCGACGCCACGAAAGCCGCCCGGACGGAGCAGCCTGCCGCTCCAAAGCTTGTTCGCACCCTGCAGGAAGCCGATGAGCTGGCACTTGAGCAAGTTGTTCATCTGCTCGAGCCAGGGCAGGCCGGTGCCGTCGATGGGCACGCTCAGCGGCGCGAGAGGGCTGACCTGCGACACGATGAACTGGTTGACGTTGAAGAGCTCCATTAATCGCTCCTTCGGAAGGTCGGCCTGCATGCCGCCGTCCGTCCAGGTCCAATTGCCCGTCTTGAAGTATGGTTCGAGGCGCCCGTCGCGCCCCTTGGCCTGGAGCTCGACGGCCTCGAAGACGCCTGGGATCGCGCAGCTCGCGAGCGATGCGCAGTGCACCAGCATGTGGGGCGTCGTGAGATAATTGCACAGGAGCGGCGGCGCCTTCCCGTCAGAGCGGGTGACGGTGATGTTCAGCACACGGCCCGTGCGGTCGAAGGCCTCGAGGAACGTCACGTACCCGATCAGATTGATCAACGTCGTCTCGAGCACCTGATGAGCAAGGCATCCAGGAGCCATCAGAAGACATCAAAGGCAATCAGAGGACATCAAGACCATCAGAGGACATCAGAGATGTTTCAGCGTCGTCTTGAGCACCGTGTTGTCGAGCATTGTCTTGCCCTGTTGCTGCCGCTTGAGGTGCCGCTTGAGGTCCCAATCCACGGTGGACGCCTTGAGCAGATTGCGCTCGCCATCGTTGTCCTCCATGTCCGCCGGCGACCATCCACCTGGGGTGACACCCGCAGCTGCACGCGTGTCGGCCGCAAGCCGTTCCAGGTCGGCCGCCGATGCGCTGGGGGTGCTATTGCGCAGTCCGAAGAACCTGAACGTCTGGAGGATGGTGGGACCCGTGAGATCAAGGAGCTCACGCAGCTCGTCATCCTTACGGCTGCACACGCACGCGGCGACAATCGAGCCCGCCGAGGTGCCAGCGATAATCCGAGGCAGCAGCCCCTCGCGCTGGAGCGCCGAGACCACCCCCATGTGTTTGACGCCAAAGGCCGCGCCTCCGGAGAGCAGCAGAGCCGTCCGACCGAAAGCATGCCGCGTCTCGTTGATGAAAGCGAGGCGCTGCGCCGGCCGCGACGACCCTGGCGCCACGCCGGACGCGATGTACCGCAGTGCCGAGCACACCTGGTGCTGGTACTCCTCGATGCGCTCGCGCGCCGCGCGGTGCTTGCGCAGCCAGGTCGAGCCGTCGCGCGAGTAGCCGGCGCCGCCCGACTGCTTACGCATGAGCTCGGAGCGCAGATGGTACATGAGGCCGAACTCGTCGCCATTGGCCTGCAGCTTCGCATAGGTGCTTGCGCGCTGCCGCATCAGCTCGAAGAACTCGTCGTTGCGCATCCCTCGAAGCGTCTGCGGATTGGCTGCCTCGATCCGCTGCTGGCATAACTTGTACTGCTGGTACGTGGTCGCGTCGTCGAGCGCGCGCTCGTCCTTGTTCGGAATGAGGAGGCCTCGACGTACCTGATTGCGCAGGCGCTGCAGAAGGAATGAGGAGATCTGCACGCAGAGCACGAGTGCGAGCTGCCGTAGGTGGCCCGAAGGGTTGAATGTGATCTCGAGGAATCGCAGCGCCAGCTGCGGGAATTTGATGAAGGCCCTTTTGATGAGGCGCACGATCACGCGCACAAGTTGATCGAGAGGGGAGGACATCGGGGAGGACATGATCGAGAGGGGAGCGCGTCCTCCGACGGTCGGTTGCTCACGTGAACTCCGCGGATCTGGAGTCGGCGAGATGACTGGAGTGCGCTCTCGAAGTCTCGATCAGGCCGCCACGATCACATCAAGCAAGCAAGCAAGCAAGTTCAAACATGGCGCGCGCCCTGCTCGTCGCGGACCCGCTCCTCGCGGCGACCGCGGATAACGACGCGCACGAGGCACGGCCGGGGCATACGCCTGCCGGCACACCGACAACTACGCTGTCCTTTG
>ERZ761574.1789-NODE-1789-length-12876-cov-106.263240_pt1 | contig 12876 bp, 16 predicted proteins | sample MGYA00374950_ERZ761574 | MGnify/ENA primary metagenome ERZ761574 (study PRJEB28895, sample SAMN07631631) | mixed culture metagenome | isolation source: Freshwater growth medium | place: USA: Seattle, Washington | collected 2016-10-03 ... | reverse complement strand
ATACGTATCCTGATAACAACCCCCCCCAAACTCGATAACAAACCCCCCCTGACCCCGTACTCCTGCGTCCTGGGTATCGCGGTGTCCGGTGTGTTGTGCCCATTCAATTCCCAAACAGGTGTAGGGTTGGGGCCTTATAAACTCATGAAAAATAGTAGACCACTCCCCCTTCCGGCCCGGCTTGGGTCAAGAGCCCTTCATCATCTCGAGTCTATCTCCAGGGTCTATCTCGAGTCATGGGGGCTTTCTCGCTCTCTGACTCTGTTGTCTCTTCTCACTCCTCCCTAGTCCCTTGGTACATGTACGGTTCTACGGTAGTTGTACGTTGTGCTCGACGTCTGCGGCCTCTGTGTAGGACACGAATATTACACGAATATCTTGGCGTGAGTTTTTCACTCAGTCTCGATCAATGTTCAATCAGTCTCGATCGCTCGCTCTCAATGCCGTTACCTGAGAATCTTCACTGTAGCGTGAACAGGCAAACATCGCGACGTGATACATGTATTGATATGGGACCGGGACACACTGACCGTACGACACCTCTCAGCAGGGCCTCTCAGTAAACGACACTGACACACTGAGGTAAAATAGCGACACGTCATGACATTTTCTAGTCCGATATTTTCCAGTCTGGCAAAATGCCACATAAATTGTGCGAAATCTCAAGAACGGGCAAAACCTAATTAGGTTGTTTTCGTTGAGACCTAATCGGGCCATCACCAAGAAAATGTGACATGACAAAATCGGTCCTGGCTTTGGACCACGAACACGATTTGCCTGACCTTGCGCGCCCGTGCTTCTCGCCCGCTCGCAGAGATCCGACCAAAATGTTGCACAAAGCTCTTCTGGCCGTCGTGCTCCCGATGATCGTCGCGTTGCCGACGACTTCCGTTGACTCTGTTCTCGCAATGAAGAAGGAGCGCAGCGGACCGCCCGCACGAAAGGCAGAGGGCCTGCCCGCCGCCGCCGCCAACGCTGGCACCGGCAGCGGCAAAGGCATGCCCAACTGCTACTACCTCAAGTGCACCCTCGCGAACGGCATCAGTGCGTCCGGTCAGTCGTGCGTCCCGGACCTGTCAGGCGACTTCTGCACTTCGCCGCACTCCGTGTCCGACGGCTACTGCTACTATTTCAAGTGCAGCAAAACCAACGGCTTCAACGCCCCCGGCCAGGCTTGCGTCGTCGACCCGGACGGCGGTATGTGCCAGCGCAACCCAGTAAACCCCGACGGCACCTGGAAGATCGCCCCGTCGCCGCCGCCGTTTCCGCCGCCGTCGCCGTCGCCGCCGCCGTCGCCGCCGCCCCCGCCCCCGCCCCCGCCGCCCCCGCCGCCCCCGCCGCCCCCGCCGCCCCCGCCCCTGCCCGGCACTTACAACCTCCCCAACGGCATTTACAGCATTAAGGGAGGCCGCTACAACAAGTTCTGCGCGGATGAGGACGACCAGATCGTGTGCAACCGTGATTCTCTCAAAAGCTGGGAAAAGTTCAAGATCTTGAAGCTGAGCGACAGCACGTACTCATTCGCCCTCATTGGAGGCCAAAATGGCAAGTACTGCGCCGACGAGGAGAAAAAGGTCATCTGCAATCGTAACTCGGCTGGCGCCTGGGAGAAGTTCAGGATCGAGCAGCAGCCAGACGGGACGTACGGAATCAAGGGAGGCCGCAACAATCAGTACTGCTCCGACGAGTCCAGCAAGATGATCTGCAACCGAAATTCAGTCGGAAGCTGGGGGAAGTTCAATATCTCGCCCGCCTAGTCCGAGATCGTGATCTCGCCCGCAACGTCCGAGTCGTGATCTCGCCGCGGCCGAGTCCGAGATCGTGATCTCGCCCGCCGGAGGGGAGGAGGCGGCCTCGTGCCGGCCTCGCTCACAGGGAAGGCAGCAGATCTGTGGCGGGCTGAAACGTGTCCGCTAGAAGTGATCAGTTAACGGCGGGCGGGCGGGCGGGCCAAAACGTGTCCGCTATTTGTGATCTGTGATCTGTTAACGGCGGTCGGTCGGGCTGGCGGGCGGGCGGGCTGAAACGTGTCCGCTACTTGTGATCTGTGATCCTTATGTTGACGGCCGGGCGGCGTGCGGGCGGGCGGGCGGGAGGGCGTGCGCGAGAAACCAGATTGGCTCGGCCTCCTCGCCTGTCGGGGGGCGAGCGGTAGGACGAAAAGTGAAAATTCTCGGCGGGGCCGCGGCCGGCATCCGCGCATCTGGCTTGCGTGTTGTTCCCGTCCGTCTTCTCACCCGCACGGTCGCTACACCTCTCAACAATCAAAATGACACAGTAAACACGGCACCGCACCTCGCACAGTAACAGACACACGATGAAGATGCCCCCTCCTCCGCGAAAGTACTTCGCGCTGAATCATTCACCGGACCTCTATGCAGCTCCATCTCCACCAAAGAGTTCACAGGGTCCAGATTTTCGTGAGGAGGCCTCTCCGCGCCTGCGAGCCTCCGCCTAATGCGCAGCCGAGCTTCCGCAGCTCGCCGTGAACTGCTCGCATGAGCTATGTCACTTGCTCAGTGGAGCGCGTGACAAACCGCGCGCGTGAGCGACGTCGTGTGCTCAGTGGATTGCGGACGCTCAAGAGAGCGCGTTTGCTCCGGAGTACACGGCGCCGTCGTGGACGCTCAAGAGAGCGCGTTTGCTCCGGAGTAGACGGCGCCGTCGTCGCGCCTGCGCCAGGGGGATGAGCGTAGGGGCGGGGTGAGAGAGCGGGAGATGGCGGGAGATGGCGGGAGAAGGATGGTTTTGGTTTGGAGGGGGCGGGAGGTAGGATGGTCTGATGCACGAGATGGCGGGAGATGGCGGGAAATGGCGGGAGGTAGGATGGCCTGATGCACGAGATGGCGGGAGATGGCGGGAGATGGCGGGAGGTAGGATGGCCGCGCCGATCTACTTGGCCCGTCCCGAGGCGTTGGGAGGGGGAAGGGGGGAGAGGGGGAAGGGGGGAGAGGGGGCGGGCGGGAACAAGCGACGAAGGGTGCAGTCCGATACGGGGAGTTGCCTATCGGAGGGGGGGGAGGCAGGCAGATGGGGGTTGCGTGTGGGCGACGCACATGTCGAAGAGCTCCTCCGCGGAGGTTTGCATGCATGCGGCCGCATCGGAACGGTACTCGGTGCGGGTCTGAAGGATCTTGAGACGCGGGTCGAGTGAAGCGATGTCGTCGACGACCGAGTCGTCGTAGGGGTCGGGGCGGAAGAGGCCGCCGTTGAGGTTTCGCTGCGAGTGGCGAGTTCAGAGAGAGGAACGGGTGAGCGCATGCAATCAGAGGCAATCAGAGGGGCGAGTTCAGAGAGAGGAAGGGGATGAGGGAAGAGAGGGAGGCAGAGGGGGGTGGCGTTTGAATGGGGGTGAGGCTGGGATGGGGTCGGTGAGAGGGGCGAGAGGGGGCAGTGGTCATACCTTGATGCGAGCGACGCGGCGGTGGGCGATGCGCGAAGCGAGGCTCGAGGGGTCGTCGGCTTGGTTGTTCGGGCACACTTTGCTCGAGGTCGCCGTGTAGTCCATCGCTCCGGGCGCCGTGCCGACTGGGAAGACGCCGAAAGGCGCCTGAGCGTGCGGATGCCCATACTTTTGCTGGTTGGTAGTGGCCTCCTCCTGAGCGACCTGGTCGGCGGCAATAAACTTCTGGCTCCGGTTGAGCTTCTTGATGGCGGTCTTGCCAAACTGCCCGACGCATGCACACGCACGAAGGTCAGAAGAGGGGGCTGAAGGGCGGTGGGGCCCTCTAGTCGGTCGGGCGGTGGGGTCGTGGCATCCGAGCGAACAGCGCTCGGACGGCCACGGAGGCGGCGGCAGCATCGCTTCCCTCCCGCGAGCAAGGGCCATCCTCTCTGCGGCCGTCGAGCTCCGCACTCGAGTGCGGCGCTGGCGGCGGGCGGGTGGTGCGGGTGGCACGCACGTAGTTGGGCGCCGGCGCGGAGAGGTCGGTGACGGGGTGGTGGACGCCCTTGGATTTCTGCATCGCGATGGTCGCGGCAGAGGCCTCGCGGTAGTTGACGCCGAAGCGCTCGCGGTTCAGCGGCAGGTGGCCAGTGTAGCCAGGGATGTAGTGGATCGGCTTCTTCTCGTAGGCGTAGGGATCGTCGAGATCCCGGGCCATGTACTGCGCCGTGGTCACGTAGTCCTCGCTGAGCTCGGTCGTGTAGCCCATGCTGCCGAAGCGGATGTCATCGTCGTCATCCGCGGCGGACGTGGCTCCATAAGCGACGCGAGCCATATTGGGTCGCTGCTGGGAGGCCTTCGTCCCACGGCTTTCGTGCCCAAAAGAAAAGTTGCGTCGTTTTTTCGGCATCCGCCCACGAGGACGCTTTTAAGCGAGACAAGCAAGCAAACAAGCAAGGTTTAGGACTTGTGTGTTTCGACTAATTAGCTTGCTTGCAGCGAGACACTGAATACAAACCTCACCCCCCAGACCAAGCGTTTAACACCGCCTTTCCGCTCGGTGCGACTCGACCGACGCACCAGTGCGATTTTGCGGTATAGGGGTATTATAGTATAGCTAGGCGGAACAGTCTTGTTTTATTGTGCGTGGAGATGCGCGTGTGTATTCGTGGGTTTCGTGCGTCGTGGAAAAGCGTAGCTGGTGTGTACAGTTTGTACGAGGCACGCCTGGGATGTGTTGACCTCAGTTGCAGTTGATCCGTGCGCACCGCACAGTCCACAATGCTCATGAGGCCGGCAGCAGCTCAACTTTTGAGGCCGGCAGCAGCTCATTCAAAGGATGGCGCTGGGAGGCACTGCAGCAGATTTGAGAATGCTGTCATAGAAGCCAGCGGGCAGCTCAATTGACGCCAACGAGGAGCAGCCAAAGAAGGCGAGCTCACCGAGGCTCGTGAGGCCAGCGGGCAGCTTGATCGACTTCAACGAGGAGCATTCACGGAAGGCCTCATAGCCGATGCTCGTGAGGCAGGCAGGCAGCGCGATCGACGTCATCAAGGAGCAGCCACCGAAGGCCCACTCACCGATGCTTGTGAGGCCGGTGGGCAGCGCGATCGATGTCAACGAGGAGCAGCCCTGGAAGGCGCCCTTACCAAGGCTCGTGAGGCCGGCGGGCAGCTCGATTGACATCAACGCGGAGCAGTCATTGAAGGCTTACTGCCTGAGGCTCATGAGGCCGGCAGGCAGCTCGATTAACGTCAATGAGGAGCAGCCCTCGAAGGCGCACTCACCGATGCTCGTGAGGCTGGCGGGCAGCTGGATCGACGTCAACGAGGAGCAGTTCATGAAGGCGCCCTCACCGAGGCTCGTGAGGCCGGCGGGCAGCTCGATCGACGTCATCAAGGAGCAGCCCCAGAAGGCGCACTGACCGATGCTCGTGAGGCCGGCAGGCAGCGCGATTGACATCAACCTGGAGCAGCCCTCGAAGGAGTACTCACCGAGGCTCGTGAGGCCGGCGGGCAGCTCGATCGACGTCAATGAGGAGCAGGAAATGAAGGCGCCATCACCAATGCTCCTGAGGCCAGCGGGCAGCTCGATCGACGTCATCGAGGAGCAGCCACGGAAGGCATAATCACCGATGCTCGTGAGGCCAGCGGGTAGCTCGATCAATGTCATCGAGGAGCAGCCATAGAAGGCGTACTCACCGATGCTCATGAGGCTGGCGGGCAGCTCGATCGAAGTCATCGAGGTACAGCCCTCGAAGGCGCTCTCACCGATGCTCGTGAGGCCGGCGGGCAGCGCGATCGACGTCATCGATGTGTCGTCGCGGAACGCGTTCGCCGGCACGTGCGCCTCACCGTCGCGCAGCACGCACGCGGCGAGCAGCACCTCCATCGACGCCTCGCCCTCGCCGCGGATGCACGCGCGCACCCCTGCCATCGGATACGGTTGCGTACCATCATCATATTCTTCCGATACATCCGAAGACTCCACGCTCCTCAGCGCGGCCACGTCCACCTCGAAACCGCCCAGCCCCGTCACCTTTGCCAGGTTGGGCAGCCAGCGCGATGCGTCGACCGCGTCGGCGAAGAGGCGACCGGCGGCGCGGCTGTCCGAGAGGTCGAGCTCGGTCACCTCGACGAGGTTGCTCGTGAGCGGCAGGCCGACGCGTGCGCACAGCCGCGCGCACAGGACGCGCCGCGCTCGCGCGCGCCACGCGAGGCTCACGCCCTTGAGTGCACACAGCGTCGGCACGTCAGCGTCTGCGAGGGCGTCCTCGAGGGCGTCCTCGTTGACGAGCTGTGTCGAGAGCCAGCACACGAGCGGTGGCGGTGTGGGTGCATCGGAAGCACGCTTGACGGACATCGAGGCCGCCGTCGGCAAGACGGTCAGACTGCCAGTAAAGGCGTTCAGGTGCAGCTCGGCGCGTCCGCCCTCGCCGTAGGTGACCTTCGCCGATGGTGGCAACTCAATGACCACGTTGCCAATCTTAAGGTGTCTAAGGTCGGAGCTCGCCGCTCCGGGAGCGATGGCGTCGTCCTGAGCGTCATGCGTGAAGATCGGCTCTTCCGTCGCCGCCTGCCGCTCCGCCTCGGTGGGGAAGTCGCTCTTGACGCCCAGCAGCCGCCCGAGCTCCGGGCCACTCTTGCCGGCGAGGTGGCCGGTGCACAGGGAACGCGAGAGGAGGCGGAGAAGCTCGACGTCCACGTCGAGAAAGTGCGCGCCATGCAACAGCTGCGCGAGCTGCGCGAGCGAGCACCCCTCCAGCGCCCCGCCCTCCTCCGCGCCGCCCTCGGCGACGCGCGAGAGCGTGCGGAGCGCAGCCGCAGGCACCAGAGTGGCGAACGCCCCCTCGGCGCCGCCCGTGTCGCTCACCCAGTTGGCGAGCGCCGCCGATCGCGCCGCGGCCAAACGGGACCACGCGACCACCTCGCCCTCGGCGCTTCGCACCCTCACATCGCCGTCGTCGCCGCCGTTGACGTCGCCGCCGCCGGCGACGCCGAACCGACGTCGCTTCATTGGTTGCTTGCGGAGTTTTCCATCACAAGGCTTGACTTGTCTCTTTTGACTTGGCTTCAGTCGTAGCGAAAAAGCGATCTTACTGTTCCAACCAGTTTCGCAGGAACATGTCAAGTCTTGACTTGACTTGACATGCTTGACTTTTTGACTTGACTAGGAGTGTTCCTTCCGCGTCGCTGCATCCTCCCTGTAACCTGACGATGCAGATGTTCAGCTGGCTGCCCGCGATGGCCGACGGCGCAAAGGGCGGCCAGGCCGCGCCCGCCGACATCACGTCTCCTCGCCCGGAGGAGAGCTGGATCGACGAGCTCACCGTGAGCCAGCTGACCGACAACCCGACTGGCGGCGGCGAGGTGGAGCACAGCGCGCGCTCCATGGAGCAGCAGCGTTCGCTCAAGGAGTGGCTCGAGGGCATCAAGCCCGGGTACGCGTCGCGCTTCGCCGTGGCCTTCGAGGCGGCGGGCGTCGAGGACTCGGACGACCTGGAGCACATGGACCTCGGCATCTACCGCGAGGTCGAGGCGGCACTCGCTCAGCTGTGCGATGCGAAGCCGATGCACCTCAAGAATATTCGGCTCGCGCTCGAGCCTCTGTGCGGCTGCGTGCTCGAGGTGCCCGCCTCGCCGCCGGCTCCGAGCACGGACCGCTCCTCCACCGATCGCTCGACGGACCGCTCGACCTCGACCTCAAAATGGGCCCACGTGCGGCAGCAGCTCCGCCCTCGCGCCTCGGGGGGCGCTCAACACGGCGCTGTTCGTGCGGCCACGTCAACCGCCTCCTCGCCTGGCTCGGAGCAGCAGCTCCGCATCGTGCATCGCCTCGTGCGCGCCGCCTCGTGGACCTCCTCCTCCTCCAAAGCAGCCTCCGTTTCGTCAGCTTCGTCAGCGTCGTCCTCCAAAGAAGCTTCCGCCGCGGCGGTGCGCCGTGCGACGCCGAGTCGCCGCCGCCCGACCGGCGCTTCGTCAGCTTCGTCACATCGGTCGCAGCTTCGGCGCGCCGGCTCGAGCTCATATCTCGCCGCCTCCGCGCCCTCCACGTGCTCCCATGCCGCCACCGCCCGGGCCGCCGGCGCTACGTCCGCTCGCGCCGCGAGCACCTCGGCCAGCAGCAGCCGCGGCGGCGGCGGCGGCGGTGGCGGCGGCGGCAGCGGTGGCAGCAGCGGCAGCAGCGGTGGCAGCAGCGGCAGCAGCGGCGGCGGCGGCGGTGGCGGCGGGCGCCGGCCAGCGCCACTCGATCTTCCGCCAAGCCCCCCCGGCCGTTTCGCTGCTGTCGTCGCCGTCCCCACAGCCGCCACCCCCACAGCCGCGAGTGCCTTCACACCAGCGAGAGCCTTCACACCAGCGCCGCCGGAGCCCGCCGAGTCAGCTGCGATTAAGGCGGGATCCAGCTCAACACGGCGCTCCGGCGCGTCCGCCATCTCCACCGCCACCTCCTCCTCCACCTCCTCCGCCACCTCCACCGGCGCCTCCACCGGCACGCGCTCGCGCTTCACCAGCACGACGCCGACGCCGCCGCTGTGGAAGGCCGAAGCGCCCAGCTCGACGCCTTGTGAAGAGCCATCGCCCGCTTCGGTAATTGCCTCCCTCATCAGGGAACTTGATTGCCCCTTGATGATGTCCGCTGATGGCCACCAATTGCCTCCCTCATCAGGTGATGGGGCTACGCCTCGATTCCCCACAGCGCCTCGACGCCCTCATCGAGCCGCACGCCGATCTCGATCGTCGATTGGGACGCTCCGACGCGAATGAGCTGCGGCTCGCTCGCCTCACCTCGGCGCTCGCCTTACCGGCGCCGCCCGAGCGTGCTGCACTGACCCATCAATTTCGGTCGCCGCTCGCCGAACGGGTACTCGAGCGGCCGCTGAACCGAAGATGGCCCTCGCCTCGCATGCATGTGCTCACCACGGCGCCCTCTCGGCCGCTGAACCGAAGATGGGCCTCGCATGCACGTGCTCACCACGGCGCTCTCTCTTCTTCCCCACAGGTGCTCGAGCGATCCTATGCGGCGACGGCGGTTGCGACGCGCCTGCTCGCGCGCCCTCCGCCGTACTCGGAGGACTTTCTAGGCGTCGAGGACGGCAACAGCATCGAGGGCGACGAGGACGAGGACGAGGACGAGGACGACAGTGACGACGCCGACAGTGACGACGACGACGACAACGCTCGTCGCCGTTCGGCTCGCTCGCCACCATACGCGCGCCCGTCGACCCCTTATGTCTCCTGTGGCGCCTCGCCGGCGCTCACCACGGCGCTCACCGTCGCCACCAACCGATCGGTAGCTGGGGCGGAGGCGGCGGCCAAGGATGCGGTCGAGGCGGCCGAGGCCGCCACACAGGCGGCGAGGGAGGTGACTGCCCTGGCGGCCTTTCTGCGAGCGGACGCGACGCTTGGCGGGGGAGGACGTACCGGCAGCCCCGGCCGTGCTGTGCACTCGCCGGGCCGTGCTGTGCACTCGCATGCAAGTGCTCGCCACGGCGCCTCGCCCTTCCCCACAGGTGCGCACTCGCCAGGCCGCGGCGGCTGCGGCGGAGAGGGCGGCGAGAGCGGCGGCGGCGGCGGCGGCGGCGGCGGCGGCGGCGGCGGCGTGCCGGCGGGTGGCGGTTTCAGCTTCGGCGAGCCACCGTCCTGGCTCATCTTGGCCGCGGCGAAGGGATGTCGCAGCCTCGAGGACGTGGGCAAGGTCACGTCGCTTGAGCAGAATGGTGGCCCTATTGACGCCCTCGACACGGACAGCACGCTCCTCGCTGAGTACGTCGAATTGCCTCGAAGGACGCCTCGAATGACGCCTCTGATGGCCTCCCTCATCAGGAACCGGATGGCCTCGAATGACGCCTCTGATGGCCTCCCTCATCAGGAACCGGATGGCCTCGAATGACGCCTCTGATGGCCTCCCTCATCAGGTATGATCGATGGCTGCTCCATGCGTCCAAGCGCGCCGAGTATTGGCATTCGAGGCTCGAGGACGTGCGGCGCGAGATTGCGAGCTCAGTGGCCCCTTGATTGCGTCCCTCATCAGATTGATTGCGCTTGATGACCCTCGAGGACGTGCGGGCGCGAGCAGGCCCTCGCTGATTACCACTGATGACGTGCCTTGCATGCAAGTGATCACCACGGCGCCTCGCCCTTCCCCACAGGTGCGGCGCGAGCAGGCCCTCGCCGCCCAGCGCGCCGAGCACGCTCGGCACGGCGCGGACCTGCAGAGGGCCGCCTGGTCGCAACGGGCGTTGGCGCAGCAGGAGCGGCAGCGGGTGACGAAACTGAACCAGCTGCGCGCGCGCGGCGTCAAGCGCGAGGCGGCCGCGCGGAAGGCGGATAAGCGGCTGAGGGATGCGCGTTGGATGGGCCACGTGGAGGCGCTCCATGACGAGGTGAGCGAGATTGCGATCTGATTGCGAGATTGCGAGCTCGGGCTCGGAGGTGAGCGAGATTGCGATCTTTGTGGCCCTTGATTGCATCCCTCCTCAGATTGATTGCGTCCCTCCTCAGATCGATGGCGTCCCTCCTCAGACTGATTGCGCTTGATGACACTTGAGTGCGTCCCTCCCTCAGGTGAGCGAGATTGCGATCTCGACGAAGCAGGCACGAGCCTTCCTCAGTCACTCAAGGCGCGTTGGCGCGAGCACGCTGCGCGCCGCCGCGGGCGCGATCGACCAGCGTCGCGAGGCGCTGCTACGCGAGAGGCATGCGGAGGCACGCGAGATGCGCGACCGAGTGCGCGCTTCGTCACTGGTCCAACTAGTCGACGCCTTCCAAGCGGGCGGCAGCGGCGGGGCTGAGGGGGGCGGGGCTGGAGGGGGCGGGGCTGGAGGGGGCGCGGCTGGAGGGGGCGGGAGCGCGTCTGCGCGGGTCGCTCGCACGTACCGCGCGCTAGAGAACACGCACTCGGTGCTCGCCACAACGCGCACGCCACGCCCATCGAGCGCGCGTTGTGGCGAGCGCACCGAGCGCTGTGGCGAGCGCACCGAGCGCACGGACCGGAGTGTGACATGGGCGCCGTCCCCGGCGAGGAGGGGGGCGGCGACCGCGGGGGACGAGGAGGAGAGCAGCAGCAAGGGGTATTATGACTGCTGAGAGCGTGTCGAAGGCGATGCTGGCGCATGGGGAGCGGGGGTCCCAATGAAGCCTCGGTCTTGTTGAGTGCGAGTTAAGTGCGAGTTTTCTAAACCCTAATGAGTGAGGGTGCATGTACGCGGACGAACGAGGGCTCCCGTGCATACTACGCTCGCGCCGTCATGAGCATGGCCAAGTTTGCCGAGGTTAGCGCCCTTTGAGAGGAAGGAAAGGCGGAGACGGTGTGCTTCCTGCCGAAGCGAGCGGGTCCCAAGTCGGTGGCACCCGGCGACCACGGCCGGCCCCACCCTCCCGGGCGTGCCTCACGCAGCAGCATGGGCTCACGCGCTGCACTCTGCTCCTTTGCGCAGTCGTCTGGCGCCGTTTCGGATCTCGCGAGCAGCAGCGCAGCACCGTCGAACTCATCATGGCGGCGATGGGCATGGTGGGTTGACCCTCGCCGCCCCTCGGAGCCTATCGCCCTCGCGCGTCCGCAGCGCCTATGCGCGCAGCCGCGCGCACCGCGTCCCAGCGTGCTGAGCGGGCGCGCGTCCATGCTCTCGTGCGTGCGTCCGCCTCGTGCGGCGATGGCAGATGCACGAGGGTTACTTCGTGGGGCGCAAGGAGTTGATCGGGTGGATCCAGCAGCACTTCCAGCCGAGCTTCCAGAAAATTGAGGACCTCGGCTCGGGCGTCGTCTACTGCCAGATCATCGACTCCATCTACCCGGAATGCAAAGTCATGGCCAAGGTGAAGCGCGACGCGAAGATCGAGGTCGACTACATCAACAACTTCAAGCAGCTCCAGAAAGCGTTCAGCCAGAAGAAGATCGACCGGTTCATTGAGATCGACAAACTCTCCAAAAAGTCCTTCCAGACCAACATGGAATTTGTGCAGGCACGCCCGCCGAGCACCTCTTCGGACGCCAGCGACCCGCGACTGCACGCTGGCCCCGCGGCGCCGCCGTGGGCACCCCGCGACTGCACGCTGCCCCCGCGGCGCCGCCGTGGGCGCGATACTGCCCAACACGGCGCCAGTGCCCGACCTGCCCAACACGGCGCGACTGCCCAACACGGCGTCACAGCCCACGGCGCCCTGAGGCGTGCCCCCTGCATGCATGCCTCTCACCTCGCTCACCACGGCGCTCGCCTTCGCGTCCGGGTGCCTCTCAGTTTATGAAGTGCTACTGGGATATGCATGCACCCAACGGCGCCGTCGTGGCCCCCGAGGGTACAGCGGCGCCGCTCGCCGACCAGGCGGCCAACGAGCCTGCCGCCACTACGGCGCCTCCCGTCCCTAAAAAGGCAGCGCCCCCTAAGGAGGCCCCGCCGCCCAAGCCGCCGCCCGCCGCGCCCACGGCGGCGCCCAAGGAGGCGCCCAAGCGCATGCCGGCCTCGTCTGCGCGGGCAGCGTCGGAGGTGCCCAGTGCGGCGTCGAGCGCCGGTGCGGGCGCTCAGGGCGGCGCGAAGCAGCTCGCCCTCGAGGTCACGGAGCTCAAGATGAGCGTCGAGAATCTCGAGCGCGAGGTGTGATGGCGCCACTGATTACATCACTGATTACGCAACGGAGAATCTCGAGCGCGAGATGGCGCACTGCTGGCCGCCTGATGGCCCTCGCGAGATCGACGAAACTGAGCGTCACGCGGAGTGCGACTGACGAAACTGAGCGTCACGCGGAGTGCGACTGACGAAACTGAGCGCCGCGCGGAGTGCGACTGAGTGTCGTCATGTTGGCCTCGGTGCGCGCGCAGCGTGACTTTTACTACTCGAAGCTGCGCGAGGTCGAGGTGCTCTGCCAGAGCCACGAGGGGGAGCAGATCCCCTTCCTTGACAAGGTGCCGCTTGATTACGATTGATTACGATGGATTACGATTGATTACGATTGATTACGATTGATTACGAGATTGATTACGAGATTGATTACGAG
>ERZ761574.1760-NODE-1760-length-13099-cov-71.728994_pt1 | contig 13099 bp, 14 predicted proteins | sample MGYA00374950_ERZ761574 | MGnify/ENA primary metagenome ERZ761574 (study PRJEB28895, sample SAMN07631631) | mixed culture metagenome | isolation source: Freshwater growth medium | place: USA: Seattle, Washington | collected 2016-10-03 ... | reverse complement strand
CCGTGCCGAAGGCGAGGTGAGGCACCTGATGAGGGAGGCAATCAGAGGTCATCAGTGGCAATCAGAGCTCATCAGATAGGTCGAGAGAGAGATCCAAAACGCCGCTTGGCGCACCGCGGACGGACCGGTAGGCTCGCGCGCCATGAGCACAAATAGAGCACCCACTCCGAGGAGCGAGCCGAGATAGGCGAACGCCTGGCGCCACGCATAGAGCGACGAGCGCTCGTGGTAGCTGGCGTCCTGAGTCAGCTCGGTGCCGAAGGCGAGGTGAGGCACCTGATGAGGGAGGCAATCAGAGGTCATCAGAGGCAATCAGAGGTCATCAGAGCTCCGTGCCGAAGGCGAGGTGAGGCACCTGATGAGGGAGGCAATCAGAGGTCATCAGAGGCAATCAGAGGTCATCAGAGCTCCGTGCCGAAGGCGAGGTGAGGCACCTGATGAGGGAGGCAATCAGAGGTCATCAGAGGCAATCAGAGGTCATCAGAGCTCCGTGCCGAAGGCGAGGTGAGGCACCTCAAAGGCCGTGCGAGACGTGTAATACGCGAGCACCGACGGCAGCATCCACAGGCTGAGCCCGGACGCATCAGCGAGCTGCGGCGGCGAGAAGCACGCGACGAAGGCGCACCACAGCGGCAGCGCTGAGCCGAGCATCCAGCTGCGCCGGCGGCCAAAGGAGTTGCGCGTGGCATCGGACAGGTAGCCACACAGCGGGTCGGAGACCGCGTCCCAAATGCGCGAGATGCTGAAGATGGTGCCCATGACCGCGGGCGCGAGCAGCAGCACATCGGTCGCAAACTTGAGCAGGTAGACCTCAAAGAGAAAATTGATCATGCCAATCGCAGCCATCGGAAGGGCGTAGAGGCAGCGGCTGGAGTGTGAGAGCATTGGAGGCGGCGGCCCCGTGGCCGTGAGCTCGACGGATGTGGGCGTTGGCGGCGTGCTCTCGCTGCTGCGTGCGACCTCTGGCGGGAGCAGCATTGCAGAGGAGAAAGGGATACGACTTTCCTTTTTTGGCGTAGTTTCCATCAGGCAGTCAAGGGGCGCCGCCTGGCCGCACTCGTGCGCGGCAGGCCCCCGCACTGTTTGGATGCCAGCGTGCATCATCATGAATTCCGCAATAGAAAATGGATTTCCACTTGGCCGCGCCGGCCGCTCCGGATGCACCAACCGCACCGGCAGCGAACCTCGAGCTGGGGCAAGACGAGCTGATCATGGTGGCACTCGCCTGCCGCTCGCCGTGCACAGTTGCATGCATGGCTCAGGTGTGCGTGCTCTGGCAGCGCGCGGCTACAGCGACGTTGGTGTGGGAGGCGCTCGCAGCCCGCTACTGGCTCGGCCCGCTTGCTGTGCTGGGCGGCGTCTCGAATGACAGTTGCGGCATGGTAAGCTGCGTGCCCGTGGGAATGGCGGACGGCGGCGTGGCGGGTGGCGGCGTGGCGGACGGCGTTGCGGGAAGCGGCAGTGACCTCTCCGTTGTCGATGGTACCCCAGCCTCCTCGGTATGCGCAGCCCGTCGCGTGGTGGAGCGAATGGATGCGGCGCTCCGGCGCGTGGCGAGTGGCCAACAGTGCTTCCTCATAGTCGTCGAGCAGGCTGGCAAGCTGCACCTACCCTCGGCCGGCGACGAGATTTCACCGAGATTGCACCTCGCACCCCTGCGGCTGTGGGTACTTTTTGGAGGCGAGAGCCCCGTCTGCTGCATCTCGCTCTGCTGCTCACAAGCGTCGGAGACGTATGAGGCGGCGCTCGAGGGCCGTCCGCTCTCTGCGTTTGGATTCTCCCGCATGTATGAGAAGCAAGACCTCGAGGAGGACGAGGACGACGCCGCGCCTGTGACTTCACCAGGGCCTGGGCTGCTGCTGGATGCCACCCGCCACCAATGCTTCTGGTGGAATACGCCGGCAGCGAAGCTTCGGTGTGACATGGACGCTCGATCCATGTATGAGGGGACGGCGCCCGGTACGGCGCCAGTGACTGCGCCCATGTGGTGTACCCCGCCATGGCCGATCTCAATGCCGCCACTCTTGCGCTGTTGCCGGCGCATCGAAGTGATGAAGGATGGACATTCGTCCCTCGGGCCATCTGCCGAGCGGCGCCCGACATGGCGCCCGATGGAGTCTTGGCGTGAGATCCTTCTCCCGCACCCGACTGTGAATGTGAATGTGAATGTGAATGTGAATGCTCCGCCATCTCTGAGCGGCCCGACGATGCTGCACGTGGTGGCCATCTCTGAGCGCGTCAGCGTCGACAACAGCCAGCAGCATTCGCGATCGCGCGAGCTGCAGCGCTCGTGCTTTCGAGTACGCTGGCTGGCGACGGAGACTGATTCCGTCGTCGAGCAGCCAGCAGGAACCACTCGCACACGTAGCAAATTATATGGTTAGTGACTCGGGACTCGAGTAGTCCCCGCGACGCCGCCGGGACGGCCCACCCGGTGATGTGGCTAGGACGCGGGGGTCTACTGTAATCATATGTACAGCTAATGTACAGCCTGTGTAGCACAGCGTACAGCACTTTAGGTCTAGCTTGGTAACATAGCATCGTCATGAGCTTCTCGAAACGCATTCACTTTTACTCACCCGGGTAGTCACACCCTTAAGCCTGATGATGTTTGTCGCACGGTCCACGCACCACAAGCTCACCAAACGCCGCGCGCCAGGCGAGGCGCCACCCACACACCACACAGAAGCGAGCCGATCGAAATCGCCGCCGCCGCAACCAGCCGGATGAGAACCGCTCAGACCTCAGTTCGGTGCGTGGCTGCTGACGCCAAAAATGCTCAGGCGCGCTCGCCACGGCGCTCGCATGCTCAGGTGCGCTCGCCACGGCGCTCGCATGCTCAGGTGCGCTCGCCACGGCGTTCGCATGCTCAGGTGCGCTCGCCACGGCGCTTGCATGCTCAGGCGCGCTCGCCACGGCGCTTGCATGCTCAGGCGCGCTCGCCACGGATGCGACGCGCAAGTTGTAAGTCAACATTGTTTATGTGGACGGACTTGCGATTGATGGCGATCAAGTTGGCGTCCTCGAGAAGGCTGACCAAGTACGCCTCGGTGCGGTCGTACAGGACGCGAATGTAGCGCGGCTCGTAGGTCAGATCCGTCTTGAAATCCTGTCCGATCTCTGCCACGAGGCGAACGAAGCTACCAAAGGGGAAGACCGGCCCATGGTAGCCGCGCTGCTCGTTCCTGACGAGGGCCAGCGATGCTGCATGCAGCGATTTGAGGTCCCGGCCATTCTTCTCCCCTGCCTCGTCGTCATCGTCGTCGTCATCGTCGTCGTCATCGTCGTCGTCATCGTCATCATCATCGTCATCATCATCGTCGTCGTCGTCGTCATCGTCATCCTCTTCCTCCTTTGCAGCCTCTCGCAGCTCCTCGAGCGCCTCCTCGACCGTCGCCTTGTCGTCTTCCAGTTGCGTGTCGATCTCGGCACTCCAGTCGATGCGTGAGCCGCCACTCACTGCCACCACCCCATCGGAGCTGGGCAGCTGCTGCCGCGCCGCCATGCGCACGAGCCAATCCTGGTTCAGCCCATGGCCATACAGAGTCCTCGAGTACGCGTCGCACTGTGTGTGACTCATCGATGCCCACCCAACGAGGGCGTCGGACGGCAACACCGTGCGGCGTCGGGCGTATTCGCACATGGTGACCGCGTGGCGGATCTCCCTCTCCAGGAAGACCTTGGTGATGCCGAGGAGCTCCTCAAAGATCATACCGTCGGAGATGGCGATCACCCCCGCACGAGCGCACAGCCGAAGCAAGCAGCTTCGAGTCAAACCGCGGATGTTGTCACGGAGGACCGGAACATGCCGCAAGGGTTTGCCGCCGTCGTCCACGAGGCCTTTGCCAAGGCCTTCGCCACTCTCGGTCGGACCGTCGGCAGCCAGGTATAGCTCGAGAGGCCCTTCGTATTCGAATCCCTTCGGACCCTTGGTCAGCTTTGCCAGCGAAAAGGCGAGATCGCACTCTTCGATGCAATGGCCATCGACGAGCGTTTGTCGCTCCTCTGCCGCAATCTGCTCCGCGAGCTTCCTCCGCTCCGCCTTCGCCTTCTCGGCCAGGTTCTTGCCGTTCTCGCCCAACGACGGCGCGTCGGCTGCCGGATCAGAGCGCACCTTGGATTGTTCGAACAGCTCCCCTCTTGGCACCATCAGCGTGCCGTCGGTTTTGCGTCCACACACAAAGATGAAGTCGTCTGATGAGCTGGCAAGCTGGAAATCCCGCTTGTGCAGAAGGGCGCTATAAATGTTAGGCCTCACACCGCCCTCGGCGATCGATCCGCGATAGAGAATGTTGAGCTCCTCATCGTTGCGAATTGTGAGGACGATGTGATGTGGCATGATAATTCTCGTACGGTTATCGCACGCCGCGTTACCGCTCAGCTCGAGGATCTCCGCCGAGACGTATTCGAGCACCGCGGCCATGTAGACGGCCGCGTCCTCCGTCGCGCGTCCACCAGTGACCGCGTCGAGGAGCTGGCCGACGAGCGCGACGGGAAACTGCAGGCCGGCGCTGCTCGAGCGGCTTTCAGGCACAGCAACTGACGCAGCTCGGTTAGCACGGAACTTGCTGCGACGTGCACGCGGTGGGGGGTGTTGTCGGTGAGGGTGGCGGAGATCAGTCAGGAAGGGTGGGGTGGGGTGGCAGAGTCGGACAGCAATGAGACAGGGAGGCGGATTTTGGTATGGGGCCGCCTTAAGCTTGCGCGGAGGCGGGCGACGCACGTGACAGCCTTGGTGCCCTCTGAGACGGCATGCTTGGCGAGCTCGCCGGGAAGGCATGTGCGGACGGCGGTCTGTACATGATGGCAGTCGATGGCATCCGGATAGTCATCGCCTTTCTCGGCCCGTATTGCGTCGAGCCACGCCGCAAACGTCCCTAGGGGGGTGGGCAGTGCGGGCGGTGCCGTGGAGATGGCCGGCTGCTGCGGCGCCTCAAAGTCTTCTGGTGCGGATGCCGGCTCGGCAATTGACGCCGCGGAGCCGTCGGGCAGGAACTGCGAAAACTCGCTGAGCAAGTCGGCGTGGCTCTTGAAGAGGTGAGAGACCTGCTCGTATACCTCCTTGATGGTCTTATGCTCCTTTTGGTACGTGTGCAGGATCTCGAGGAAGGCCTTGTACGTCTCGGGCTGCTTGTCGAAGCGCGTCTTGATCTTGGTAACGTAGGTGCTCCCCTGATCGAACTCGATGGGGGCCTTCTTGCTGGCGGGGGCCGCAGGCGGGCCAGGCGGAGCGGTGTCCATCGGCTGGCCGCCCATGTTCTTGCCGATAACAACGACGGGTGAAGGCGCTGCGACGGGAGGTGTTGGTGCTTGCATTGGCAGGCTAGCCACCGTCGCCACCCTAGCCACCGTGGCCGCCTTTGCCACCGTTGCCACCGCCACCACCGCCGTCACCACCGCCGCCACCGTTGCCACCATCGCCACCTGCTCCTCCACCCCAAAGGCCGCAGCCGCCAATGCAGACGCCGCCGCGGCCGCCATGGCCACTGCCGCCATCGTCGCCCAGCTGTCTGCCACCAACTTAGGCTCTGCTACGGGTGCAGGCGCTGCGACCGGAGGTGTGAGTGCTTGCATTGGCAGGTTGCCTGCCACCAACTTCGGCTCTGCTGCGGCTTTCGCCTCTGGCGCGAGTCTGGTAGATCCGATGATCGCGGAGAAGTGCGTGCTCTCGACGGAGCCGATGTCCTTGTACGCGCACATGGAGATGGTGTGGAAGTTTTCGACGAGCATGTCCTCCACGATGCGGCTGCCCTCGGGCGAGATGAACGTGTCGGGATGAACCTGCTTGAGGACGTTGAAGATGGACGCGCCAAAGAGCGATGTCGATCGAGGACGGGAGAAGTCATCCACCGACTTCCAAGTGCCTCTCACTTGCTCAACGGCCGGCTCTCCTCTCGACGATCGCGTGTTGTGGAGCGCGGCGTTGTTATCGTCCGTGGACACCATTGGGTCGCAAAGCGTACAAAGCGAGCGGGACGACGTTTGCAAGCGCGGGCACGCGCTCGGCCGCTCGCGTGAAGAGTGAGAATGTGTCGGCGTCGGTGTGAATTCTAAGCTTTTTTATCTACCCAACACTCACGCTGAGGGAGGAGGCCACGTGTCACACTAGTGACAATCACACATCAGGAGTTACATCAGGAGCCTGCCTTACGGTCGCCCGTGACGGCGCCTTTGGGTCGACGTCACGGGCGGAGCATCATACGTTCAAGCTGCTGATCGAGACTCATCGCCGCATCGCACGCGCTCGGCCCGTCGCCCGACCCGTCGTCCTCGTCGCCTTCGGCCTCCGTCGAGTCGGGCGCCGCGTCGGGCGCACCGCCGGCGCCGGCATCGCACCGGTCGCGGTACCGATGCAATGCCGCGCGCACCGCTGACAACGTGCAATCGGCCTCGTCTGCGACGACCGCCGCCGACGCCTCTGGGCTGGTCACGACAGGCAGCAGCGCCACAGCGACGAGCTGCTCGAGCGCTTGCAAGGCCTTTTCTTGAGCATCGAGGTCATCCGACTCGAGGCAGTGGAGCACGGCCGCGCACAGCTCCGTTGCATTACGCCATGCGTCCAGAAGTGGCGCCACGGCCCCAGCCTCAGCAGCGGCTGCGGCTGCGGCGCTGTTGGCGTTGGCGGCGGCGTCGGCTTCGGCGGTGGCCGTATGAGTGACTCCTCCTGCGGCACCGACCAGCACCGCCCCACCGCCCAGCGCAGTGCTCTCACCAGCACCTTCGCCTTTGCCCAGGGCGCCACCGCCCTGCGCGGAGCCCATCTCTCGCAGAAGGTCAGTCACGAGAGCCAGAGCCTTGCGCACGATCTTCGACTCGCGACCGAGACGCGCGCCGGTAAGGATGCTCAGGAGGGCATTGGCGCCGCCGGCGGCGACAAAGGCGGCCTGTGCCTCGGCGCAATTCGAGACGAGCGTCGAGAGCGCGTACAGCGCCTTCGCGCGCACCTCGGCCGACGCGTGCAGTCTCGCGAGTGCGAGCAGCGACGGCATCGCTGCGGGAATAGCGAGCACGTGGAGCTGCAACTCTCGGTGGTTCTGGACGGCGGAGCCGATGACCCATGCCGCGGCGGCCTGGAGCGGCGGCACGTCCGAGCCGAGCAGCTGGACCACCGGCGCCAAGCCGCCGATGATCATCAGGTCGTGTGCTTGGTCGATGTCACTCGCATGGTCCTCGAGCTTGAGCAGCGCCGCCTCTCGCTCGTCCACGGGCAGGCTCTCATCGATCGCGATCGCGAGGGCCTCGCGCATAAGGCCGACCATGTCGGGCATCAGCTGTTTCTGGAGCACTTTGAGCTCCGCGAGCCGCTCCGGCGTCATCCGCTGGACGGTCGGCCGGATGCTGGCACCGGCCGTGCCGCCGCCGAGCGGCAGCAGCGCCGCTCCGGCGATGGAGTACGTGCCGTCGGCCGAGAGCTCGCCGGCATTGCCGTCGGCCGAGAGCACGCCCGGTGGCGTCGCCGGGGGCACTGCGCCGTCGCCGTGGCGGATGGCCTCGGCCTTCTGGTGGAGCTCGTTCAGGTCCTGGTTGGCGAGCGACCATTGCAGGAGCTGGCTGAGTGTCTGCGGATCATCGATGCTGGCGAGCGCATCCTCGGCAGGAGCCGACCGTATCGCCTCCGTGGCCGACGCGATGATGAGCGTGGCGGCCGCAAGCAGGTGCAGACGCAGCATCTATTAGTCGAGCGCGAAGGCGCCACGCGTCGAATCCGAGGGTCCGACGCCCGAGACGACGTTGACGCACTGTGGCACATCTGGCCTGAGAGGGCGAGGTGGGGCGCGTCATACTCGCAACCTTCGAAAATTTGGCGCCCGAGTGAATTGCCCGAGATGATCGTCATCTTTCTCGTCACGATCGCCGACGCTTCCTTGCGTGGGGGCGCAACGCCGCGTGGAATGGCCGCTGCCACGCGTGCTGCCGTGCTGCGGCAGGCGGCGGCCTCAGCTTCGACCATTCTCGCGACCGCCTCCCTGGCCGCGCCTCTTGCAGCCCACAGCATTCCGCCGCCCGAGATGCTCGGCAACGCGCCGGGAGGTGGAGAGCGGATCGCTGTGCTGTACACGCCGCCCTCCGTAAAGGGTCAGTCGACACCAGAGCAGATCGCGCTCGCCGAGCACCTCAAGAAGACCGGTGCGAAGTTCTACGGCGCGTATTGGTGCCGATTCTGCAACATGCAGCGAGGCGTGTTTGGCGCGGGCGGGGTGCGTGCGCTGCCCTACGTGGAGTGCGCGGAGGACGGCGTCAACAGCCAATCGGGCGTGTGCCGCTCGATGCGCGAGGTCGACGGCTATCCGACGTGGCAGATCAAGGGCAAATTCTACTCGGGCATGAAGACGCTGCAGGAGCTGCAGACGCTCAGCGGCTTCGACCCGTCGGTCACCTTCCCCGAGTACGAGGCACCGCCGCCGCCGCCGCGACCGACGCCACCGCCCGGCGGCTACAAGCCGCCGCCGGTCACGGCGGCCTCGACGCCGTTTGCCCTCGCGCTCGCCAAGCACCTTAAGGCGAGCGGCACGACCTTTTACGGCGCGCACTGGTAAGCGGATGGCGGCTCTGATGGCGCCTGATGGCGTTTCGGGTCTCGGATGACGGCTCTGATGGCGCATGGCGCCCCCCCGAGCCCCCCGATTTGGACTCGGATGGTCTCGGCTGGCCCCCGACGGCCTCTAATTGCCTCTAATTGCCTCTAATTGCCTCTAATTGCCTCTGATTGCCTCTAATTGCCTCTGATTGCCTCTCTGATGGCCTCGGATGGCCCCCGACTGCAGGTGCGGCTACTGCAACAAGCAGCGGGTCCTCTTCGGGACACAAGGGGCGAGTTTGCTCCCATACGTCGAGTGCGACCCAGAGGGGTATCATGCCAATCCCACCCTCTGCGGCACGCAGGGGATCCGATCGTACCCGAGCTGGCTCATCAAGGTGATTACCACTGATTGCCATCAAGATGAGTGCCACCGTGTCCCACTGTTTCCCACTGTTTCCCATCGATTACCACTGATTACCACTGAGTACCACTGATTACCACTGATTACCACTTTCTGATGAGATCCGATCGTACCCAATCTCGTCCCAATCTCGTTCATCAAGAAGGGCCGAGTGTACAGCGGCATGAGGACACTGGACGACCTTGCGGAATTGAGCGGCTTTGATTCGTCACGGCTCCGCCTCACTGCGGCGGCAACGGACGCGCAGCGTGCGCCGCCGATCGCGGCGGCGCCGCCGCCCTCTCTTGGCATCACCGGCCTGGGTGGAGCGCCGAAGGTCGTCGCGGATGAGAATTGCAAGCTCTCCGACCCGAATTGCAAGTGAGCTGACGTGGACGCCTTGGCGCGACGTTTGCTTGCGCGGGCCGTCTGCTAAGTCGTCTGCATAGGATCGGGGTAGTTTTCTGTGCGAGTGGCAGGCGAGGAGTCAGGTCGTGGGAGGGGGGCTTTCTCGGTTTTGCAAACACTCCATTTCTGCCGGTGTCCCGGCGCTCCCCCCCTAGGCAACTTCGCAAAAGTCCTGTTTCGTCAATTCGTGTTTCACTCTTTTAATTAGGAAATCGATCTGTGGAATCGTCCCGCCGAGGGCTGGGAGCCCATTGGTCCCGCCACTCAACGTGGTCATCGTGTAACGCGTCCCTCCGTGTCCCTCCCTGAATCCTCCGCGTCCCTCCTAAATCGCGAAAGGGCAGCTCATGAGCGTTCTCGACCTCCACGACGTCATCCATACAGCTCGCTCGATGGGTTGGACGTACACACGATACGATGCAAACCAAGGCCAGCTCGTCTTTCTCGAGCGGGTGATGAGAGGTGAACTTTTCAAGCTGCACATCTGGTGCACCACAGGCACGGTCGGCTCTTACCTCGACCACCCCAAGCAGGGCAAGACGCAGCTCTACCGGAGGCAAGTCGATCGGTCTGGACTGGTGTCGATCTTGAACAACCCTCGTGTCCATACGGGTGACGGTTACCACGAGCGGGCTGAGCTGGACAGGGGAGAGGCCGGCGGAGCTGGACAGAAGAGACAGCGGCCAACTGCCACGCCGCGCACGGTGGGCTGCCCGGGCTGCGGAAAGATGTATAGCTCCCTCGGTGGGACGGTCATGCACTTCGAGTCCGGCCGCTGCACATCGTGCCCCGGCGAGGAGAATGCTCGCCGCGCGGCGTATGCGCTCGCAAGGCAGCGTGAGCAGCAAGTGGGCGCCATCGGCATGTTCACTAACGGCACCCAACTGCTCACGAACGGCACCCTAATGCTCAACGGTGAAGGCGAAACCGACTATGCCGCCGGCTACCAAGACGGAGGGATGAACTTTTCGTGTCCCACCTGCCGCAAGGGTTTTAAGACGATGGGCGCGATGATTAACCACGTGCAGAGCCGAGCGCAATGCCAACAGCACAGCGGACACCTCGCACTCAGCTTCCGCTAAGGTGCCCACAAGGTGAAGACAAGAGCATCCGCGACCTCAAGTGTGAAACTTAAGTGTGAATCTTGCGCTCTGGGCGTGCAAGCAAACGACCAGGCGCTCCGTGGCATGTTCTTCACCGAGCCTGCGCTTCTCAACCGTCAGCTCCTCTCGGACCTGCTACGTCCTCTTGATGGCCTGTCCTTCCGGCTCGGCGTGGCCGCGGGCCTCGCGTCCGTCGCCGTCGTGGGCGACGACGACTTCCAAGCCCTTCGCACAGCGGACACCTCGCACGAGTCCCACACGCCCGAGTCGTCAGTCTCCACGGTTCTACTCCTGAACGACGTGGGTTTTGCATTCATGCACACCACAAACCCACCGAGCTACGTGTCGACATGTGAGATGTGTTGCCTTTGAACTATAGTTTTCACGACTGCGGAGGTTCCCTTAAAAACATGGCCCAGCGCCCAGGCTGTTTTCACGCACCGGCCCGCGGCTAACCGGCATACGAGATTACACGCACACACACAGAGACATAGGGGGGGTGCTTTTCCGGAGGGTCCTAAACCGTTTTACGCCCATATTCCTGTCGGTCACTTTTACCGTTTAACGCGCTCCCAGACCTCTACGACACCAACGACACCAACGGCAACGCCATGTCCCAAAGATTGAGTACGGTGACGACGACGAGCGCTACCTCCGCATCGCGCGCACCATGCCCGGCTGTGCCCACCAATAGTGTGTGTGTGAATGTGAAGTGATTGCTTTCACAGCCAATGTTTAGATTCGACACCCAAGACACCGGACCGGCGTACATCCCTTTCACACCGGCAACGGCCCTCCAGGGGCGACAAGGGCAGCACTTCGACGTCGGGTCTACAATGACTGTACGTGCGATGCGGATAGAGGCAGCTATCGCTCTGTGCATGTCTGGTCAGCCAAGGATTTTTCCCTCCTACGTCTCCTCGCATCGCCTTACTCTCGATGCTGTTCGTTCGCAATATCCGACGACCGGGTTGTTTCTGTCTATGCACGTGGATGGCATCAGCAAGAAAATCTCCGATCAGCTGCAGGGAGACGTGCAGTCTCTCAAGCCAACGAGCTACGAGTTCTGGTCCAGTGGTGGCTCCACATGCCGGCCACGCTGCCTGGACAACCATCGGCGAACAAATTGGACCGTAGGCACGACCCACATGCGCTGCTCTTTCTTTTGGCAGTACACGTCTGTCAAGCGAGTTTGGCTGTTGTTGAGGAGCTATGAGGAGCAGCGAGGTAGGTCACAACCCATCTATGGCTACGTGTTGCGGCTTCGACTCGACGCAGTCTGCCCATCCGACCAGCTCTTGGCGATGCTCGCTGATGAACGGCTCGTTGGTAGTCGAGTGAATGCCAGCAGCTGGTCGAGCGACCCCTTTGTGGACGAGCGCTTCCGCGGAATGACACGCACGGGTCACGGGCCTGATGTGGCAAAGCAGCGCTGGAGTGACATGGCATTGGCGTTCACGCGTGCTGTCGCCGAGAGCGTCATGACCGTGGTTGACGAGTGGAGTGCTGGTTGCGGCACTCTCCTCAACCCTGCAACCCTCCAGAGCATGTGCAGCGAGCCCATCGAATTTATGTACTATGAATGCATCATCAACGCACGATTGCTCGCGCGTCACCCGAGGGTGCAGATCATTCCGACCCTTCCTCGGAGGTGGGTGTGCAGCAAGTTGTGCGGCGAAGGCGTATGTGTGGAACGGGAGAGCTGAGCTTCACGACCTCTACATTACTACTACGTCACGTAGGACTAGTCATCTACCAGTACGTGGACCTCTCTTGAGCCAGCATGTAGGGTTAGGTCAAGGTTAGGCGGTTACCGGTTAGGTCTATAGGCGGTTAAGGCCACTCTAGAAGAGGTCTAAATAGTAGAAAGGGTTCGGTCTTAGCATGGTGGGATTCGGTCTAGGCGGTCTCCGGTCCAGGGATCGGTCTAGTAAAATGCGATGTACATGTCTCATGAGTCATGTCCGCGAGTAGTTACAATATAAAATTCCACTTTCCGGAGCTCTCAGCACTCCGGCAATTCGCTTTTCACCTTCGCGCGCGGCGGGTAAGTCCCGGCGCTGCCCCTGCCGCCCACCCGCCAGTGTTTAACTCCGGACCGTCCGCCCATGCGTCCGCCGCGCGGTCGTTACCGGAAAAGTAATGCCGTTTGCCGTAAACCATGGGGCATGGCAGTAAACTCACGTTTTTTTCATCGCATACGTACTTTACGAGACCTGAGCCGCACGAGGTCAAAATCTCGCGGCTCAAATTGCCCCCGAAATGTTGAAACCGACCATAGGGTTTGTACCCCCCCCCCCTGACGTCGGGTCGACACGACGTGAGAAAAGTCACGCTCGGAAGTCCGCTACGCCGCCTCTTCAGGTCTTGTGGCGCACCCCCCCTCCCTACCGGCTGCGCCCTACAGCTCGCTCTTTCCTCCGCGCGACTTGAGTGACAGCACCTGTCCAGCATCAGGGACCATCAGTGGCCATCAGAGGTAATCAGAGCCAATCCAAGGCAACTAGATTGCATTCACCAGGGGCCATCAGAGGTAATCCAAGGCGATTCGAGTCCATGCACCTGGTCCATGCGCGTCTCCGCCTTGTTCCAAAAGTTGCGTGTACTCATCAGGGCACTCAGAGGCACTCAGAGGCACTCAGAGGCACTCAGAGGCACTCAGAGGCA
>ERZ761574.1759-NODE-1759-length-13119-cov-67.488824_pt1 | contig 13119 bp, 14 predicted proteins | sample MGYA00374950_ERZ761574 | MGnify/ENA primary metagenome ERZ761574 (study PRJEB28895, sample SAMN07631631) | mixed culture metagenome | isolation source: Freshwater growth medium | place: USA: Seattle, Washington | collected 2016-10-03 ... | reverse complement strand
TACCATGGTGATCCCCATGCTCTGGAGAATCAGTGAGTATGTTGTTTGCATGATGCGTGTCAAAAACAAAAATCACCATACCCACCCTTACGGCTGGATGCAGAAGATGGTAGCATCCACCCACAGGCCACCATACACGCCCACAAGCTCCGTGCGCAGGATGTCGGAGTACGCAGGGGTGGTCGGCTTCGGCAAGTGACTGTATGTCCCGAGCGCCGCGGCCACCGGTGCCAGGCTGGTTGTGTTTAGATCCGTCATTGTGAGTCGGCGTACACGCCACGTTGGGTTGGCCCGCTCCCAGCTGCTCGCGCACGCTCGGACGATGGGCGGCGCCTGCCCCCAGCCTTGAGCCCACCACATCCACACGATTCGAACCGCTGGCGTACTGATCGTGCGATCTACGTCATCGCCAGACTGGGCCGCGGCTCCCGGACCAATCTTTGCATTCATCACCTCGGGCGCTACTTCTGTGCAGTTGCGATGTACTCGATTGTTCATCTTGATCCGCTCGCGACCATCGCACTGCATGGACAACAGGAACGACAGGAGAGTTGTCAACCTCGTCATAGTCACTATGACGAGTTAACTTCACCGCGATCGCTCCAGCCTTGCTGGACCCCAGCACACTCTCATGCAATGACAAAACTGGAAACGCGTTTTGTCCGTTTCGTCATGTTTGCGTATCAGGTTTGCATGCTCTCGAGCCACTTCGGCGCCACTCTCCACTTAGGGCTTCCTCTTTGCGGTCCCGTTTCTTACACGGGCCGCTTCGCCTCGTGAAACTTTTCTTATTCTTTCTCGGCGCACGCGGGGGCTATAAGAGCCGAGAGCCACGGAGAGCGTCGCTCCGCCCTCGAAGCGCCCGCACGGCGCACAAGCGCTCAGGCTACGCGACCGTGTGACGGGTGTGTTTTAATAAACGAGAACCCGTAACGTGACTCGTGAGTCGTGACGTTCGTACGATCTGCCGTGAACCAACAGCGTTCTGAGACCTCTCTCGAGGCCACCCAGTGATCAACGAAACATCAGCGCATCATAAAACCTTCGAAGAGCTCTCTGAAAGCGTCGCCGCTCCCAGCGCGCTTCTCAAGTCGAGTCGCCGCATGTGCTCGGGAAGGCGCCCCTCGTCGTCGGCCATCACCGCCTCGGCCACCCGCGCGCCGAGCACGGCATGGTAGATCAGCCCGCGCGATCCCAGCCCGCCAAAGAGCCACGTTGCCGCACGCGCAGCCCCAGGCGCAGCGGCCGTCGCCGCCTTTGAAGATTTGGTCACATCCGATTTGGCGGCTTCCGCTTCATGGGCTGCATCGGGCCCGGCGGCGGCACCGAGCGGCGGCAGCCGGCCAGCGATCGGAGCGTAGCCCAGGTGCGAGCGCGGCGGGAGCGAGCGCACCCCGGCCTGCACGCCCACGATGCGCGCCGTGGCGAGCGGTGCATGCATCGCTACGAGGCCGGGCAGCAAGAGCGCACACGCCGCCGTTTCGTCCGCCGGCCGGTTGACTCTCTCTGGTGGATCATACTCATGCGTGGCTCCCGCGAGCAGCCGGCGCCCGCCGTCCATAGGCACCACATAATCGCCGTTGATCAGCGGCACGCGCAGGGCATCCGGAGCCTCCGGCCGCTGCGCAAGGATGAGATTCTGCCCGCGGCACGGCCGCAGCGCCTTGGCCAATGCCAGCCCTCGAAGCTCAGCGAGCTCCGTGGCGCCGAAGCCGTTGGCTACGACGACCGCGTCGTATGGCGCCTCGCCCGCTGCGGCGACCGCTGCGTGCAGCTCGGCCAACGAGCTCAGCCGCTTGGCGCGCCATCGCACCTCCCCCTCGGCCGTCTCGGCCCCGATCGCCTCGCATAGCTTCCACAGTGCTTTGAGGTATGCTGGCGTGTCGAGGCTCATTGCGGACGGTGCAAAAGCTCCGCCGAGCGCGGCTGTGCCTGCGTGGGCAGCCTGGACCTGTTCACGCGTCCACCACGTTTGATCGAGCGGCCCGTGCGACTCGGCGGATGCACTCACGGCAGCTTGCAAATCGCCAGCTTGGTCTGCGTCCAATGCGAGTCGCAGCAGCCCTTCGCGGCCACTTAAGCGCGCACCAATGAGCTTCTCGCAGCGCTCGACGAGCGCCGACGTGGCCTCGAAGCCGTTGCGGCCGAGCCAGATCTCTCGACCGTTGGGACGGAACGGATGCAATAGACCAGCCGCAACTGCTGATGCGCCACCCGTGCCGGGCGTGGGTTCGGCATCGTAAACATGGACGACACATGCACCACTATCGAGGAGGCTCACCGCCGTGCCGAGGCCGGCAAGTCCACCGCCTATGATGGCGATCCGCTTCACGGCAGCGAAGGCGAGGAGGAGCAGTCCGGACATCAAAACTGTGAAATTGCCGAAACTCGCGGTGTGAAATTGCCGAAAAACGCGGAACGCCTCGCAGCTCCATGCCGCCACTCCCTGTAATATTCACATGTAGTAGAACTTATTACCATATTGATATTGCACTGATTCAAACTCTCGCGCTCGTCGACAAGGCCACTCTCGTGGTGACCATCATACATGCTATACACATTGCCGTTCTGACACTTCACCGTTTGGCGGCCCCACCTCACCAGAGGTCGCCTCGATCTGGCGGCGGCGGCAGCTCCGCGTTCTCTGCCTCGAGTCCGCTCTCGCCACCATTCCAGAGGCCCCACTGGTGGAGCCGTTGCTCGAGCTGTGCAATCGTCTTCAAGTCGGAGATGCGCATCTCGTCGAGTGACGAAACCCAGGCCCGCTCGGATCGCAACGTGCGCGCGCTCGCGGCCGCGTCGGCATGTGCCCGACACAGCGCCTCGAGGTCGGCTTGGTGGGCGGCGCGCCTGTGAGCGAGCTCCTGCTCGAGCTCGCTCAGCTGTGCCCGGAGCTGTACGACTGCACCGCGCAGGGCGGCGGCATCGTTCAGCGGCACACGCGCGTGGGCAGAGGGAGGGCTCGACACGGCGTTTGACATGGCTGCTGGCCCACCGTCGCCGCCGCCGCCGCCGCCGCCGCCGCCGCCGCCGCCACCTCTAAGGCCGCCTCCACTGCCGCCGCTGCCACGGCGGCTCGCTCGTGCGCCGGCGTCGCGGCCGTGCGAGCCACCGAGCGCGGCGAGGCTGCTATGCATAAACGGTGCGTGCAGCGGAGGAGAGAGCTCCTCTGCCAAGATAGGAGGTGGCGGCGGCGGCGGCTGCGTCCACACACTCACAAACGGTCTGTGCTCCTCGTCAGTCGCGGCGGCGGCGGCGAAGGAAGCGGCGGCGGTGTCGCGCGGTAGCGACGGTGTTGCGCAGCCTGGCGTGAGCCCCCTAGCGGCCGTCGCCGAGGGCACCGGGAGCAACGATGGCGGCGGAAGGCCCGCCGCCCGTCGTCGGCGCTCCTCACGTTCCGTGCGAAGCCTATCGACCTCTGCCTGGAGGGTGCTCACGCGCTCGAGGGCGCGGGCGAGCTGCGGGCGCAGCTCCTCGCCCTCATCGGCGACGCGCGCCAGATGCACCTGCAGCTGGTGGCACCGCTGCACCGAGAGTACGTATTGGGTACGCATCTCCTCGGACTCGCGAATCGGACTGCTCCCCTCGCCCTCGCGGGGGCTCGTTGCGGCGGACTGGTGCGGCTGCAGCATGCTGCCGCTGGCCGCGCCGTCGCGAGGACCCGCCGCGCCCTCGGAGCTGCCCGGCACTGCTGCCGCCGCTGCCGCCGCCACGCGCGCGCTGCTGCCGCCGCCGCCGTCCCGTAACAAGGACTGGAGTTGCTCGTGCAGAAAGCGGCACTCGGCCTGCGCGTCGTGCATGCCGCGCACGGCGGTTTCCGCCGCCTCGCGCAGTCGCGAAGCGTATCCGCGGTCCAATGCGCCCACCCACTGCCGCTCGAGCCGCGCCACCTCGGCGATGAGCACGCACTGCGTCACACGGTGCGCCGCCGCCTCCACCCGGAGGCGCCCCTGCAGCATGGCCATGCCACGCCGCCCTTCGTCGAGCGCCGCGCGCGCCTTGCGCAACGCATCCTGCTCTGCGCGCAGCTCGCTCCGCGTCGCCTTGCACTCCGCGTGCATGTCGAGCAGCGCATCTTCCGTCGCGCGCAGCTTCTGCTCCAGGTCTTGCTGCCCGCCGCCCTGCTTGCGCAGGTCGTCGATGATCGAGCCCAGTAGCGCATTCTCCTCGAGGAGCGACGAGGTGGTGGCAGGCATCCTTGGAGAGGCCGGTACTTTGAGAGCTGGCGTGTCCAAGGGACCACCTGCGTCCACTGAAGTGGCCGTATTGGACGCGCAGAGGCAGAACGCGGGAAGGCGGCGCTTGTCAAGTCAAGTCAAGTCAAGTCAAGGCCACCGACAAGAATGAGACGTTGATTTTGTGCGTTACGCAGACCTTCAGATGCACGTATCACCTTCAAGAAACGCCGTGAACAGCCGTGCCACGTCACGGTGCAACGGAGAGCAGTTTGAAGAGAGCAGTTCGAAGTCATGTATCCTTGTGGACGACGGGACCAACGGGCAGCGCCTCGACCGAACAAGGGAGCGAATGACCTTCGGCCAGCGTGCGCGCGCGGGTGACATCGACAGGCCGAGTGGTGGCGTGATCGGCATGCTCGTGCGCTCCGCGTCTTTTGGACGTCGCGAGAAGCCTTCACGCAGGCCGGACCCGCCCACTGAGACTGAGGAGTCGTCACATTCGCCCACGGACTCTCGCTCTGGCACGCCGGAAGCCGATCGCATCGTGAAGTCTAACTTCGTCGAGAAGACAGAGCCGAAGCCCATCATGACCGACCGTCAGTTTGGCTGGCTGCAGAAGAAGCACCACCGGTGCGTGCAAAACGCATGCATGTCCTTATGCTTGCACGGCAGAGCGGCCGCCGGGCCAAGTGCGAGAGCCGACGGCGCATGCGCACGCTGCATTGGGCACCGCTCGCCTCGCACGCGCGTGCCTCCTGCGCTCACGCCTCTCGATCTCCTCCCCTTGCTTCCCAACTGCCCTGGTTCTGTGCAGAAGCGGCGGTTGGGCGAAGCGCTACTTTTATGTGGACGAGACGCGCGGCACGCTGAGCTACGCCAAGTCGGTGATGAGCGTGACGAAGAAGGTGACACCCTCTGCGGTGCTGCCTCTCGCCGACGTGACGAGCATCGAGGCGCTCGACGACGACCCTTGCACCTTCGTGATCAAGTGCCCGCCCATCCACCTGACCGTCGCTGCCGTCTCGCCTAAGGAAGCAAAGGTGTGGATGACGCAGCTCGAGCTGCGTGCGCAGGTGTGGCGCGAGAAGCAGAACGCCAAGCAGCCCGTTGCCACCGCCGAGATGCTCCAGGCGATGCTTCGCCGCCCGGCCTCTGGCGCCGGCTCGAGCGTTCGTTCGGAGGCCGATGGCGACTCCTCCACGACACCCTCTCTGCTGAGCTCGCGTGACGTGTCGCACGAGCCGTCGCGCGCGGCCTCGCCCGAGGGCGACGCTGGCCACAGCGTCGGCGCCGACCCGCTCCAGCCGCGCCCCGCGCGAGCGACGCGTGAGCGTCGGGGACGTCGGTCGGCCACTCCGCCTGCCACGACGGAGGAACTCGGCGCAGAAGGGTTGGGGCTGCCCAAGGCGCCGTCGGCCGAGGATACCGGGGCGGGGCTGGCGCTCGGCTCTCCGATGCTCGAGCTGCCGCATGCGCCCGCGGCCGACGAAGCCCAGGAGCTCGATCGGGAGATCGCCGAGGCGGTCGCCGAGGGACGAGCCCCTGCCTCGTGGGCAGTCCCCTGTGCACATGCGTTGCCGCCGCCGGTGGTTGTGCCATGTGAGATCGAGGCCGAGGCCAAGGCGACGCCCGTAGCAGCGCCAGGCTCGAAGCGCGCGGCGCAGCGCGCCGCCGCCGCCGCCGCCGCCGCCGCCGCCGCCGCCTCGCCGGTCGACGCTGTCCAGACAGTGGAATGGGATTCCGGTGATGAGGACGTGGAGCCGGATCGGGTCAACTCGGCGAACCGTGCCGACGGCCCGCGCGCCTCGCCGCCGATGCGCTCCGCGGCGCCCGTGCCCCTGTCCCAGATCATCGCGAACGACGACGACGATGATGACGAGGCGCAGGAGGTCGACATTGTGCGCGAGGCAGAGGAGGCGCGCGAACGTGTGCGCCAGCAGTCGGCAAGACAGCGGGCGGAGCGCGCACCGCCGACGCTAGCAGTGGAGGACGAGTCTGCGGAGGCGCAGGGCGCTGCGCCCGACGAGGTCGCGGGGCGGCTGCCCTCGCCCGGAGTCGACCGGTGGGACGATGGCGACGACGACTGGGGCGATGAGGAGGAGGATCCGCGAACCGCGCCGGCCGCGCCCGTGTCTCCACGCGTCGTAAGCGGCGTCCTCAGCGCGCCCGGCATTGTGGCGGACGAGAACTTTGCAGAAGACAACTGGGACAATGACGAAGAGTGAGGTGACGAAGAGTGAGGGGCACAGCACTTGCCATCGAGGATGGGCCTGTGCACGTTTACGCGCGCCGACCTCGGCAGTCCTATAGCGGCGGGAGCATCCCACTTTAACGGGCGATCGAGGAGGAGCAGCCCACCTGATGGGCGATCGAGGAGGAGCATCCCACTTTAACGGGCGATCGAGGAGGAGCAGCCCACCTGATGGGCGATCGAGGAGGAGCAGCCCACCTTAACGGGCGATCGAGGAGGAGCAGCCCACCTGATGGGCGATCGCGGAGGAGCAGCCCACCTGATGGGCGATCGCGGAGGAGCAGCCCACTTTAACGGGCGATCGAGAGGAGGGGCGGCCTGCTGAGTCACCAATATATTTATGCGCAGGATCCACAGGGATTGCTTCGAGAAGGTGGCATGAGGTATGATGTATCCTTGACCATGTGCTTCCATACACTGTGGTGTCGTTTGTATCAGACTTCAGAGTTCAGTGCAAGCTGTCGCCCCCGCCCCCGAGCCCGTGCGGTGGCCGCGTGGCCGCTGGCCCGTGCAGCTCCAGCTGCAGGAGGGACCGGAGGAGCGAGCCTGCGTGGGTTACTTTCAAACTTTGCGGCCGTCGTATGGTCCGTACGGTATACGACGTACTCTTACGTCTTACGAACCGAAACGCATCAATGATCAGTGTGGTGGTCCAGAATTTAATTTTCGACGTCCACGACGCTCGCCGCGCGTTCGCCACGGGCCCAACGGCTCACGGCACCGGGCACGCATTCTCGATGTACGTTGTACGATCTGATGACCGTCACGCGACCGGGATAAGTTTCATGGTTTGGGCGCCCCGAAAGCATCGGTGGCCAAGCAATCGACCGTCCGCTTGCACCACACGGCTGTGCCGGCCATCACCATCCGGCGACTCTTCTTGATCTGCGCCTTGAAAGGCGAGACAGCGCGGGCACGCGCGCTCGCATTCGTGAGGAGCTCACCTGAGACACGCAACGCCTCCGCGCTGCCCTGAACGGCTATGATCGAATATCGATCAAGTCGATCCAGGTGAGCATTGAGCCCCTCGTTGTACACGCTAAGAAACGCAACCGAATCCGCTTGGTCGTCGGCTTGACGCCAACCAAAGCACGCTTGCAAGACGTTCGTGAGCGGGTTGCGCACGTCCTCTGCCTCGACGAAGGTGCCGTTAACGCGTTGCAGAGCGAGCAACGAAGGCAGCAGCATCAGGTCCTCGCCCCGCGCGGATCTCGAGGCGCGCAGCTCGCAGCCCGGATTAAAGAGCAGGTCGGCCCGGCGGTAGAGCAGGCTGTTGTGCACGGTGAATGGGAGCGGCTGGAAGCCGGAGAGAAGCAGATGGCGATTGACCCGCGCGTCTTTGAGCGGGTCAAGCCCATCAGCCTCGACCATCACGATCGAGACGACTGAGAGGTTTGCCGTCTGCAGCACTCTATCCTCGGCACCTTCCACATCTATAGACAGCAGTCCTACGTGCGATAAGGCCGCCTCTCGCGCAAGTTGCGCGAGCGGCCTACACGGCACTATCGACCTCGCGCTCGGTTTCCGGTTGAAAGCCTGGTTCCAGCGCCCCCAGAGTTGCAAGTATCCCTCGCTCATGTCGTCCGTAGACCCGGATATCTCCTGTGCCCACTTTGTTACGGAAATGTTCCCGGCGGGGTCGCACACGCCTGCGTGGATGCATGTGTTGCTCAATTGGCCGTGGCTCGACCCGTGGCTTCCGCAGCGACTGGCGTTGAGTCGCTGCGCTGAAACCGGATTGGCCTCAATGAGCAACCCGTGCCAGCCGAAGCATCTCTCCAGAGCTAGCGTGTTGCTGAGAGAGACACCATTGAATGCCCCGAGCTCCACAAAGGTTCGGTGATTGACTGGGAGTGCAAGTAGCAGTGGCAGCAGCTGGAGATCCTCGCTCCACTGAGATCGAGAGTGAGCAACCATGCATCTCGCGCTGGCATGGCTCAGCGCAGGAGTACCCGTGCTGCTGCCCGTTGCTGGGTTGGAGTCCAGATAAGACGACCAGGGTGCAACGAGCCGCTCTGTGCGAGGTGCAACACGCTTCAGGTTGCGCACTTTCACTCTCAGCTCCTCTTCGGATTCCATTCACTGCACGAGGCACACCTTCTCGCGGCGCGAGGTCCTCTGGCGCGTAAAATGGCTGTTGGAGCCACCTCGTGGGTGGGAGAGGACGAGCCTAGGACGAGCCAGTGGGGGAGAGGTCCCTCGCGCAGGAGACGCGCGATCGGCCTTTCTAGGGCTTTTTTGCGGAGTTCCGATTCGTTGCGTGAAGCGTCGAAACACACAGAACCTTTTGAGAGTCACCAGGCCTTGGTCTCGTGTGAGAGGGATTCGATCTTTCAATTCCTGAGCACTGCGGAATTCATTCACACTGGAGCGTCGGGACGATGCTCACTCTCTCGGAAGTGCTGCAAAGACCGTCGACCGCGCTTACGACAACATGCGTGACAACACGCGTGAGACTGTTGACAAGCTGCGCAACGGGAAACCGCAAACGCGACGTTTTCCGAGCGCTGAGCCGCGAAGATCGAGCAAAGTTCATCGATCGGCTGGACTGCGATTGCCGAGCTGCTGGAGCCTTGCCTGCGGAGCTGACGCGCTTTCGCGAGCTGTGCGACGCGATGGCGGATGACGATGCGCCACAGTGGCAGGTTCTCGAAACCGGACAGGTGGTTAACACGGCCAAGCACTTTCCGAGCCTAACCGCCAAGCCGCACTGGGATCGCTCTGGCGACTCGGCTGCAGAGGACCCGTTCCCGTGGCTGCGCCGGCTCGAGTCCTACGCACCGGTGATCGCCAAGGAGCTCCGCGAGGTTTGTGACCGCGAGTTGCCGGTGGGATATTGCCTCGGCCCTGCCCATCGCCGTTCGATGATGCGGTTGCCTGGGCTGACCGAAACAGAGCGCTCCATCTTCGTGCCTGGCTTCGATGACCAGCAAACGAACGGCTACTGCCACACAGTGCTCGTGACAAACGACACGCCGCAAAAGGTGGCTGCGCTCTTCCCCCAGACGATGGCCGCGCTGGATGCGTGCGCGGTGCCTTATGGCGTGCGGCTCGTCGCCTTTGGCAAGCAGCTCCCGCGCACAGCCCTCCATTGGCACTCGGACGGACGCAATTTCATGCTCACCGCGCATCTGCCGCTCGCCGGCCCGACTCGGCGCACGGGCGCGCGCACGCCGCCCTTTCCTGGGCCGGCAGCGCGGAGCGAGGGCCCAGGCGGCCGTTCACCATTCCCTGCCGTCAATAAGCGCGAGGGTGTTGCAGGCATGATCCTCTCGCCATTGCTCGCGCCTGGCGGCACGAGAGGCCGGTCGGTGCGTGAACGGCTTGTTGGATGGCTCAGCTCCTTGGGCCGCGGAGGCAGACGAGGCCAGTCCAAGGTTCAGGCCGTCTCTCGTAGCTGGAGGTCAACGCCTCAAGACGCGGCGCCGGGGGGCACGGGTGTCGTCTTCGACACCACGTTCATGCACTCAGCATACAACGATGGCGACGTGCCCGCAGAAATCCTCTTCATCGACTTTTGGCACCCGGAGCTCTCGAGCGCAGAGCAGACCGCGATAACGTGCTTACAAAGGTTGCTCCGGGAAGAGGGCGAGGCGGGTGGCGTGTGATGAATATCATGGGCTCTCGTCCGGGAGGGGCGGCCGGTTTTGCTCCCGTGAAAGTGCGGCAGCGCTCGTACTCGTAAAAGTAGACTGCACATGCATGTCTTGAATGTACGTACACAATGATGGGAAGCTTTTGGCAATAGATTTCGCGAGCGGGTCACAATATCTTCTCCCAGACCGAGGCAGACACCTCCAAGGGCTCGGGCTCTTCCTGTTGAGCTGCTGCTCGACGACGACCTTGATGGATCCCATGGACCAGAGGTGCGGAGCCGTCCTCTGAGGCACGGTGGTGTGGTTAGCGCGGGGAGACCGCGACGAGCCTAATTTGACTTGCCTTGCCTTGCTTGACTTGACTTGAGTCCAATGGTAGAATTCCGCACGACGTGTCTACGCTTTTTTCCTTGGAGATGACGGGCGGCAAAAGCAACTCGAGCATCAGCAATCTGGCCGTCCTTGCATCGATCGGGCTGCTCATCCACGCTACGCTGTGCGCCATTTACCGTACGTATTCGACAGCGAACATACGTCAAGTGGCGCCATGCGTGCTGGCGCTGACTCTGTGTCTCCCGCGTCTGCCTGCAGACCGCGATTACCTCAAGGCCGTGCAGCAGCCGTTCGCGTACTCGCCCTTTGAGGTGTGTGCTGCTCGGCTCGGGATGAGTCGTGCCGCGCGGGAGCGCATGCATAAAGCTCACGCGCTCTTGTCGTGTACGGCCGTGCACAGATTGCGGCACAGTGCGGTGTAGCACTGGTCCTGGGCACGTGGGGAGTGCTGCGGCTGCAGGGCAACTTCTTGCCGATTCGAACCACCGAGGTGTTGGGACAGCAGTACGTTCATCGCGCTCTCGAGTTCATGCCGCCGGACGGGCTCTGCTGCTGCCGCCGCTGCCTGGCAGCACGTTGCTCCTGCGATGATGACACTCCGCCTGTGCGTCTGTGACTCTCCACTGGTCGCAGGACGATGGACAATCTCGAGCCGGGACCCGATTTTCAGCACTTCAACACGCGTGAGCTCAGATAGCTTGTCTGTCGTGTGTACAATCGAGAGAGAGAGAGAGCGACGCGAGCTACCGCAACCCGCAGAGAAGCAGAGCAGGGCGCTCTTCCGGGAGTGGCGCGCGTCGGTCATGATACAAAAATTTTCAAGTTTGAGGTGAATGTGGTGTACTAAAAGTGACACATGATTCAATCATTCGGAGTCCATCCGCGTACCCTCTCCTCATCGCCTCGCGCCGCTCCCGTCCTCATCGAAGTCGTCTTCTTCGCATCGAACGAGCCTGACGTTGACGATCCCGGGTGGATGGTCTGGAGCAATGCAACGTATCGTCGTTGAACTCGTCCGCTGGCATGGCACATCCACCCTGCCAAATCTCAATCGTGGTGAGCCACCGACCGCCTCCAATCCGACGCCGTGCACCGTCACTACCGTGCACCCGCCTGCACCCCACAGAGGGGCACATCGCAACAGCTGCGGCGCACATCTCACCGTGCACTGCACCACGTCACTCTGAATTGCAGTGAGTGGCGTTCCATCGACTGGAAGGATGATGGAACCTCCGACTGTGAGCTGCACCGTATGTGTTGAAAGATGAGGAGCGCGCTGCGCAAGATTGGCCACCACTAGTGCGTGCAAGTCGGCCACGGTGAGGGCAGTTGCTGGACACTCTCGCGAATCGTCACGTCGCCAATCGTTGCTACCACATCGAGCATGGTCGCCGACATCACTGGGCAATGAGGAATTCCATTAAGTTACATGTACCGGTATGAAAGGTCGACGCCGGCGACCTTCTCGAAGCCAATAGTGAGCGCTGTGACATGTAACGTTTCACAGTTGTGCCCGAAACCTCCGTCATCGTCTCTGACGCTCCTCGACAACATCCACACAAATGCAGGCTCTGCTCCGTGCCCGCATGGCGCTGGCGCCCAAGGGCGTGCGCATGATGGGCGGCCACTCGCTCGACCACGCCATCGGTGCAAAGCAGCTCCCTCGAACGTGGCGCCGGGCGGCGGTTGATCAAGCGCCCCTTCACCGCCGCACCACTGCTAATTGCGATGGCGAACTTGTTGTTTTGCGTGCGCAGCTGAGACCGACAAGTGGAAGAAGATTTCGTTCGTCTTCCTGCCGGTCGTCGGCCTGTACATGGGCTTCGTCTTCGTGCGCCACAACTCGCACGGACACCACGAGTATGAGCAGGTGCGGGCCGCAGCTACCACCCATCCCCACCCCCCTGCCTTGACCGCGCTATACCATGGATCCTTCCTTGTGCCGCTGACGCGCGCCGATCGGCGTGCTGCCGCCAGGTCAAGTACCCCTTTGTCAAGAAGCGCGACAAGCCGATGCCGTGGGCCCTCGCCGGCGGATCCGACTGCGACCTCTTCGACTACAAGTGCGGCGCCGCGTACAAGGCCGCCAAGGCTGCTGCGGCGGAGTAGGCGCGCGTCCATCCCGCGGTGCCACCAGACAAGGGGGCCGGGAATGCCGTCATGGTGTGTATTGGGAGGGCGATGCTCCGCACTTGAGTCGCGTTCTCTCGCCCCTCGCGTGCGTAGGGCGCTAGTCCCTAGTGCGGGTAGAGCGATAGAGCGAGCCGGGCAAGGCGCCGAGAGTGCGCGGCCTCCAACCGCCGCGCATGGGACAACGACCGCCAGCGCAATCTAAGAGAGATAGAAATCTTCTTTCGCTACCGATCTTATTTCTGTCCCTGAGCCCTGAGGTCGGCTCACACACACCGTCACTCCGCGGGGTTCGTGCGGTCCCTGGACCCTGCGGAGCCGGGAGAGGGGAGTAGAGAGATACCGTTCCGGCGGACCCCGAGATACTTGTCCTACGTTCGCCCCACGACGCTCGGACGGCCCCGAGGAGACCACCGCACCTGACCCGGGTCGCCCGTCACCCGACCGGGGACAAGCGAAACCTTGCGCTCGCCGCGTCCCGGCCGCTTCTCCTCGGACGTTGACTCCACGGGGACCAGCTCCATGGGGACCAGCTCCATGGGGACCAGCTCCATGGGGACCAGCTCCACGGGGACCAGCTCCATGGGGACCAGCTCCATGGGACCAGCTCCATGGGGACCAGCTCCATGGG
>ERZ761574.1755-NODE-1755-length-13143-cov-64.390205_pt1 | contig 13143 bp, 12 predicted proteins | sample MGYA00374950_ERZ761574 | MGnify/ENA primary metagenome ERZ761574 (study PRJEB28895, sample SAMN07631631) | mixed culture metagenome | isolation source: Freshwater growth medium | place: USA: Seattle, Washington | collected 2016-10-03 ... | reverse complement strand
GGGGGGGCGTCTGAGCGCGGTCCTCGAGTGTATAGGTTCCCAACGCGGCCCTAGTGTTCCGGCGTTGAGTTGGTAGTTGTTATTTTTACGGTACGAAGGCTTCCTTCACCTACACCGACCTGTTCCGGTGTCTCGCTAGCGTGCGCTTCACACGCTCATCGACGCCAAGGCCGCTGCATGGGCCGCTGCAAGGTACCGGTAGCCTGCATCCAGCCTTCTGACCCTTACTTCGCCGCTGGCGACCGGTGGATCCCTTCTCTTTCCCCCCCACGCGGTTGCCCAGGCAGCCGCCCTCGTACAGTAACCCCGCAGGTTCCAAGCCCGAAGCCGACCGCCGGCGTCATGTGCCATCGCACCGGCCTGTCCGATCCGCCGCACTACTGTGAATGTGAATATCCGCCGCACTACTGTGCGGCTGGCCGCATGCTGTCGGCGAGGCAATGCCAGTCAATCGGGCTTAGTCCCAGTAGTCGCCCCCACTTTCGTCTGAGTCCCTCCTACCATCGCGGTCCGAGCCATGCGACATGCCCAGGCCGCGGCGACGATCATCGCGAACGCCGTCGTAGCAGCGGTAGCAGAACAGCACGTCTCGGATGCACTCGTCCTCGTCTTGGGGGTGCGGGATCCAATACGGCTCTGCGCGGCCTTGGTGTGCCTCGCCGCACTCGAAGCAGCGACCCTCCCTGTCGCACTTGGCCAGCCACCTCATCTCGTCTGCACCCTCCTCAGGCAGGCCGATCTTGTCGTGCTCGACACAACCGTCACACTCACACTCGACAGCCGTACACTCCTCGTTCTCGTCCCAGAACAAGTACTGGTGGTGTCGCACGAGAAACGGTCCGCAGGAGCGACAGCTGATGACGCTCATGCCCAAACCGTCCGCGTCCGTCTGGTGGCAGGGGGGGAACCTGTACGACAAGCCATTCCCGTCAGACGGTGGAGCTGAGAGGGGCACTTAGTAGGTGGTACTCAGTGGGACTCACCTGTACGACTGGCCGTTCCCGTCGCGCGCACGTTCCGATGGTGGAGCGGCCGACCGGACAAGGCCACGCTCCAGAAACTCCATCGTGCGGCAGCCTGGGCACATGACCGCAAACCCCCACGGCCCAGTCCTTGTGTTGCGAGCCACGCCCACGATCGCCTCCATACCCGCCGTTTGGAGTTTCTCTGAGCCGTTTGGAGCACAGTGCCCTGCAAAGGACAGCTTCTCTCCACTCGAGTTTCGTGGATGCTTCTTGCGCTTCGCGACTGGAGCGGCCGAGGCGGCCTCCACTGCCGTTGGAGCCTTGGCCCTGGCCTCCGCTGCCGCGGCAGGCACGCGTGAGCTCATCTTGTTCGCACCACATGTCGCTGGGGACGTCGCTTTTGCACGCTGCTGTCGCTCCATGTAGTACCAGTGCTGCTCCACGCTCGCTACCGTCCGATGCGAGCCAAGCTGCTGAACAGCGTCTGCCCACAAAAGTCGTTTAGGTCCTGCCGATGAGTCCCACGCCTCCACGATCATCTTGAGCCGCATATCATCTTCGACTGACCACGGAGCACAAGGAACTTTGCTGCCAGACTTGCGGCCGCGCTTCGTGACTTTCGGCGCGCCGGCAGACGCGAAGCCACCCACACCGCTGGCTGAGATGTCGCATTCTGCACCCACGGCGCTGGCTGATGGACCATTCTCTGCGCTCACGACGCAGTACATGCCACTCAGGCTTGGGTCCACGACCGGTGCAATGGCCTGGCGCGATCGCGACGAGTCTAAAAAAAGAACTTCTGACCAAGTTTCAAAAACACCGAGCGGAGGAGATGAGGAATCATCACCGGAGAAATCGTTCACAGGTCTTTCGCGCCTCCTCACACAAGGCCTGTCGACCCGACGCCTACGAGCGACGGTCACAATCATCATGGATGAGGCCCGCAAAGCGGCTGTGCAGCGTGGGCTCTCCTTTCTCTACACCAATCTCTCGCGAGACGACTACTCGCCGCTTCTGCGGCTCGGCGGTCAGTGTGTGTCCATGTTCTATGATGTCTTCCTGAGCGAAACAGATGCCGCTCTGTGCGAGCAAGCGCGTGAATGGGCACTGGCGCTGCTCACAGTGCTCGCCAAGCACTGGCTGATGTGGCCGCAGCCGCTCTCGGTGACGCAGCTCTTCGAGATCCTTGGCGCTGTTCGATACGAACCGCTTGGGTTTGATTCAGCCGAGCTCCTGGCTCATGCCGACGAGGCCATCGCACACGTGGACATGGTAGGCCTCACCATGCCCGGGCGCTTTTTGGCCGACTGGCGCAGCGGGCAGCTCTGCACTTGCGACTGGTACGAAGTGGCGTACCGCGTCTTCATCATCGAGTATTGCGAGGTCGTGCACCCCGGGCGCTTGCAGCCTCGGCCGCGGGTGGGCATGCGAGAGGTGCTAGCTTCCCTGCGGCGGCACAGCCTCGAGCCGCCGTGCCAGGTGGCGGCCGACTCGGACTTTGGCGAAGGCTATTACCTGGCTACCCACCTGTGCTACTGGCTGAGTGCGTACTCGGCCACACTGGAGCTACGTGATGCGCCATGGCTTGTAGCGTATGTGCGCGACACGCTCGCGTTTTGGTTGGCGCAGGCCGAGCTCCGTACGCAAGGGATTGCGGGCGAGGCCACTGATGGCCTGGTGTACGTCGACTTGGATGGCCTCGCCGAATGTGTCGATGTGCTTCGCGGGCTGCAGCACAGCCGCAGCGCCAGTAGTACCAACAAGTTCGGCACAACTTCCGACGCACAAGAGCGACAGCACGCGGCGTTCATGCAGGAACTTCCCGCGCTGCTCGATCGGGGCACGCAGTGGCTGCTCTCTCAACAAACCCCCAACGGCTCGTGGGCCCCATCGGTCCATCCCAAGGACCCCTTGAAGCCCAAGCTCCGCCACGTCGCCGCCGCCGAGTCCGAGGACAATGACACGTACACGGATCTCTACGACGCGCTGCATCCCACGTGGACATGCACCATGGCCCTGTGCGATCGGCCTCCTGCGAGCAAGACCTCGGAACGGCAGCGGCCGGGCCTCCTGTACACAGAGCGCATGCGCGCTCTGATGCAGGAGACGTGCTTCAGCGCCCAAACGGTGCCGAAGAAGGCGAGGAAGCGGTTGCATCAGAGAAGCAAGCGTTGATCTGAAGATCAGAACAAACAAGTTTCAGTGTTTCACAGCCAATGGTTTGTTTCACAGGGACCACGGGCACGGGAACGTCTGCGACCGCTGCAGGCACTTTGCGACGTGGTAATATGGCAGCGTCGATCGACGGCTCCGCAACGGCCTGCCTCAATCCGCGCCAGCGAATCGCGATCGGCGACCTTGTGATCGTGTACGAGGATTTCAAAACCCTGCACGCGGTGCGCGTCGCACCGCCGGCGAGATTCGACAGCCGCCACGGCTCCTTCCCTCACGCCGACTTTGTGGGCCGCCGCTTCGGCGAGCGCGTCTCTGAGCCACGCGGCCGCGGCGGGTTCGTGTACCTGCTCTCGCCGAGCCCGGAGCTATGGACGGCGACGCTGCCGCACCGCACGCAGATCCTCTACATCGCCGACATCTCGATGATTGTGCTGCAGCTTGAGCTGCAACCAGGCAGCGTGTGCATCGAGGCAGGCACGGGCTCGGGCTCGCTCTCGCACGCGCTCGCGCGTGCGGTGGGCGCGCGCGGCCACCTGCACACCTTCGAATTCAACGCGCACCGCGCCCAGCTCGCGGCCGCCGAGTTTGCCGCCAACGGGCTCGGCGGGCGTGTCACGTCGCTGCACGGCGACGTGTGTGCTGACGGCTGGGAGTACGCCAACACGGCGCATGGTTCGGTGGACGCGGCGATCTTCGACCTGCCGCAGCCGTGGGACGCGGTGCGGCACGTGGCTTCCTACCTGCGCCCGGGCGGCCGGCTCTGCACCTTCTCGCCCTGCATCGAGCAGATAGCTCGCACACAAGAAGCACTAGTTGCGTGTGGTTTCACTGGCATAGAGGTGATCGAAGTGGTTGTACGGACGCATGCAGTGAGCCAGCAGCATGGCGGGGACGCGTCCTCCGCGCTCGCGCTCGCGCTCGCCCAGGGCGCTCGGGCCGCCGCCCAGGCAGCCTCCGCCCCTGCCGCTCTCCAGCCGAGGACCTCGGAGGCGGCCATGGCGGCGGAGGCCATGGCGGCGGAGGCCATGGCGGCGGAGGCTATGGCGGCGGAGGCCATGGCGGCGGAGGCTATGGCGGCGGAGGGTGAGGGTGAGGGTGAGGGGGAGGCCGCGGCGGCGGCGGCGGCGGCGGCCAAGCGGCCACGGGTCGAGGACGGCGGCGACGACGACCTTGCACCGCCCGCGAAGGAGAGCAAAGCGTCTCCTGAGCCAGCAGCAACAGCAGCACCTCCGGCAGCAGAACCTCCGGCAACAGCAGCAGCAGCAGCAATACTGCCAAAGACGGCGCCGCCGGCGCAGCTATCGACACGACCGTACTCTGACATGCGAGGGCACACGGGTTTCCTCCTGTTCTGCTCAAAACACGTGGGGTAAACAAAGCCGCGCGATATTATAAAGAGGTCTCTAATATTTGCGATATGTGGCTGAATACCCGGACCCCCCACACCCCCGCCAGTAATTTTGCGAGCCAAAAGTGAAGAGTCTCGAAACGTCGGACCAATGGCGCACCTTGCCGCGCCTGCCGACGAGGACTGGGACATGGACGAGGAAGATCGTGTGGCTGCGCTGCCCGACGCCCCCGGCGCGCTGCCCGCTGCGATGCTGCAGATGCTGAGTGGCGTTCAGAGGACAGTCAACGAGGACGGCGAGCTTGCGGAGCTGCCGCCGCCTGAGCCTGCGAGGCTTGCGCCTGCCTTCTCGAAGGAGACGCTGGTGGCGCTGCGTGCCGAGCGGCTCGCACGCCGCGCCGCGGCGCCGCCTACCGACAGCGGATGCCTCGGTGACCCCCCCTCGATGCCCCCGGCCTCTGTCACCGCTCGCAGCTACCGCTCGGGCTCGGAGTCGCCGCCTGACTCAGCTCGTGCCGGTGCCGACAGCACGCGGATGTTTTCGCGCACGTCGTTCTTGCCGGCTAAGGCGGAGCAGCCCCCTGCCAAGGCGCAAAAGAGCCATCGTACGAGCTCGAAGTCGCCGCCCGACTCCGCCGCGAGCAGCAAGGCAGGGAAGTCTTCTCCAGGCTCGGCGCTTAAGAGCAATCGCGACGCCAACTTGGAGAAAGTGAAGAAAAAGAAGGTCAAGGTGGACAAATCGTGCCTCTCGATGCGCAAGAGTCAGCTGTCTTCGAGGCAGGAAATATGCGTCTAATGGACGAAGGGCAGCAGATTTTGAGACCGCCATCGCACAACTAGGAGAGAGAGAGAGAGAGAGCAAGAGGGCATGCTTCACCAGCAGCGGCTGACATGGTGGTGGCACGTGCAGCGCCATCACTTAAACACTCAACAACGGCATCTATGCCCGGCCGGAAGCCTCGCCCAGGCCCCAGGGGGTCGCCCAATGATGCTGCAAAATGTACATGATATTGCATCGCACCGGCATGCTCATCGCGTCTCGTCGCATGCGCTCCGGTACCCCACGGTGGTGGTGCGCGCCGACGCGGCATGCGCTCCGGTATCGGTGGTGATGCGCGCCGCCGCCTGAACGGTTTTGCAGAGAAGTGCGATTGCAAAAGCAATCGAGAAAAACAGAACCAGAAGGCAGAAGGAGCGGAGTCTCGCCTACGTCTAGGGAGCGCGGGCGCGCGCGGCCCTATCACTGTTTGATGCCAAGCACGGTCTGGTCCAGTATAGTGAGCCGCCTGGGTGGCAACAAGCGCGCAGCAGAGGAGGAGGAGGATGCGCGCCCGGCAAAGTCGCGCAAGACCAAGGAGCCGAGCAAGGCCTCCTATGCGGTGACGCCGCGGCAGCTCGTGATGCTTGGCGGCTTTTGGGAGGGCGTCCCGCCCTTCAATGGCGACGAGGACCGGCTTTACCGGTGGCTCGCGGAGCCGGCCCTGTGGGCACGCCTCGTCATGAACGACCTCGAGCCGCGCGTGCAGCAGCGCATCGTCCAGCTGCACGCCGGCATTCACGACGGCCTCGATGCCTCGGGCTTCGTGTGCTGGCGCACGCTGCCCCCGCTGCAGCCGGGCGTGCGCGTGTCGCTGCGCGCGTACGGATTGAAAGGCACGAGTGTTGACCTGCCGCGCGTCACCATCAAGCAGCTGCAGTTCTTGCCGAGTTCGCGCTTCGGTGAGGGGTGGGAGGCACGCTCATTTGCGGGGCCGCCAGCTTCGGCCGCTGCGACACCCCCGTGGCTGCGCAACGCGCGGCGGCTCGTGCAGGATGCCACCTTCAGCTTCCTCGGCGCACCCATGCCTGTCGTCGACGAGGGATGGTCCAATGACCGCTTCTCACGCCAGGACGCCATCGTGCATGCCCTCTGCAGCACAGGTAGCAGCAGCAGCAGTAGCACAGATGTGCCGCCCAGCCCTCGCCGTGGCGGCAGCAGCAGCAGCAGCAGCAGCAGCAGCAGCAGCAGCAGCGGCGGCGGCGGCGGCGGCGGCGGCAGCAGCCCTGGCAGTAGCAGCCGAGACGCGGTAGCCGCCGCCATCGTCGAAACTCCTTTCCCCGCGGAGCGACTGCTTCGCTCGCTTGTGAACGCGGGGAAGGACGACGAGCTGCTGTACATTGACGCGATCGTGGCCGACCGTTACGGCGCCGCGTACCGGCTTCTGTGCGATCTGGTCGCCGAGCGGCGCGCCCTCCACCCCGAGCGTCGGCTTGTAGTCGTCCTCATGTCCGTGGTCTCCTCCGACTGCCTCTCGCGCTACGCCCGCTGGGGCTTCTCGTACGGGGGGCTCGTGGGGAGTGGGTCGGACGATAAGGTACCCCTGCTCGTGGACCGCATCGATCGGCTGCTGCACGAGCTCAAGCGCTTCGAGGCCTCTATTGCCAAGGCGCACGCCCCCTCCCCGTGCTCCGTGGTCGATGACACGATGCACTAAACCGGCCCTCCCTGCGCCTTTGCGAAACCTTCCGCCCCTGACTCTCCTCTCGAGACTGGTTCCCGCGTCGCGCCGGGGCACCGCGCGGACGCATAATCGAATGCCATCTAAGGTGCGTGAAAATTACAGGAGGGCAACCACGTGTTGCGAACAGGCATGCGAGGGAAGGCGTGGGGAGACCAGGCGAGAACGCGGGACGGTGCAGCAATCGCCCCGTGTGAGCACGCCCCACGCTGAAGCGATCCGCTCCGGTCGACGCTCCGGTAGCGTACGGTTTATGGGTGTCGGGTCGGGTGCGCGCGTGCGTGCGGGGTGGATCGGTGAGAAAAAGGGGCAGAACCCAGAACGAACAATGAACGTGCAGATCGCGCCTTCCGCGGTTATGGGTTTCCGATCACACCCAAGATCTCGCGCCGCGTCCGGAGGTCGCCGCTCCGCACGTGGTCGGTTGCGCCCTCACTCTGTGGGCATCATCCGCGGCCCCGGCGCCCTTCGCCCTTCGCTTTGAACATTCCAACGACGTGCATCTCGCATGCCTCGAGACCGAGATATGACGTATTAGGTGATAGCCCCGTGCCAACTGCCATCGCTCATCGTCATCCACACTCACAAAGCTGTTCCACATCTCCGCATGGATCTGTCATGCTGTCATAAGCGCTCCTCGGCGCACTGTCTCGGGGGCTTCACAGGGGCCTCAGCCCGAGCCGCAGACACCCGCTCTCCCCCCACCTCAAACAACACACGCGTGCAGCAGGGCCGCCTTCGCCTCGCGCCGCCATCGCCTCGGCCAAGGCCAAACGGAGACAGGTGCCGCGCACAGCTGCCGCATCCCTCTGCGGCTGTGCCCCCGTAACGTACCGACGTAACGGCAGCCGTAACGGCTGTGCCCCCGTAACGTACCCGGTTCCTCGCCATCGCGACCGAGAAGCCGTCGCCGCCATCGCGACCACGCCGACGTCGCCGCCTTCGCCATCGGCCTCCACCGCACGTGCCGCGGTCGCCTCCACGAACGCCGCTAGTGCCCTGGTCACCGCAACCTCGCGCCACTCATTTCTGCGCAATGAGGCCCACCATCCGAGGCTGCCCCGTCGTTGCGTACTTGCGGCTGCGAAAGTCGGCGCCACGGCGCGAGGCCGCCTCAGGACGCGGGTCGCGCGGGCTCGGGTCGCGCGGACCGCCCGGCGCCACGTGTCGCGGTGACACGGAGCGTGAGGGCGGCCGTTGCTGCTGCTGCTGCTGCGGCGGCGGCGCCTGCGGCGCGGAGCGCTCGGGGGGAGGACGTGGCGCATAGGATCCCGAGGGATGCTGCCGGCGCGCAGACTGCGGCCGCGCGGTGCGATGATAGTGGGCAGCCGCGTCGTCCACAGCCTCGCGCTCGCGCGCGGACGCGGGCTGCGGCTTGGAGGCAGCCTCCGCCCGCATGCGCTCGCGGAAGCTCGCGAGCGCATCGTATCGCGGGTCGGGGTGGGGCTCCTTAGGCTGCTGCTGCTGCTGCTGCTGCTGCTGCTGCTGCTGCTGCTGACGGTGGCGCGCGGCAGCGTGCGCCGGACCCACAGGGCCCATGAGACTGGGGGACGAGCGGCGCGTGTCTTCGGCGCCGCTGGCCGCGTACGCCGCGGTCAGCAGCGTGAGAGGCTTGGGGGATCGTGTGAGGCCCTTTGTCGGAGTGTCTGCCGCCGGCTTGAGTGTGCGAGGCGCGAGCGGCGACTGGGCGAGGGGGTGGTTCTCCTTGCCGTTGCGTGGGACCGCCGGCTGCTGCGGCGGCGGCGGCGGCTTCGGCGGCTGCGGCTGCTGCGGGCGTGGCGCCGCGTCCCACTCGGGCCGAACGCCGCGCGCGGACACCTGGTTTGGTGCGGCGGGCGCGAGTGGGCCACCGTCGCGCCGAGCCGACTTGAGCGCATGGAGACGCATGAGCCAGTAGGTGGCCGCGCCCTCGGAGTGCTTGCCCAGCTCAGCGGTGACCTCGTCCACCTTGTACCCATGCTGCTCCATCTTGGCAAGCGTCGGCCCGTCCGGCGTCGTCTCCGAGAGAAGCTGCGCCACCGCACCGGCCTCGCTGCTGCCCGCGCGGATGACCGAAGATGCGGCCCCGCCCGCCGTGCACCACGGGTGGGACGCAATCTGCTCGAGGCTCCATCGGCGCTGCGGGTCGGTGGTGAGTAGCCGCTTGATCACGTCCTTCGCCTCGCGCGTCAGGAAGGGCGGCGCCGCGTAGTCTCCCGCGATGATCTTCTTGTACAGCTGTGAGGTGTTCTGATGCTCAAATGGGAGGAAGCCGCAGATCATCGCGAAGAGGGTGATGCCCGAGGACCAGATGTCGACAGGGTGACCGACGTAGCCGTGCGTCTGCCCCTCGCGCGTGAGCATCTCGGGCGCCGCGTAGCACGGCGAGCCACACGCATGCTTGAGCACCTGCCCCGGCGCGCACTTGGTCGAGAGCCCAAAGTCGATGATACGGATCGTCTTCTCGCTGTCGAGGAGCAGGTTCTCGGGCTTGATGTCGCGGTGCACAACATTGTTTGCGTGCAAGTACGAGACGCCCGCCACGATCTGGTTGAAGAAGCGCCGCCCCTCATCCTCGCTCAGCCGCCCCGCCTTTACAATGTGCTGGAAGAGCTCGCCGCGGGCGGTAAACTCCATGATGAGGTAGATGCGGTCGGAGGTATGGATGATCTCCCAGAGCCGAATCACGTGCGGGTGTTTGAGTTGCTTGAGGATCTGGATCTCGCGCCCGACCCGCTCGATGTCGTCCGCCTGCTGCATCCGTCGCTTCTCGAGCACCTTGATCGCCACCTTCTCGCCAGCGAGCTGATGCGCTCCCTTCATTACGGTGCCAAAGGTGCCCTCACCGAGCTTGTCGCCGACAGCATATCGGCCGACCGTCGATGGCATGCCGCCCTGCAGGCCACCACCGCGCAGGCGGACGCACGAGGTCGGCATGGAGCCGCCCTCTTCTAAAGAGAGCCCCCTGTTCTAAAGAGAACCCCCTCTTGAAATCGGGTCCCGAGAGCGAGCGAAATGAACCAAAGTGTGAAGTGGAATTAGTTTCCAGCGGGGGGGCGAATCGACCGACTGTCAGCGGGCGCGCCAGCGGGGATACGCACACTGAGCAAACAGCAAGGTTCGGCGCCCGTTGGCAACCAGGCTCTGCAGTTGCTGCCGATGTCAAGTCAAGTCCGGAAGCGTACAATTGTATCGAACGTGCTCCGGAAGCCAGCTGTGGTGAAAGGGAGTGGGCGGAGGTGACGGAGGGGATGCATCTATAAAAGGTCCACCTTGCCTTGACTTGCCTTGTCTGGACTTGTCCTGACATGACGGAATGGACTTGCCGCCCAAACACAACCCGTCGTGTGGCAATTCGTGCATGTAATCCTACCGCGTGACGAGCCACAGCGCTCACGCAGCAAGATCGCAATCGCAAGGGTTCACCGTGCCACGGCAGGCCGCCCACGCAAGCATGGGGCACTTTGTTTGGTTGCTGCTTTTGGGGAATTTGGATGAAATCCGACCGCTTACGTCTGCGTTTGGGACGCCAGCGCTACCTGAAGCACAAGTGACAGCGCTACCACGACTGCCATCGCCACGGCTGCCATCGCCACTCCGCGGCGTTCCGCCGGACAGCGGCTCCATTCTTGCCAGGATGAGTGACCGGAGGACATTGCAGTCACGGGCTCCCTCTTCAAAGAAACAACGAGCGCCTCGGTCACTTACCATGCGCCCCACCTCCTTAATCTGCTCCGACGCGTGCGTTGGAGCAGGTAGCTTTAGTTCCCAATATGCGTCAAATGGCGCCTGCAATGACGGCGGCTCCGGCTCCGAGTTCTCGAGTTGCGCCTATGGCACCGACTGCACCGACTGCGGCCCGCGTCCAGTGCGTGACATCATTACCACGAGTACTTATCCTCCACATCAGCCCCCGCCGTCGCCGTCACCGCCACCATCGCCGTCACCTCCACCCCCGCCGTCGCCGTCACCGCCACCGTCGCCGTCACCACCACCCCCGCCTCCACCGTTGCCGCCGCCACCCTTGCCACCGCCATCGCCGCCACCGATGTGGTGCAGCAATACGTGTGAGTTCGCACACAACGGCGCCTGCCAGGACGGCGGGCCAGACTCGCTGACTGCCCTCTATGGCGTCGCGGCTCAGTGTGCCATCGCCACGGACTGCGCCGACTGTGGTGAACGCTTCAAGTCCCCGCCGAGGCCGCCGCCGCCCTTGCCGCCGCCGCCGTCGCCGCCGCCGCCCTCACCGCCGCCCTTGCCGCCACCGCCCACGCCGCCGCCGCCCACACCGCCGCCCTCGCCTCCGCCGCCCTCGCCACCGCCGCCCTCGCCACCACCCTCACCGCCGCCAGCGCCGCCACCTTCACCGCCGCCCTCGCCGCCGCCGCCCTCGCCGCCACCCTCACCGCTGCCCTCACTCCCGCCCCCACCGCCTCCACCCTCACCTCTGTTCGCGATTGTCGTTTGGCTCGTTGCGGGCGTGTCGGCCGTCTGTGTGGCTTTCCACGCCCTTCGACCGCTACCGACCAATCGGTCGGCATCGACGCCGAGTCCGAGGGGCTCGCCGAGACGGTCGGAGCGCGGCGAATGGTCGCCGCGTACGACAACTCCCGGTGCGAAGAGGGCCCTCCTTTTGTTGTGACTTGTGAGATGAACTCAGAAAGTAAGAAGTCGTACAGACCTCTACAGGTCCGCTCAGTGATGATATTTATATTTTAAGCCGTTAGGGCGTTCGGAGCCGAGCCGCGCAGTGTTCGAGCCAGATGCGAAACTTAGGGTCAGGCTGAGGGTGAGGCTCCGTTTCAGCAGTGCATGTGAACATGTGAGTCAGATGTGTGTGAGCGGTTAACGACAGCGCCGAAGACGGCGGCGCTCACGTCGTGCCGCGCAATCCCATAGAACCGCGCCCGCGCCCCGCCGAGCTCGCACTGGCGATCTATCCAGGGCCGCGCGGGCAAACATATTCGGACGACGAGACACATCCCTTACATACAGAACAGGCCACATGCGTACGGTAACCAAATGAGAAGACACATTGCCATGCCATGCCACATGCCATGGCACATCACATCGACATGCCAGCGACATCCGACACGGCTGTCTGCACAATGCGGCAAGAGACTGTCGTCTCCTCACATGGCAGATTGGCCACGTTGATCTGGAGCATGCGCACCTCAGCCATGGACTTTGCACTCAACGGATGTTGTACTTGATCGTCACATCCTTGTCCGGCATCTTGGTCACGCAGATCTTTGCTCGTCCACTTCCAACCTGCGCCTCGCAGGTCTTGCAGGTGCCTTCGTTGCAGTCGTATTTGATGGGAATATTGCAGCTGCGCGCGACATCGCGGAGCTTCTGACCCGCAAGAGCCTGTGCCACTTTTTTCTCTCCCTTGGGTCCGACCCACGTCACCGTTCGCTTCGTCTTCTCTTTGGACAGACCAGCATTCTCTCGCTTTCCGAGGGTGTCGTCGTTGGCAAAGGCGCCCTTGAGCCCATCGAACATGCCCATGCGCACGGCTGTGCTCCGTTCGGCGGTGGCGCGTACACCAGCCGAAGGCAGCGCGAATGCAGAAACGACCACCGTGTGAACGAGGAGAAGCAACACGCCGGCGCGCATGGTTCGGAGCTCGACGAAATCTGGTTCGCCTGACGAATTTCCCATGCACTCGAATCGCTGGGAACGAACCTCACGCTGCATGTCACGCGAGTCGATCAGGCGTGAAAACGATGTGATAAAGTGCGACCGACATCAAAATTTTGATTGGATTGGATTTGACTTGACTTGACTTGACTTGTTGCAACTCGAGTGAAACAGCCATAGGGCTATTGGCGTTCTGTACCTAGTTGTTGCAAGCCATACACACCACCAGAGATAGACTGTACGCGAGTACACGTAAGCAAGTTCAGAACGTTGGCGTCATACCGTCCATACCGATCGGGACGTCGTCTTGGGCAATCTCTGAAAATGCTCTCGGCTTGGCGCCGATTGCTCGCTGCCTCGGCGCTGGTGGCCGCGCTCATAGCAGTGCGCCGCATTATCACCGAATATATGGTCGCCAGCAGCAGCAGCAGCAGCAGCAGCAGCAGCAGTATCATCATCAGCAGCAGTATCAGCAGCAGTATCAGCAGCAGCAGCAGCAGCAGCAGCAGCAGCAGCAGCAGCAGCAGCAGCAGCA
>ERZ761574.1733-NODE-1733-length-13317-cov-69.645378_pt1 | contig 13317 bp, 9 predicted proteins | sample MGYA00374950_ERZ761574 | MGnify/ENA primary metagenome ERZ761574 (study PRJEB28895, sample SAMN07631631) | mixed culture metagenome | isolation source: Freshwater growth medium | place: USA: Seattle, Washington | collected 2016-10-03 ... | reverse complement strand
ATAGAGAGACGAAAAGAAAAGCGGGTCCCCAGCCCTCGCCCCCTGGGCCCATATGCATGCGGAGCGTAGCACGTTCTTCTCCAAGTCAACCAACGGGGGAGCCTCGAACACAAAAAAGTTTTGTCGATCGAATTTCGGCGAACCTCGGAGAACGTTGGCGAAATGAATTGTCGCGGCGTCCAGCATCGGCGTCCAGCATGATCGGCTCTCCCCCGCCGCCGCCGCAACTGACAGTCGGCAACCCGATCAACGGCACAGTCGCGGCCGTGGTGACGACCGTGGTCACTGGCGGCGCGGTCGCGGCGGCGAACGCCTTCAGCCCGCGCTTTCGCAGCATGTTCGGCGTCTCTGGGAAGCTCGCATTGATCGTCACGCCCAGCTTGGGCGCCTTCTTCCTACGGTCGCAGCAGACCATCAACCAGGCCCTTCATGATGCGGATGGGTTCATCGCACCGCAACTCGCCGCAGCTGAGACGGTCGCAGCGCCGATTTTCCAGCGTGAGCTCTCTCCGTTGCAAGAGGCGGCGAACATGGTGTACACGCACCCGTTCAAGACGATCATGAGCATCGCCGGGCCCATCTACGGCGCGCTCTTCTACCGTGAGTCGACTCATCCATCGACGGCGCACATGCCGCTATCGCAACGGCTCATCCATACGCGCGTGTACGGCCAGATGGTCGCGGTGCTCTCGACGGTCGCCGTGATGGGATTCGCAAAGACGATGGAGGGCAGCGGCGGCATCTACCGCGTCGAGGACGCGCAGCTGGTGCGAGGCGAACAATTGCGCAATCGCAGGCCGTTTTATGAGATCGGAATCGGGAGCGCCACGCCGCAAGAGAAGGAGGTGCGCCAGCTCCAGGAAGAGCAGCGAATCGCGGCCGGGTATGAGCAGGGACGCAAGGACAGCTTCGACCTGCTCGTACCGCTGCTCTACGCTCCAATGCTGCCGCTGATGCGTATTCTTGGCCGCGGTCGCGTTGCACCCGAACGGCTCAACATGATGCTGCTCGGCACAATCGGGCTCGCGCTCTCGCATGCCGGGTACATTATGTTCAGCGACTCCACGGTGCTCGTCAAGAAGGACGACTGATACAGAGCGGAGAGGGGGGGCTCTCGTCGCAATGCTCGTCGCCCCGAGACCACATGCACACGCGACAATGAAGCGACTCGCCCATCTCCGAGCATCAGAACAGCAATGCTCGCGAGGTCTGATTGGTTAGCCCCGCGTGCACCGCGGGGCTGTTTTGTGTAGCGGCCGGTGCGGTCGACCGCTGCCATATCCACCACATGTGGGAATGTCTTTTGCAACGCGTGTTACCCGCCGGCCGATCCGCGCGGGCGAGGGAGCGTGTCGGCAGGGCGGGCAGTGTCACTAGGAAACTGTATACTAAAGTGATTTTCCTTTATCGAGTACACGACAAGCAACAACGGCCGCCGCTCTGGAATTTGGTCACATACTCAAGTCAAGTGGTCAAGTCAAGTGGAACCCCTCCGCCATCTCCGCCCACTCCCTTCCACCACTGCTGGCCGCCGGAGCACATTCGATAGGCTTCCGTATGGTTGTCTGTTGTTTATGTATAGACTTGACTTGACACATACTAGCTAGCAGCTGTAAATACCTAGAGAAAAATTTATCCACGAGGCCAACCAAAGGGGGAGCCTCGAACTCAAAAAAGTTTTGTCGATCGAATTTCGGCGAACCTCGGAGAACGTCGGCGGAATGAATTGTCGCGGCGTCCAGCATCGGCGTCCAGCATGATCGGCTCTCCCCCGCCGCCGCCGCAACTGACAGTCGGCAAACCGATCAACTTATACGCGGACGTTCCCATCTTTCCGCCGTTTGCCGTTGCGCTCACCATCATGACCGGCCTGCTCCTCGCAAAGCTCACTGGGAAACGGCTCGCCTTCCTGCCAGCGCCGCTCTCAAAGCTGCCGGTCCGCATCGCATTCATGGCGTGCGCTTTGGCGTTCGCGAAGATGGAGTTCGATGAGGCCAGCGGTGCTCTCGAGACTGCTGGCTCGGGCACGTTCTTCACCCCGGTAAATGGACTGGCCACTACTGGCCTCTACAAATTCACGCGCAACCCGATGTATGTGGCCGTGATCTTCTTTGCCATTCCAAGCGTGTCGTGCCTCATCAACTCGGCCTGGCCGCTCTTGGTCTCGCCGCTAACGTGGTGCTACCTCAATTTCATCGTGATCGCGGCCGAGGAGAAGCTCCTCTCGCAAACCTTTCCCAAGCAGTACGAAAAGTACTGCGAATCGGCGCCGCGTTGGCTCATCTGAAGCTACTCGAGACTGCGTTGAATATAAACCCCCGCAGCACGCAAGTTTACTCGTTCACTATATTGCACTATAAATACGCCGAGCAGTACTGCAGAGAGTTGTTGCGGTTGTTTCCTGCAAGTGCAGCGAAAGCCACGAGACGAGCCACCATGAGAAAAATGGGTTCGTGTGATTTCTTGTTTCGCCCTGCAAAATGTCTCCGTTCGACCTGCTGGGTAATAAGCAACGCCGGGAGACGTTCCGTGTATGTTACAGGATGCATGCGCGACTATTGGGTACATGTTTCGTGTTCAAAACACAAAAGGAAAGACAAGTGGGGACGGCCCTGGAGACTGACTATGATATGACGTAGGAACCTATTGTTTTATACACTCAACACTCGGGACACCCGGGGAGTCAAGTGTCTTGAGTGACCCTGGGCGGGGATGAGTTTCGGCTGTGTTCTCCGGCCTCTGCATCGGCGCAGCTGAGCCCGTTGGTGCCGGCGCCGGCGCCGGCCGCCAGGTTGTGTGCCCGCTCTGTCTTGGGGCACGGCCCGTAGCCCGACGGTGAGCTGTGCCCGAATTGCATGCCCAGGTGCGCGCGTAGGCGCCAAAAGGGGCGCTGCATGTGCCCGATCGCGCGCGGCTCGCACCCGTGCGCGAGGAAGTAGGTGAGGGTGCCGAAGACAGAGGTGAAGAAGAAGAAGATGACCGACCTGTAGTCCGAGAGCGCGATGAGCAGCACGCAGAGGCCGAGAGAGGGCAGGCTTGCCACGACCAACATCCGATTTCCCAGTGGGATGCGGTACGGCCTGTAGGTGTGCTCCTCGCGATAGCGTAGCACGATGAGCGCCACGAACTCGAGGAACGTGGTCGCGCCGTAGAAGAGCATCGAGATCGAGACGAGCTCCGAGAACTCGAGCAAGCAAGCGACGGCGAGCAGGCAGCTCATGGCAAGGGTCGCTCTCCTCGGCTGCCCGTCACGGCGCTCGAGCTCGCCCAGGCAAGGTGGGAGCACGTAGAGCTTCGCCGAGGAGGCGGCGACGCGTGCGGACGTGCACAGGAGCGTGTTCAGCAGCCCGACCGCCGAGATGGCGCCCCCAAGGGCAATCCAAGCAGAGAGCCACTCGCCCACATGGGCCTGCGCCACCTGCGCAAAGTGACCGTCTGTCCAATCGTCGAGATTCTCGTGATCGAGCGAGATGGCGACGGCGAGCGGGAGCAGGTAGACGATCGTCACCAGCACGATCGTCACCACCATCGCCTTCGGGAAGTCCGTCCCCGGGTCACGCACCTCTGCGGCGAGGGCTCCCGCCGAGTCGTAACCACTCGTGTTCCACAGCAGCACCGACAGGAAAGTGCCCCACTCTATCGGGCGTTCACAGGGCGCGAACAGCGCGTGCATGTCGAGCGCGGGTGCGCCCGCGATCGTCAGTGCCGCGAACGGCGAGATCACCAGCACCGCGAACAGTGTCGACGACGACGCGACCACGTCGACGCCGAGCAGGTTGAGCCCGGTGACGCAGATCAGCATGCCAACCGACACGAGCCAGCTGCGCAGCCCGTTGAGGCGGCGGAACAGTTGGAAGAACTTGAGGTAGTCGACGAACATGACCGGGTACAGCGCATTGTCGAAGGCATTCGCAACCAGGTTCCAAAGCGCGTTCTGGTGCGCCCAGAACGGGCCAAGAGCGCGGTGCACCCACACGACGTAGCCGCCCGCCTCGGGGATCATGGCGCTGAGCTCGGCGGTCATGAGCCCGATAGGCAGCGACCAGAACATGGGCAGCAGCAGCAGGCCGATCATCGTCAGTCGCGGACCCGCAGCACCCACCGCATCCTCCATGCCATAGTTGCCACCGCATACGGCGAAGAAGGTGATGCCGACCATCTGGTGCCACGCGAGGCGCCCTACAGGCCGGTTCGGGCCTCCGGACAACCGACGTGCCTCACTCTCCGCGTCGGCGTCCGGCCTTTTCATTGATGGTTCGTGGAAGCGCCGCGTGTGGCGCGATTCGATTTGGGGTGATCGGAGCCATGGAGAGCTCCGCGTTGCGTGACGTTTTAACTGTGAAGAGCGCGAGATTTGTGCTCAGAGCCATGGATAGTTCCGTGTTGCGTGACGTTTACCTTCAGGCGTGGCAGAATGCCTTTTCACAGACGGCAATTCCATGTGTGAGAGCGTCCTTCGTGTGTACGACGACTCGCGGTCAGCCGACTGCTTACTCGTGGCCTTCTCGTCGCTTGGTGGTGGCGCTGGTGGTGTGTCGCACCACGAGTTTGTCAAAAGCTCGCAGAGAGCAGGTGCCACTCACGCGCTCTTCTTAAGGGATTTGAAGAGCGCCTGGTTTCTTCTTGGTCTTGGTGATGATGGCAGCTTTGAGGATGTGGTTGCTGTACTGGACGAGGAAGTGGAGAGCCTGCAGCCAAAGGGCATCGTGCTGGTCGGCGCAAGTATGGGTGGCTACGCGGCGATTCGTGCAGGGTTGGCGCTCAGCCACAGAGTGCCCACAGTCATTCTCGCCTTTGCACCACAGATTGTAATCGAGCCGCAAGACCGATCGGTGCTCGGGCTGCCGGCCATGCCTTTCGACGCCAACTTGCACGCGCTCAAGGCTGCGTGGTCCGCTCGCCACGCTGGTCGGCTGCCCACTGCCCTAGAGCCGTGGGATCAAAGCCAGCACACCGCACGCGTACTTGCTGACTCGGCGAGGGAAAGCTGGAGGCGCACGCTGGTGACCGCGGAAACTGCTTGGAGGGACCCTCGCGTGCAGCGACGCGTCGAGCAAGCGCGGCTGGCCGCAAAGCAGGGCGTGCGTGAGGGCGTGTGTGAGGGCGTGCAGCACAGCGTGCACGGTGCCCAAGTGCATGGTGCCCAAGTGCCGCCACTCGCCCAGCGCAGTGCAGAGCAGCCAGGCACATGTGACGCCACATGTGATACACGTGCACTCGTAATACACGTGCACGTGGGCACGCTCTCTGCGGCTGACGTGTTCGAGGCGCAGCATCTCGAGGAGGCAATGCGCGCATCCTCACCTCATGCTCGCCGCGTACAGGTCCATACTCACCTGCATGAGGAGCTCGGACATGCACTCGCAAGAGACCTTAGAGACATGATGGAGCTCGAGGGCTTGCTCCAGGAAGCCATGGCGCTGGCGAGCGCAGACGGCAAGACAGCACCGTCCCAGGCTTAGAGATTGCGAACGTCCCAACGACGTACGGCGACAAATCGCGGACATGCCAGCCGTGCAGCCGCACCGACCTCCGCGTGCACCGCACGTCCCGCGACGTTGCCCGTGTCGTACAGACGGTAGTACAGTCCAAGAGTACGTCGAACGGACACGACGCGACCCAGCGCGACGCACTTGGCACCCTAGGCTATAGCGCCGCGGCTTCGACCTCTTCGTCGACCCGGTGCGGCCGGGTCGACCGGCAGGTTACATAGAACAGGTTAGAGGTTTGCGAGCCCCGCGAGCCGCCGCGGTGCTTTGTCGTGTGGCATCGTTCGGGGCCAATCGCGCGCTCGCATCTTGGTGACACATGTCATGTTTCACACGATCGTATTGTGCGCTCTCTAAGCGCTCTCCGCCGCGGCACCAGAGAGAGTACGGCAGGGGCGAGAGCACACAACCGCCCCGCCCGGCCAGGCCACTGTGCGAAACTACGAATACTCCGACATGCCCCCTGATACAACGCTGCGGCGGCGAGCATAATACCGTAACCGCCACGCAGTGCCTCGATTAGGTCATGCACCGCCTCCCGCTAGCTCACATGATTGCACAGCAGCCACCGCCGCCCTTCTTGCTGCCCACCGCCTCCACCTTGGTGCTTGGCACTTCATCGGAGTTCGCCGCCCTCTCTGCCGCGGGCCCCAGGGCATACGTGTGAGTCTTGATGCTGGCCACGTCTCGCGCAAGCGCCGCCGCCTTCTCGGCCGCCGCCGCCTTCTCGGCCGGGGACGGCTGTGTCACGGACACGAGCGGCATTGAGGGCGCCGTAGAGAGCGGGTTTGAAGGCGCCGGTGGCGACGCGGCCGTGCGAAGGACGGACTCCTCCTCAGCCGCCATCTCGACCAGCGGCGCCTCGACAAGCACCGCGTCCTCTACCCACGCCGCCGCCGCCTTCTCAGCCGCCGCATCCGCCTCCAGATACATCGAGATACCCGTCGCGATGGCCGCGGCGACCAGTGACTTGGCCTCGGGATAGTCGACCAGATTGATCGTCTCCAACCCGAGTGCCTCAGGTACTATCTCCCTCGCGAGCTCTTCCCTAAGAGGCGCCGTGTTGGTCGTCTCCGACCCGAGCGCCTCGAGTACTATCTCCCTCGCGAGCTCTTCCCCGAGCTCCTCCGCCTCGCTCCTAGCCTGCTGCTGGCCCTTGAGCATTCGCCGATCAGAACGGCCGCGCGCGATCGCCTGCATGCGCGCTGCGGCGTGGTGCTCCTGCTCCACATCACGAAACTCATCCAGATCGTCGAGATTCAGAGCGTCCTGGTAGTCTGTCATCCCGCTTGTCGCAGTCACAGCGCTCATTTCACTCTTTGCCGGCGACGGCGGCACGGCGGCGGCAGCGGCGGCGGTGGCGGCGGCGGCGGTGGTCTCCTGCTCCCGCTCAAGGGCTTTGTCGACAGCTGTGTCGACCACCTCTTTAGCTCGTGTCGACGCCTGAGCCGCCCCCTTCTCGGCCGCCATCGCCGTCTCGGCCGCCGCAGTCGTGCTCAGGCTCGCCTGCATGGAGCTGTGAATGTGAATCGCCGATGGAGCAGTCGTGCGCAGGCTCGCCAGGATGGCCTCGCCCGCCGCCTTCTCGGCCTTCATGTCAGCAACCATGGCCCTAGCAGCTTTGCCCCTACCGGCAGCTTGCAGCTTCGTGGCCGCCTCCTGCTGTGCAATCGCCTCAGCCGCCGCCGCCTTCTCGGCCGCCGCCTTGTCGGCGGCCGAGACCTCCTTCTCGGCCGCCGCCTTCTCGGCCCCCGCCTTCTCGGCCGCTGCCGCCGCCTCGGCCGCCGCCTTCTCAGCCTCCGCCACTGCAGCCGCCGCCACTGCAGCCGCCGTCTCGGCCGCCGCCTTCTCGGCCGCCGCCTCATCAGCCGCCGCCTTCTCGGCCGCTGCCGCCGCCTTGGCCGCCGCCGACCTCTCAGCCGCCGCCTCCTCGGCCGCCGTCTTCTCGGCCGCCGCCTTCTCGGCCGCCGCCGCCGCCGGGGCCCGGGCCTCTGCCAGCTTGCGCCGCACCATCTCCTCAGCGGTGCTGCTCAGCTGCTCTGTCCCAGCATGGCTCAGAATGCCCTCGTACTCACTCGCTGCCTCGAGCGCCGCGGGACCTCCGAGCTTGAGCGCCATGTTCGCGGCCGAGATGCGCGCCGACATCGCACCGCTCAGCGTGTGCGACGCGACGAACAGCACCCGCGCCTCGCTCGCTTTCCCCTCGCCGTTGGACACCTGCCCGGCGTCAAAGAGCTGCTTGGCCGCGAGCGTAATCTCAGCTGCGGCGCCAAAGTTCGACGGCGGGGCGGCAACGATGACGGCGGGGCGAGCCGGACTTGAGGCTCGCATCTTCGAAGCGACCTTGAGCTTCTCAGCGAGCGACAGGCCCGGGGCGGCGGACATGTCTTGATAGATACACTCGCCCAGCTTCCGCTCCACCATGGTCTTGATCTTCTCGCTCAGCGGCTCACCCGACGAGAGGATCTCATTGTACTCATGTTGCGCCTGGTCCGCTTCGCCGCTCTTGAGCATCATGTTGGCCATAGAAACGCGCCGCGCGAGGGTCGGCTCCAGCGTGAGGCTCGCCGCGTACAGGACCTTCGCCTGCTTCGCGTTGCCCTTCTCATTGGCCTTGGCCGCCAGCTTGTCGACCATGGCGGCGAGAGTCGGGCGTTCTCGCTCGGTCTTCCGCCGCACCAGCTCGGACGGTGTGAGAGCGCTCGTAGAGTTCGACGTATTGAGCGTGTTCTGCAGGTCCTCGCTCATGTTGCCGAGAAGAGATTTGCACCAAAAAGGATCTGCACTTGTCTGTGTTGCTCGACGCGAACCTTTCTAGGCGACATGAGCTCCGAGAATGCAAGCACTTTCTCGGGCCAAGAAGTTCGCTAGGGAACGGCTGTTGTGCGTCTAGCCGTGATGGCTGAATGACGACTGACTGATCGGCTAACTTGAGGTACTGGAATGGAATCTGTTTCAAAAAGATGAAATCGACGAACGGACGCGACAGACCAACTCGCGAACCCGAGATCTTCGTCATGGCTGACGAGGAATTCGATGCCAACGAGGAGGCGCCCGACTATGATCCTTCCGAGCCACTGCCATCCTCGGAGAAGGCAGTCAGCCTGTGCTCCACAGGCGAGGCGGTGCCTGCCGGGGCCGTGAGCGGCTCGATGAGCCCGCTCAGGGAGGAGTGCTCCGACGAGGAGGAAGAGCCTGAGATTGAGGTCTTCATGGTCGACGAGCCCCGCCCTCCCACGTCGAGCGGCCAAAGAGCGAAGCTCGAGCCTGGAGTGTCCAACGCCGCGGAGCCGCGGCCAAGCGCGGCCGTGGGCGGCGCACGGCCCTCTGCGGCTGCGGGCAGCACCCGGGCCGCTGCGACCAAGGCGCCGTTACCTCCGCCCTCGTTGCCTCCCAAGATGCGCACGCCACGCGCGAGCCGACCCAAGGGTACGAGCGCCGTTCCGAGCGCGGCCGAGAGCGCGGCAGCCTTCAAGGAGGCGCAGGCCCGATTGGAGGTGATCCCGATGGTGGAGTCGTCGCAGCGCGTGCTCAGCCTGGACGATACGTGGCAGCGCGTGATGAAGCCCGGGCGGCACGACTCGGCACGGCGGCGCTTAACTATCGGCCTCTTGCAGCCACCTCGACATGATCTCGTGAATCTCCTCTCGCTCCGGCAGCCGCACTCGGGACGGCTGCTCGCAATCAGCGCGGCGGAGAAGCCGGCGCCCCTACGCGACTTTTCGCAGGTGACGCGCGTGTACGCGACCGACCGCCAGCTGCAGACCGCGGCGTTCCTCTCCCTCGACTGGCGCGAACTCGGCGCACCGCTGCCGCACACGATCACCCAAAAGCTGCGAGGCAAGTGGCGCCCCTTTTCTCGCGAGCTCTCCACAGCATATGAGGTCGAGAGCGACGCAGCGCTGCTCACTGGTAGCTTCAACCTCAATCTGCCGGCCCCACCGCACACGGCGCGCCCGAGTGGGTACAAGGGCCAGCACGCCCACCATGGCGCCCACCATGGCGCCCATCATGGGCTGAGCCCTGGAGCGATGCTGGGCGCCGTGGTGGGCTTCGAGTCGCCGCCAGCGCTGCCGATCCCGGTGAGCGCTGACGACGCGTTCGTGCTGAGCACGCCTCGCGACCCGAGCGGTAGGCTGCCCCAAGGCTGGCTATCCCTCTGCGCCGTGCGGGAGGCGCACATCGAGGGGCTGATCAACCTCGCGCTTCGGCTGCAGGCTTACGGGCGTGGCAACGCGAGTGCGGCGGCGAAGCAGGCGTCAGTGGTCCGGGCGGCAAAGGCGGCCCTTGGGGGTCTGCGCCTCGCCTCTTGCCACGTCATCGAGGCGTCGATGGCGTGGCTGGCGGCGCAGGAGGCGGCGCAGGCGATGCGTCAGCAAGCGACGTCTTTGCTCGAGCAGCGCGAGAGGCGGCGCAAGAAGGAAGCACGCCGTGGTGAGAAGGTCGCGATCGCGAAGATTCAGCGCGCCGGCGTGGGCGCTGGGGGTGCGCACGTGGCGAGCAGCATCGCTTCGGTCGGTGCCCACAGCGGGAGCAGTGAAGGAGCCTGTGAAGGAGCCTGTGAAGGAGCCTCCGCTGGCAGGCTTGAGCGTGCATCGAGCCGTGGCGATGGCGGCGGCGGCGGCGGCGACCTCGCCCGAATTCTCGAAGCCCGTACGCGCGGTCCGCCGCCGCCTCACATCTTCTCCCAATACTCGCTCCGATTTGCCTGCACGCCGCCCACAGAGAGTAGCCGGACACGCGAGTCGCCTGGGCTGTGGGACGGCCTCAATTATCTGCTCAAGATGGGGACGGATGTGTGCCGGCTGCCCCTGCCCACCATGTCCGATCCCTTTTTCCTTCGATGGTTCAAAGGCACAGAGTTCGACGCCGAGCTGACAAACAGTCGGTCTGATGTGCGCCGCATGATGGCTGCCGAGACGGCGTTCAAGCGCCTCTTCACCCGAGAGCAAAGCCTCGCTATCGAGGCGGTCGAGTCGACCGTGGCGCTGCGCTTGCGTCGAGAACCCCTCAATGGCGGCGGCGAGGGCGGCGGCGAGGGCGAAGGCATGGGCACGCCGCTGCCGAGCGCAGGGTTGGAGTCGGCGGCCGAGGCGGTCAACTGGAAGGTGCTCGTCGCAGCGCCTCTGATGGCCTCTCTGATGGCTTCTCTGATGGCCTCTCTGATGAGCTTTTTGATGGCCTCTCTGATGAACTCTCTGATGACCTCTCTGATGGCCTCTCTGATGGCCTCTGATTCCCCCCCCCCAACTGCAGGTGCTCGCTGAGGTCTTCTACCGCCCCCCCGAGGGATGCCCCAACGGGGCATCGGCCTTCTACCTGCTCAAGCGCGATCAGTATCGGGCTGTGGAGCGCACGAAGATGGTGCAAGCGTTCATCCGGCAGGCGCAGTTCTCGAAGCGGGTCAAGGCGCGCGTGCACGCGAAGCGGGAGAAGGCGGCACGCGTCGTGCAGCGCTTCTATCGCAACCGGCTGCAGCTCGGCAAAGGAGGCAACTCCTTCGCGGAGGCTGTGAAGGCGAAGCTCATGGAGAAGCGCCAGGCCGAGGCAGAGCTTCGGGCGCAGCGGCGTGCAGAGGCGATGCGGCGTACCGAGGCCGAAATGGGCGAGAAGCAGCTGCGTGCCCAGCAGCAGGCGCGCAGCAAAGCGCTCGCAAAGTCGCTCCGGGAGCGCGCGGCCGTCGACACGATGCAGCGCTCCGTGCGACGGTGCATCGGCAAGATCGCCTTCCGAAAGCTCCGACTCAAGCGCGCGCTCTTCCTGCGTACCTTTGTGAGCGACCAGACGGGTCATGCGCTTCGGATGCTCATCACGCTGCAGCGACGCGTGCGCCTCTGGCTCGCGAACAACGCCATGTTCCACAACCATTATGAGGATCACCGGCGTCGTCTCGGGGAGATCGCCATGCGCTCCGCCTTCGAGGCGCTCGAGGCGGACGTGATGGCGCGCTTGAGTGTGATCGAGGAGCAGCGCGAGGCGGCGCAGCAGGCCTTAGGCGCCATGCCGCATGCTGCGCTCGCCGAGTGCGATGTGCTCTTGAAGCTGGGAGACGCCAAGGGAGAGCTGCGCTCCCTCCAGTACCAGCAGCGGCTCTTCGACGCCAACGAGCAGCCGCCCGTGGTCTCCGAGGGGCAGCGCCGCTCACAGCTCGCCTTTGCATCGGCGCAGCGCGAGAAGCTCGCCTATCTGATCGCCGCCGATGTGCACGAGCGCTGCGCTCTGCATGTGCAAGCACGGCGAGCGATTCGAGCCGCTGCCACCTTCAACGCCCTCACGGACACCCATGCGTGCTTGCTGCCCTTCCTCGTCGGCCAATCGTACGTACTGCACGAGCATGCTCGCCACTCCGTCCAGGCCGTCGCCTCGCGCGAGCTTTCCATCACGGAGCTCGTCCTCGAGGTCGAATCTGCGGCTGCGGAGATCCAGCTCTACTCGTCTCAACGGCCACTCGACGATGGCTCGCGCGTGCGCCGCATGCAGCTGCTCGAGCGCCAAGTCCTCACCTTTGAGAGCGCCAAAGTCCAGCTGCAAAAGGCGACCGCTGTATGGCAGGAGCGCGCCTGTGTGCTCGGGGAGGCGCTGGGCGCGCAGCATGCGCTCAGCACGGTGCTGCAGGCGTGCCATTGGCGCTCCTGGCAGCACGCGCGCGCACAGCGCATCCGAGGCCTAACCCTACTCCAGGTGAGTGTCACTGTGAATGTGACTGCTCGCTGATGGCCGCTGATGGCCGCTGATAGCCTCGCTGATGGCCCCCCTCCCCCTACTCCCTCCCACTACTCCCACTCCGTACTCATCCCCCTACTCCCTCTCCCTCCTCCCTCCCACTACTCCCTCCCCCTACTCCCTTCCCCCTACTCCAGGGCACGCGTCTCAGTGCGAAGCGCGAGAAGGCGCTCTCATTGCGTCGCGAAGAGCTCCTTGCACGATCGGCGTTGCTCGTCGAGATGGCCCGTTACTCGTCGTCGCCCGAATGCTCGCTGACGGTACGCGCGTTGTGTGACTGTGACTGTGACTGTGAATGTGAATGTGAATGCTCGCTGACGGTACGCGCGTTGGCCGAGAGGCTCTGAAGGCGCTGGAGTGCATCTGAGTGCGTCTGATTGCTTCCTTCATCAGGTGCGCCCGTTGGCCAAGCGGCTTGGTGTCACCACAGACGCTCCCAAGGTGATCAAGTCGCTGATGCGCTGCCTGGCTGCGGACCTCGCCGCCTCTCTTGGCGTCAACGTCTCGCGAATCAAGGTGGTGCACAAGCCTGATCCGGCTGCCCCCCCGAAGGATGAGGCGGAGGGGTTCGGGTTGTTCTATCTGTCCGAGGTGGGCGCGTGCGATATGTGCATCTTCTTTCTGCACCAGGATGGCGACGACACGCCCGTCGATGAGGTGCGTGAGCGCTGTGATGAGCGCTACAATGGGCGCTGTATCGAGCGCCATGATGAGCGCCTCCCTGATGGCCTCCCTGATGGCTCCACTGATGATCTCCCTCATCCACTGATGATCTCCCTCATCCGTTGGCGTGCAGGTGCTCTCCCCTCTCGAGCTGCTCAAGATAGTCGAGGCGCGGCTGCCTACCGGGGAGATCCATCTGCCATCGACGTACCACGCCCTCGGCTCCTCCGCGAATGGAGGTCCGGTCGGGAGCAGCGATCTCGAGCTCAAGATTTGGAGTAAAGACGCGCCGGAGCCCAAACTCATCTCGGTACGCGCCGTCCTGGGCGCGCGCCGTCCTGGGCACGCGGCACGGACACATGCCTCCCTCATCGCCCCCCCTGATAGCTCGGAAGAGCACACGTCTGAACTCCAGTCACACCTCTGTATCTCGTATGCCGTC
>ERZ761574.1727-NODE-1727-length-13341-cov-73.115761_pt1 | contig 13341 bp, 6 predicted proteins | sample MGYA00374950_ERZ761574 | MGnify/ENA primary metagenome ERZ761574 (study PRJEB28895, sample SAMN07631631) | mixed culture metagenome | isolation source: Freshwater growth medium | place: USA: Seattle, Washington | collected 2016-10-03 ... | reverse complement strand
GGAGGTCGCTTCGGGCCTCCCTCTCCCAGTTTGGAACCCCACAGGCCCGACTGTACCGGTAGCCGCGTCCACTCCTGTGCTTGGCGTGGGTCAGAGGTCGCGCTCGCAAAGTACACAAGCTTTGTGGTTCATCTACGCGACCATGCCCCCCAATGTCCACGGCCTTAAGGACGTCAATGAGGCAGTCCGACCCGCGGCGGCCTCGCCGCGCAAAAGCCTGGCCGAAGAGTTGGCTGAAGCTCTTCAACTCGGCGCGTACGCTGCCGAGGACCAGAAGAACGAAAGATGGAAGGACGCAAGGCGTGGCTTCTTCGCGGCGCACAGTGCGCTGCAGCGGTTGATTCAAGAGCAACCGGACATGTCTGAAACCATAAAAATCAGCCTCAGGCAAGCAGCGGACCGCTACTGGGAGAGCGCCACCTCTGCTGGCCAAGCACTTCGCCAGGCCGCGCTCAGCAACCCCGCGCCAACCCCCGCACCCGACGCTGGCGAGCTCATACCAGGCTGTGGTGAAAAGGGGCACCAGCTAGCGAGTGACCGTCCGGCGCCCGAGAACCCCGAGGACATGCGTGCCAAACGCATTGCCGCACTCGGGCCGCCGCAGGCCGCCACTCCCAATTCGTGGGTGATAGGTTTCCTGCCACGCGCCAAGACTGGCGCGCCGCCGAACGCGGGGGGTGAGCGCGGGGGGCATGCTGAGTTTTACGGCGGCGACCAAGTGCTCGTACATGCACCGAATGATAAGCAGGTGGCCGCGCGCTCGGAAGCTTCCGCGTTCACAGGCGAGGGTCATTCGATCGCGGGGCCACGGGACGAGGGAGTGGTGGTCGTACCGCCGGCGATCCACCCCCTTGCTGCCGCAGCCCCCTCGAGGGCCGGCGCCGCACCGCCTCCCACACCCGCCGCCGCCAAGACCAAGCCGTCGAGGGTTTCGTTGTTGAAACGTTTCGACGTGCCCGAGAACGAAGGTCGCTTCATACCCCCGCCGCTGCCGCCGACTCGTTTCCAGGTGGGGGAACGTGTCCAATGCAACATGAGGCTGAAGGACGGGACCAACTCGTGGTTCGCGGGCATCGTCGAGGCCATCGATGTGTCGAAAAGTGTGGACGGATCTGTTCCCAAGCAGTACAAGTACCAGGTGAAACTCGACGACAGAACTATTGGGTGTGCCTTCGCACCGGAGGATACCGAGTACTGTATACGTGCCGAAGGCGGTACGCCCGCAAGCCCTGAGAAGCCCGCGCTGCCGCCCCCTACGCCGCCCTCTACCTTCGGATCCTTCCGCTTCGGCGTCGGTGACAGCGTCGCGTGCTTAATGTGGACTGACGATCACCGAAAAGCGTGGTTCCCGGGCATGGTGACACACGTCGGTGGGCGGACGCAAGGCCGTTACTATGTGTACCTCGTCCAGCTCGACGACGGCAGGATCGCTTACGTGCCCACTGATTCGGACGTATGCTGCGTCAGCAAGACGCCCAAGGTAGTAGTGACGGCGCTCGGCACGTTCAGCACGACGCACGAGAACGCGGTCGCACGCGACGCCCTTGAGCTTGTGCAGAGGCTCCTTCTCAACGTCATCAAGCAACCAGACGAGCCCAAATACCGGATCGTGAAACTCGCCAACCCGAAGCTTAAGACGCTCTTTTGCCTGTCTGGCGGCATCGCGCTCATGCAGAGCCTCGGCTTCGAGAAGCACGCGAACGAAGAGCTCGAGCTTCCGCGCATCAAGCCCATCGCGACGCTCACGAGGTGCCACTTGGCCGTTCAAGATGCACTCGATCTACTCGCCTGCCGCGCCGTCACGACGACGCATGCTCCCGCGGACTCGGCACCCGAGCAGCCGATGGTCCCAGCGCGCCAGTCGACGATTACAACAGAGATGGAGAGACTGTGGAAGGCCCAGGAAAGCGCGAACGTACCCATGCAGCTGAAACGTGCCAAGAGCGTGCGATCCCAGCTCGTCGAAGACTTAATCAGGGAGCTCCAGCCAATCTACTCAAGCTCGAGCCAATCGGAAGCGTTTGCAATCTATTGTGCGGCCAATGCCGAGATCCAGCGGCTGAAATCCCTGCCCGCGGGCTACTCGGCTGCTGACCTGCTCCAGCAGCGCCTCGACGCGCCCAGTCCCACCGAGTCAGGCATCTTTGGCACCCCCGACGCCATGGCTGTCGTGCGCAAGCTGCAAGTACCGTACAACTGGCGCAAGGGAATGACGCTCACATTCGAATACAAGGGTGAGTTGATCGAGCTTGTCGCCCCTGAGGGAACCCAACCAGGGGACGTGGTGTTGCTCACTTTGCCGAGGCGTACCAAGCCGGGAGACGGCGGCGCGCCACCCTCGCCTATCGACGCGCCACCCTCGCCTATCGTCTCAACGCCGAACCCGGTAAGCCCGTTCAACCAGGTTCAGGACGACGGGAGGTCTCTCGCACAAGCTCTCGTTGATAGGATACTGAACCAGATCAGCAAAGCCTCATCTGTACGCGTCTCCCCAGATCGAGATGATATCGACTATCGAGATGATCTCGAACCGAAGCGTTCGATGTCCAAAGTGGCGCCAACCGAGGCGGCGGCGGTTCAGAAGGAGCTCGCCGAAGCTCCTGCCACGGACTCAGTGTGGCTCGGCGACAGGCCCGTCTCGTGGTCGACCTTTCTGCTGCCTGCCGACGCCGCCGCGCGTCGTCTCTTCCCGCTCGCCAACCTGAGCAGTGAGACGAACATCGTCGATCCCCTCTCGGGCCGCTCGTGCCTTGCGTGGCAGCCGCCCGTCACGTGCGCCGGCACAGTGGAGCCCGAGTTGCTGCGCGCGTGCGAGCTTCACCCTCTGTCCACAAAAGGGGACGGCAACTGCCTGCTGCACGCGGCGGCGCTCGGCGCATGGGGTGTGCACGACCAAGCTGGCACGACGAACGTGGGCGTGCTCCGCTCGATGGTGTTCAATCTTCTCAACAATGAGCAGTTCGTGAGGGTACTCCTCCCTCGGATGCGAGCCGAGCAGGTCAGTGTGATGACGATCCGGCCGCGCAGCCGCCCACCCCCCTCATAACCCTGACGCCCACCAAGCCCACTGACAGTGCACCTCTCGCCATTCGCTTCCCTCGTGCAGATCCGCGAGTACGCGGGCACTCCGGCGGCCATTTCGGACCCTTCGAATGACGACGTGTTTCGGGAGGAGGTGCAGCAGGCTCTGGGACGAGCCGGGAGGTCAGGATGTTACCTCGAGAAGCTGCATATTTTCGTGTTGGCCCATGCGATGCGCCGGCCGATTGTCGTGTACCACTACGATAGCGACCAGCCCCGAGGCTCGCTCATCAGCGGCATCTACCTTCCAGATTTGTGGGGGGAGCTCGGGCATCGTGACGTCTGTTCCCGTGTGCCGCTGTGCCTCGTGTACACCGGCAGCACGGCCAACGGCCAGGGCCACTTTACTGCGTGCGTGGGCGCCGAGGGGCACGCACTCGTGCTGCCGCTCTCCGATCACGTGCATGGCGAGCGGCTACTCATTCGCTACGGTCCGGACCACGTGGACATCAGGCCGGCGGAGGCAGTGACACTGGTCGACACGCCTACGGCTGGGCCGACGGACAGCTGGGCGGCGCATGCGGCGCTGCATCTCGAGCTCACATGGTCGGCGGCCTCGGACAGCGGAGACCTCTATGATGAGGAGGCGAAGGCTGTCGCGCCGGCACGCGTGCGCAGCTTTCCATTTGCATTTGTGTCGCGCACGCCAGCAGATTCGCGGCTCATGCTGCCCAGCGTGGCTGAACTTCGCGATCAATTCGTGGCTGAGGTCACGCGGAGCGCCGTCGAGCTACGTATTGGGCCAGATGGCGTCGCCTACACCAAGAACCAGCTCGTGGAATTCTATGGCGACACCCTGGAATGGGACCAAGCTGCTCCCCTGGGAAGTGCTATGCCGACAACAGCACCACCACCGCCACCGGACACAGCGCCTTTCCCACAAGTGCAATCGCCCGGGGACCTGCAGGGACTCTTAGAAGGAGCGACCTCTATGGAGGATCTATACGGCATCGCACAGAACATTATCCGTCTCAAGCTGACTCACTATGAGCGTGTGCAAAAGGCGCGCGACGACTTTCACGAACGGTGCGCTAAGTTTGGGGCTGATGAAGCGACCTTCTCTGGCCTCTTTGATATTTGCGATGAAGCGCTCCGTCATGCAGATGACGGTGCGTGCGCTGGAGGCGCTGCATCGGCTCCACTGCCACCGTTGGACCAGCCGCCCAGCGAGCCCGACGTTGTAAAAAGCTCCTCTGCAGAGGAGCTGCAACTCGCACTGGCAATGTCGATGGCCCCCACGAACTCGCCCGCGCCCTCGCCGCCTCCCTGTGACGCCTGAGGAGACTTCGCATGCATGAGCATGCTCACGGCTCGAGAGATTCCAAATGGGGTGGGAGGAGTAAGTAAGTAATACACGTCGCTGCGCGGCAACGACTCTCGTGTGGCGGAGGTGGGAGGATCCGGGAACAAAGCATGGAAGCGTGGCGTCAAGGGGGCGGGAGGAGAGCATACCTGAGGTGCGATGCGGCACGCGAACCGTTTCCTTGAGTTGAATGGTTGATGAACAGTATTCTCGTGATGATTGGATGTGTTTTGAGCTTTCCTAACGCGGAAAGTTTGACCTTGATACTCTTTTGGGGTGAGGAACTTGGCTCATGCATTCCCACTTTTTCCGTCGCCGACAGCGACGACTACTCTCTTGCTCGAGGGCTTAGACCGCTCGGCATGTCCTTCAACATTGGCAACATGGCTGGCTTCAGCCCAAATCTGACCCTACAAGAAATTCCCCCCGACCCGACCAAAAATTTAGATCAGATCGACGATGATCCAGCCTTTTCTTGGGTCCCACGCTGGAACAACAGGCTGGTTTTGGAGGCGTGGTCCCTCGGTACGTTTATGCGCCTCAACTGGTGGGAGACTTGGATGGCCGATATGAAGAGAAGGGAAGACAAACGTCTCCTCGATGAAAAGAAGGAGAAGGATCGTGCGCGCCTGGAAAAAGAGGAGCAAGCGCGCAAGGAGGCAGCCAAGATCTCCCGTGAGTTCGGGAGGGACGTGGCGAAGACAAAGGAGGAGGAGCAGCGACAGCTGCTGGCGGGGGAGAAACTGCGGGTCGCGATCAGCAAGATTACTCAGAAAACCGAGACCTCGAGAATGAGGCACTTCATCCTGCTCGCAAAGGAGCACGCCAAGGACGAGGCCAAAAGGGCCGAATTCGAACGCACGACGCGCGAGCGGCGCGACGAGAATGAAGCTGCGCGCCAGGCCGAGAAGGCGCGTGCCGCTCAGGTGCGCGAGCAGCTGCTGCAGAAAGATTTCGTCAAGCGGACGGCCGTGGAGGAGGCTATTTTCCAAGCCAAGCTCGCTAAGGACCAAGAGGAGAAGCGTCAGCATCTGCGGATGGAGGTCGAGCGTCTGGAACGCGAGGATGCAAGGGTGCGGGCAGAGATGGCGCGCATGTTTGCTGAGCGTCAGCAACAGATAATCGCGAACCAGCAAGAGCAGCAGCGTCAAACGAAGATGACCCTGGAGGAGGGAGCGCAGTGGCTGCGCCACGTGTGTGAAGAGGAGGAAGCAGAGCTCGCGCGCCTCGAGAAGAAGAAGCAGGAAGCGAGCGCACTCGCGAAGGCGCTCGCCCTTGCTCGCAACAACGCGCGGATTGCCAAGCTTGCGGAGATGAGCTCGGAGGGGAAGGTCATTGCAAGCATCGAGGGTCACAAGCACGATCGCTGGGAGAAATTGAAGGCGGGCGTAGCTGCTGCAGAGAAGAAAAGGAGCGAGCAGTTAGCAAAAGAGCTGCGAGACGAAGAGAAGCGCAAGGCGCTTGCGGCAAAGGCAGAGGCTGACGCAGAAGCGCGCCGCGCCAAGAAAGCGATGCGGGAGGCGGCCACGAAGGAGGCTGTGTTGCAAGCCGAGCTCGCCGTCAAGCACCGCAAGACCGCGGAGAAACTTCGGAAACAGCAGGAGAAGCATCGCATCGCGACGGAACGCGAACAGGCGCAAATCAGGGCGCGGCAGGCTGCCGAGCTTGACCGAATCTTGGAGCGTGGCGGTGTGGTGGCCTTCGGGACCACAGTGAAGCAGCATTCGCCGCCGAAACTTTGAGGTCGCGTCTTGACTTTGCGATTGAGGCTTGCCACATGCCTGTTCTTCTAGAGTAATGGCCCTGTGCTCCATTCGTGCCAGCATCCCATGTTGTGCCCATGGGGAGTGATCGGAGTTGACATGCACGCCGCGGAAGTGTGCAGTGGAGAGAGATCTTCGTCGCTGTGCGCAGCACCTTCAGCGGCACATGCTCACCAACGAGAGCTACGGTTTCGTGTAAAATACGAGCTTATGTGTGTTTATAGCCATGCGTGCGTGTGTCGGCCCTGGAGGTGTCGTTGGTCGCCGGTATAACGACCTTTAATTAACAAATATAACGCACGTGGATCCGATATTAATTAACCGAACTAATAATACGCGCGTACCCGACATGAAAAAACCCTCCCCGGACCCCTGATTTCCAAACTTACCCTCATGAGTGCGAGCGGACTAGTAACTTAATCGTGGTTGCCAAGTCGCGACCTCGTCGCTTTCATCTCATCAACGGACAAGTTGCCATCGCTGTTGACATCAAAGAGCGTGAGCGCCTCCTTGAAGGCATGCGCGTCGACTTGCCCTCGTGTGGCTGTTGCCTGCACCGCATACGCGAGCGCCTCCTCGCTCACTGTCCCGATAGCGTGCCCCTGAGTGTGCCCCGGCGTACCGGCAGCGCTGTGGCCGACTGACAGCGCACCGGTTTGGCGTAGCGCATAGTATGCCACATCCAAGCTTCGAAGTGCACGCTGCAGATGATCGCGCTGTTGCATGTACGTTCGCTGCAGCTGATAATAACGGCTCACGGCACCCCTCAGAGAGCTGTAGATGGCAAAGCTCGCAACCACCGACCCGCCAGCCACAGGCCACAGCAGCCCATGCACTTCTTCGATGCCGCTGTGCAGGTTCATGCCGAAGAGACCAACGACGACGGTGGCGAAAGTCAGGCTGATGCCCGAGAAGGAGACGAGCAGCTCAACGCGCATGATGCGATTGCGCTCATTGCGCAGCTTGAGGTCCTCGAGTGTCTGGTTTGCCTTGACGCGGCTCTGCAGTGCTACAATCCGGTCGTCCAAATCCATCAACTGGGTGCCGTAGCCCTCAAGGAGCATCTCCACTTCCTCATGCTTGTCAAGCGCGCGCCCGATACCCACGGAGCGCCGGTGGGAGAGGTAGAGCATCGCCATGTCCTCGTCGCTGCGCATGATCGCGTCGAGGCACGCCTCCGAGCGCCGCACTTGCACTTGCAGGGAGTCGAGGCTCTCGGATAGCGTGAGAAGACGGTACAGCGCGTGCTCACGCTCCCTTGAGTGCCTGTCGGCACCCAAGGCCGAAGTGAAGGCCGAAGTGAGGTCGGCACGGTTCGCGGGCCGGTCGTAGCTGCGCACGTCGAGCGCGAGCGTTACCTGCTGCGATATGACCGTAAATGTCTCTAGCTTGCGCACGAGGTCCTCGCGCAGCACGACTTCGAGCACGCGCTGCTCGAACGGGATGGTGTTGATGTCGGTTCGCTCGAGAGCTCGGAGAATAACTCGCTCGAGCACGCCCGAAGCAAGCTGCACGAGCGTCGCCGAGGAGTCGGCATTCGGTTGGCCACCAGCACTAAGGCTATCCTGATCCTGATCGGTGTGAAAATTGTCAACGAGGAGCACGGACTCGGAGCTGACAACGCCAGCGAGTGGCGGGAACCGAAAGAGAAAGTAGTTCGGGCGCACCGCGAGGTTAGAACCGCGGGTCGCCAGCAGCCGGAGATCTCGTGGCAAGAGGCCAAACGTGTCAATGAGCTCACGCGATGAAGCCTCCTTGTCCTCGACACGGCCATCTGCATGGATTTGCCGCCCACGTACGAGCCTGCTGTTGACGCCTTTGAGAGTAGTGGAGGAGCTCGCAGCACGTTTGAGTCTGGCGCTGGCGCCACCGTTTGAACGGTGCCGGACTGAACGCGTGAAAGCGGGCCGCATCATTTTTGGCTTATGTTGTGGGCGGGGATCGGCGAAGGAAAAGCGGCAGAAAAGCGGTCACGCTGTGAACCACTCGATGTGAACAGTCTTCCTCTCCCCTACCCCAATTTGAGAGATTTTATGGCCCATCTGGGTCATTTTCTTCACGGATAATCAAGATTTATTAAATCCTAATAGACCACCACGTATACATCGTGTACACTGATCCGGTGCGTTTTCCTCGTTTGGCAGGTTCCCGGTAGGACCCGGCTCCCCCCGGTGTCTTTTTCCCGGAAGGACCCCCTTGTGAAAACTTTTTCTTGCGTGGCCACACCAGGGGGTGTGCACCACAAGAACGCGATGCCGGCTGCAGGCCAGGCGTGCAAGAAGACTGGAGTGCGAACAAGCGCGCAGCACTTCCTCGTTCCAATCGATAGCATGGCACGGCTAGCGCTCGAAGATGGCGCGGCTGCTGACGAAGCCGCGCCACCGCGCAGAGCGTGGTCAAGTAATTCGTCCTTCATCCTGGCGAGCATCGGCTCTGCCGTCGGATTCGGAAACATTTGGCGCTTTCCAAAGCTGGCCCATAAGTACGGCGGCGGTGCTTTCTTAATTCCTTACAGCTTGGCGTGGGTCTTTTGCGCGGTGCCGGTGGTAGTGCTCGAGTTTTCGCTCGGGCAACGCTTTCAGGCGAGTCATGTCAACATTATCCGACAACTCCACCCGCGTGCAGTCGGCCTCGGCTGGGCGGGCGTGATCGGCACCTTTCTGCTCGTCCAGTTCTACAACGCACTGCTCGGCATCACGCTGTGCTACCTGATCGTCTCCTTCTCGCCCAATGGGTTGCCATGGACGAACGGTTCTCGCCAGATCTTCTCCAACGAGACTCTAGCCAGCCAAAGCCTTGCGCATACCTTCTTCGTCGAGACCATCGTTCAGCCGAGCGGGGGCGTCGATGACTTTGGCGGCCTCGTGCCACATCTGGCAGCGGCATATGCAGCCATCTGGCTCATTGTGGCGGCCAGCGCGTCGCGCTCGTCGGCGAGCATCGAGCTGCTCAACTGGATCGTGACGCCGATACCGTTTGTTGTGCTCACGGTCTTCTTTTTCCGCGGTGTCACGCTCGAGGGCGCAGGCACGGGCATCGCCGCCTTCCTGTCGCCCGACTATAGCCACCTGTGGGGCACCGAGGTGTGGATGGCCGCGATCGGCCAAATCTTCTTTGGCGTCTCGGCTGGGCTAGGCACGTTGACCACCTACGCCTCGTACACACCAAAAGAGACACCTATCGTCCGTAGTGCCATTATTGTATGCTGTGCCAACTCTGCGTACGAGATCCTCTGTGGCTTCACCGTCTTTGCGTACCTCGGCCACCTGTCGCATGTGCGCGGGGTGCCCGTGGACCAGGTGGTCGTCGGCGGCACCTCTCTGGCGTTCGAGGTATTCCCTGTCGCCTTCTCGAGTTTGCCAGCGCCGCAACTGTGGAGTATTCTCTTCTTCCTCATGCTGCTCAACCTGGGCATCTCCTCGGCGGTCTCGATGACCTCGCCGCTCTCGATGGCACTCGTAGAGGCATGCCTGCCTCGGGGGGCGCCCAGCCGACCGGCGGTGAGGGGCAGCACGTCGCCGCATTCGCTGCCGCTCTGGCGGCGCGGCATGGAATGGATGACGCGCGTCCTCGCGGGCACATCCACTCGGCTCACGCTGTCTGTGCACTTCTTTGGCTTCTGCGGCGGTCTGATCTACGTGACGCGCGCGGGCTTGTACTGGATCGACCTTAGCGATCATTTCGTGCCGCTCTACCTGACCGTGGTTGTCAGTCTCTCCGAGTGTCTCCTCGTGTCACTCGCGTATGGTGAGCATCGGCTCTTACGCGAGCTCGCACGTGCTGACCAACGCTGGGGGCGCTGGTGGGCGATCTCATGGCGCTACAATGTCCCGTGCATACTGACGTTACTGATGCTCGCGAATTCCTATTCCGAGTACGTGACGAACCCTTTTGGGCGCGGCGGTGACGTCACCTATCCTGCGTGGGTGCTCTTCATAGGGACGTGCCTCGCGTTTGGGCCGATGCTCCTCCTCCCCATCTGCTACGTGGACCGCGTGCGCAATGGGTGCGCACAGTGGCTCGCCGGCGGCGTTGGTAACCATGGTATCACCGAGGTGACGCCGAGCGGGGTGAGCGTCGTCGCTCATGGAGGCCACGGCTCCGGGCCGGAATCGGATAGGGAATGGCAGGAAGCCCTGTGACAAGCTCACAAAAGTCGCCATGACCATTGACTGTGAAGGGTATGATACGTTCACAGCCTCCAAATCAGAGCACATCATACCCTCCTCAAACCCCTCCCTCAAGACTCCCTGAAGATCTCGAATAACAAGCCAATTTCATGCACCAATTTCACACCTCAGCCCGCGAGGCCAACTGGGGGCCGCGCCGCCATGTTGCTCGCGAGCGCCGCGGTGCAGACCCCGGTTGCTGCTCTGAACACGGGTCATCCTGTGAGCGCGCTCGAGGGCTGCCCCATCACTGCTAACGAGAATTGGGTGCTCGCCGGCGGCACCGGGCACCTGACGCTGCTCTATGTTGACACAACAACAGATGCCGAGAACATCTGCATCAAAGATGATCTACCACACGAAGGTGCGCTCGATGCGATCGCATGGGGCAGCGCCGCTAGTGGATTGCACGCTGCTGCCGTCGGCGGCGGCACGGTCGTCGTCCATCGGTTCTCGGACAAAGTCGGAGAGCTCTTCAAGCTCGCCCTACCAACAAACAGCCTGTTTGCACCGACCCGCAGCTGCTGCTTCCTGGACGGTAGTATCGAGCGGCTTGCGGTCGTAGGCGACGATTGCCGCTGCCACCTGCTGCAGCTCGCGCACACCAGGGGCATCGCGGCCACCGCAGATTCGGCACCGCCTGCGGCCGTCGAGCGCACTTACAGCCTCAGCTCACCGGGTGTGGCCGTGCGTACGCACAGCCGCGAGCCCTCGCAGCTTATGATTGCGGAGGAGGACGGCAAGGTCCACTTTGTCGATCTTCGCATGCCGGGCACGCGCCCGTCGCTCTCGCGCGACCTGCCAGCAGGCGAGACGGACCCCGGCGGCCTGCGCGACGCCGACTGGTCGAGCTGCGACCCATACCACGTCGGTGGCGTGTGCGGGAAGCGGTGGTTCGTGTGGGACCTTCGGCAGGCTGGCGTCGCGCCCAAGCCATACGTCGGTGAAACCCAGCTCTCCGGTGCCCTCTGCTTCCGCTGGCATCCGTACGAAGCGAGCTTCGCCACCGCCGGCGCCACGGTCGAGCCCTTGCGCGCGCACGTGCAGCTGAACGACCTGCAGCCCGTGGACGCGGCGCCGACGACGGGCGCCGCGGCAGGCTGGGCGGCCGGCGCCGCGTCGCCGCCGCGCCTCTTCGCGCACGACCTGCCCACGCGCGTGGCGACCATTTCGTGGATCTACACGCAGCCGCCACTGCTGCTTGGCGCTGCTGACACGAAGGTGTGCCTCTGGTCTCCACGTCCCGACGGGCCGTCGAGCGCGATCATGTGAATCGTGGCGCGGCGTGTGAGCAGAGACGCCGGTCAACAGACAGCGAGACCACCCCGACCTTCGCGTATGGATATGCCTGCGTGGGGTGTCGAGTGGGATGCACGGGTGCACAGCCGGACAGCCACAGCGCACATTCCGCGTGTGCCGTGTGCCCGTGTGTCACGTGTGTGTCCCGGCTCCCCCAGTGTTCTTGACCCGGCTCCCCCGGTGTCTTTATTACCGGTATCATTTTTACACTCTTTTTGGTATCTCAGGTCGGCAGCTTTTGGACTTCAAGTTTGGAGTGACACGACGTGGCTTCTTTGAGAGGTCGACGATCATCAACCTCTCGTGTAACATGCCGGGCAACCCGCAAAAGCTTCAATTGATCTCTGCTGCTGCAGTCGCTGTCCCGCGTGCCTTTCAAAAGCTCGCTAATGCTGTGGCCGTCGCTGTCGAACACAAGCTTCAACTGCTCGCTGCCGCTGTCACGGCCGCAGTCCCTCGTGAGCTTCAACTGCTCGCTGCAGCCGCTACTATCTCATTCGCCTACTTCGTCCGCCATCGTCTCCTGGACTCCAGAGTATCCTCCGTGCAAATTGTGAATGCTGCCGTATGCGAATGCTGCCGTAAGCCGCAGTTTGATGAGTGCACGCAAGGCGACGATTTCAAAGCCACTATAGTTGAAGCAGAACAGATTGCAGCTACACCAAATTTGCATTCGAAGGTTCGCGCGGATCGTGATGTCGATGATATGGTCCCCAGGGAACTGTTCAAGGAGATGGGCGATAAGGTTGTGGCGCCTCTGCTCCTGAAATGTCAGCTCGAGGTCCGCGGCAAGGCCGAGCTTGTCTTTACGATCGGGTTCGAGGAGCGTCACACGGAGGAGAATAATGCCGAGGAGGAGGAGCGTTCCTGGGAGCTGGAACGTCGTGAGAGACAACGTCTTGAGTCTCAGCGGCGAGAGGCGAAAAGGCGTGAGACGGAAAATGTCGAGGCTCAGCGACGCAATGAGGCTGCAAAGAAAGCTGCGGCCGAGAAGGCAGCGGCGGTGGTAGAGAAGGCGGCGGGGGCAGAGAAGACGGCGGCCGAGAAGGCGGCGGCGGCGTCAGAAAAGGCGGCGGCGTCAGAAAAGGCGGCGGCGGCCGAAAAGGTGGCGGCCGAGGCGGCAACAGCGGAGGCAGCAGCAGCGGAGGCAGCAGCAGCGGAGGCAGCCGCAGCTGCGGAGGCGGCCGCTGCAGAGGCTGCGGTGGCCGAGTTGGCGGCGGCCGAAAAGGCGGCGGCCGAGAAGGCGGCGGCCGAGAAGGTGGCAGCCGAGAAGGCGGCAGCCGAGAAGGCTGCAGTCGAGGCAGCAGCAGCGGAGGCGGCCGCAGCTGCGGAGGCTGCGGCGGCCGAGTTGGCGGCGGCCGAGAAGGCAGCGGCCGAAATGGCGGCGGTCGAGGTGGCGGCGGCCGAGTTGGCGGCGGCCGAGAAGGTGGCGGCCGAGAAGGCGGCGGCCGAGAAGGCTGCAGTCGAGGCAGCAGCAGCGGAGGCGGCCGCAGCTGCGGAGGCTGCGGCGGCCGAGTTGGCGGCGGCCGAGAAGGCAGCGGCCGAAATGGCGGCGGTCGAGGTGGCGGCGGCCGAGAAGGCGGCGGCCGAGAAGGTGGCGGCCGAGAAGGCGGCGGCCGAGAAGGCGGCGGCCGAGTTGGCGGCGGCCGAGAAGGCGGCGGCCGAGAAGGTGGCGGCCGAGAAGGCGGCGGCCGAGAAGGCGGCGGCCGAGTTGGCGGCGGCCGAG
>ERZ761574.1719-NODE-1719-length-13405-cov-77.622247_pt1 | contig 13405 bp, 7 predicted proteins | sample MGYA00374950_ERZ761574 | MGnify/ENA primary metagenome ERZ761574 (study PRJEB28895, sample SAMN07631631) | mixed culture metagenome | isolation source: Freshwater growth medium | place: USA: Seattle, Washington | collected 2016-10-03 ... | reverse complement strand
CACCTCCGTCGCCGCCACCTCCCTCGCCACCACCTCCCTCCCCGCCCCCGCCCTCCCCGCCGCCACCGTCCCGTCCCCTTCCCTCACCACCACCGCCCTCACCCCCTCCGCCCTCACCCCCTCCGCCTTTACCTCCGCCACCGTCCCCGCCGCCACCTTCTCCACCACCTCCGCCTTCACCTCCGCCGCCGTCGCCGCCGCCACCTTCGCCACCACCTTCGCCACCACCAGCACCTCCACCCTCGCCACCCCCACCATCTCCGCCCCCTCCATCACCTCCACCCTCGCCACCACCTCCGTCGCCGCCGCCACCATCGCCACCGCCTTTCCCGCCGCCATCTCCTCCACCACCTTCCCCAGTGCCACCACTATCCATGCGTGGTGAGATTCCGCGGCTGGGGGCAACCCTCAGCTCAACGCTCGAGCCTCACGTTGCGGCGCACTGCATTGACAATGACGAGGTCACCACAATGTGCCATTCGCAGGAGCAGCAATGGCCATGGGTCTCCATCCGGCTTCCTCCGGCGTCGAGTATTGTCCAGATCATCATCTTCAATCGGTACAGCTGTTGCTACGAGCGGCTTTCACCCTTTCAGCTGTGGGTCGGGCAGAGTGCAGGTGATTATGGCTCGAGTACATCTTCAACGTGTGGGATTCACAATCTGACGGTGCCTGCGACATTCGGCCCGTTCGCCTTCGACTGCACGAGTACTGGAGGTGCGCCACTCGTCGGCGAGTACGTGACGCTCGTGCTGCCTGGGCCTGCACGGATCATCAATCTGATGGGCATTCACGCCTACACCTACCAGTCTCCGCCACCTTTGCCGCCGCCACCATCGCCACCTCCCTTGCCGCCGCCACCATCGCCGCCGCCGCCCTCGCCGCCGCCACCCTCTCCGCCGCCACCATCGCCTCCTCCCACACCACCACCACCATCGCCACCTCCACCGTCACCGCCTCCTTCGCCGCCGCCACCCTCGCCGCCGCCTCCCTCGCCACCACCCTCGCCGCCGCCACCATTACCACCTCCCTCACCGCCTCCACCATCGCCACCGCCACCGTCACCGCCTCCCTCGCCGCCGCCTCCCTCGCCACCGCCACCATCTCCCCCGCCCTCGCCGCCGCCGCCATCGCCTCCTCCGTCGCCACCACCATCTCCGCCGCCTCCATCTCCGCCCCCGCCATCTCCACCTCCATCACCGCCACCACCTTCTCCCCCACCGCCTTCTCCTCCGCCTCCCTCGCCTCCGCCACCGTCTCCACCTCCCTCGCCGCCGCCACCTTCGCCTCCGCCGCCCTCGCCACCACCCTCGCCACCGCCACCCTCGCCGCCTCCGCCCTCACCACCTCCATCACCACCACCATCGCCACCGCCACCCTCGCCACCGCCACCATCACCACCTCCCTCGCCGCCTCCGTTACCACCACCACCATCGCCGCCTCCACCGTCACCGCCTCCCTCGCCGCCACCGCCATCGCCGCCGCCGCCGTCTCCACCTCCCTTCCCACCACCACCATCGCCGCCGCCACCCTCACCACCTCCCTCGCCTCCGCCTCCCTCGCCACCACCACCCTCACCACCTCCCTCGCCTCCGCCTCCCTCGCCGCCACCACCCTCACCACCGCCATCGCCTCCTCCTCCTTCGCCGCCTCCACCATCACCACCTCCCTTTCCGCCCCCGCCCTCGCCGCCTCCACCATCACCACCGCCATCGCCACCGCCGCCATCGCCACCGCCACCATCTCCACCTCCCTCGCCGCCGCCACCCTCGCCGCCGCCACCTTCTCCACCGCCATCGCCACCGCCACCCTCACCGCCGCCACCTTCTCCACCGCCGTCGCCACCTCCAGTACCGCCGCCACCGTCGCCGCCTCCACCGTCGCCACCTCCCTCACCGCCGCCACCATCGCCGCCGCCACCATCACCACCTCCGTCGCCACCACCACCCTCGCCGCCGCCACCTTCTCCACCGCCCTCGCCCCCCCCATCACCACCTCCATCGCCGCCGCCAAGTCCGCCACCGTCGCCACCACCGTCTCCTCCGCCTTCACCGCCTCCATCGCCTCCTCCGTCGCCACCACCGTCTCCGCCGCCCCCATCTCCGCCCCCGCCATCTCCGCCTCCATCACCGCCACCACCTTCTCCCCCACCGCCTTCTCCTCCGCCTCCCTCGCCTCCGCCACCGTCTCCACCTCCCTCGCCGCCGCCACCTTCGCCTCCGCCGCCCTCGCCACCACCCTCGCCACCGCCACCCTCGCCGCCTCCGCCCTCACCACCTCCCTCACCACCGCCGCCCTCGCCGCCGCCGCCGTTTCCACCTCCCTTCCCACCACCACCATCGCCGCCTCCACCGTCACCGCCTCCCTCGCCGCCACCGCCATCGCCGCCGCCGCCGTCTCCACCTCCCTTCCCACCACCACCATCGCCGCCGCCACCCTCACCACCTCCCTCGCCTCCGCCTCCCTCGCCACCACCACCCTCACCACCTCCCTCGCCTCCGCCTCCCTCGCCGCCACCACCCTCACCACCGCCATCGCCTCCTCCTCCTTCGCCGCCTCCACCATCACCACCTCCCTTTCCGCCCCCGCCCTCGCCGCCTCCACCATCACCACCGCCATCGCCACCGCCGCCATCGCCACCGCCACCATCTCCACCTCCCTCGCCGCCGCCACCCTCGCCGCCGCCACCTTCTCCACCGCCATCGCCACCGCCACCCTCACCGCCGCCACCTTCTCCACCGCCGTCGCCACCTCCAGTACCGCCGCCACCGTCGCCGCCTCCACCGTCGCCACCTCCCTCACCGCCGCCACCATCGCCGCCGCCGCCGTCTCCCCCTCCGTCGCCGCCACCACCATCGCCGCCTCCCCCATCGCCACCTCCTTTGCCGCCGCCTCCCTCGCCGCCACCACCATCACCACCTCCCTCACCGCCGCCACCATCGCCGCCACCACCATCACCCCCTCCCAGGCCGCCGCCACCATCGCCGCCGCCACCATCACCCCCACCCTCACCGCCGCCACCATCGCCTCCTCCTCCATCACCACCCCCTCCATCGCCACCGCCTCCCTCACCGCCACCACCATCGCCACCACCGCCATCACCACCTCCGCCTACACCCCCGCCACCGTGTCCTCCGCCACCCTCGCCACCTCCACCATCTCCACCGCCACCATCCCCCCCTCCACCATCCACTCCGCCGCCGTCCCCTCCGCCGCCCTCACCTCCACCACCCTCACCACCACCACCCTCACCACCGCCACCCTCGCCCCCACCACCGTCGCCTCCACCCCCTTCGCCTCCACCCCCTTCGCCGCCACCACCGTCCCCCCCTCCACCGTCCCCGCCGCCGCCCTCACCACCTCCGCCATCACCCCCACCACCATCACCACCGCCACCATCGCCGCCACCGCCCTCACCGCCACCACCATCACCTCCTCCGCCATCACCTCCTCCGCCATCGCCCCCGCCACCATCACCACCACCACCATCGCCGCCACCGCCCTCACCGCCACCACCATCACCTCCTCCGCCATCACCTCCTCCGCCATCGCCCCCGCCACCATCACCACCACCACCATCGCCGCCACCGCCCTCCCCTCCCCCGCCGTCGCCACCACCGCCACTGCCGCCGTCTCCATCACCGCCGCCTCCGTCCCCACCGCCACCGTCTCCGCCACCACCATCGCCACCGCCCTCGCCACCACCCCCATCGCCGCCGCCACCATCTGAGGTGGGCCGACGCCGCCAGCTGGACGTTTCAGTTGTTGAGCGTGGTGCTGGCGAAGATGCACTCAGGTTGGATGCGGCAGATTTGAAAGACCTGTCTACCGGCCAGCCTACAACGTCCTCATCGGTGTACAGCAACAGTACGCTAGCGTCCAACGCCGTGGATGGCGACTTGAGTGGGATGCATCCCAACATCTTCCATTCGTACCGGGGGAGTGGAACATACCAGTGGTGGGCGGTGCAACTGTCCTGCTTGGTGACCAACCCCGTTGTTACGATTTACGCCCGGGACTGTTGCCATTCGAGCAGCACATACCAGGTTAACATCCTTCTCGGTAGCAACGCGCTTAGCGCAGGGCCGGCAGGCGCAAGCGGCGCGTGTGCAACTATCACCGACTTGACCGACAGCTCGGTCAGAGAGCGAGTCTGCTCAGGAACTGGTGACGTGCTGATTTTGCAAAGTCTCCACGAGGGCAAGTATATGCATTTTGGAGAAGTTCTCGTCAGAGGCACATGCTTGTCCTCGCCGGGATGAGTTGTGAAGCCGAGTACGGTACTAGCCCACGTCGCCACGTGCCGGTGAGACATTCAGTTCTAGTTCCTACTCGACTGTGTGCAGTTTATAGTCTTCAAACGTTTGAGCCTGGGCCTGCTGATTCGCCCAGCGCATTTGCACGGCCAGGAGCGCATTTGCAGGGGAGCGCACTGCGGTAAAAATATCAGCTCTGGTAAAAATATCAGCTAGCAACGCACAAGCACAGTTGCCCCGCGCGTGTGCGTGTTTGCTCTTTGAATGCCGCATTTCCATCTCCACTCAGACCCACACGGTCCGTGCATGTGCGTTTCGAAACAGTCGCTCAGTAAGCCTCGCGCTCCGCGTCCAGGGCCTGCAGGTGCATGTGCAGGAGGTGACGCCGGCGCGAGAACTGGCCGAAAGCGCCGCTCTGGATTCTCGGGGGCGAGCGCGCCACGAAACACCACAGGGTAAGCGGTAACTAATACTGAGACTCAGTGACCCGGAGTGAGTAGTGCATGGAGAAGTGACATTAATCTCCTTGCTAGCTTAAGGTCAAAATCTCGCGCACCTCCATGTTGAAACACCATGCTAAGGAACTACCTCTGTAAATCTCCCTGAAGGTCACATTATCGCGCAGGCGCGCGGAGAACATTGGGCACTGCTCCGCTGCCGCCGAACAAGCCCTGCCGAGCAGACCGATGCCGCCGCCGCCGCCGCTGCCGAACCGCTGCCATCGCCACCGCCACCGTTGCAATGAACCAGCCCTCAAAGGCCTGGATATCAGCATTACAGCTGCTCTGCACCTTCTTCTCTTGAAGCTGAGACACTGACGTCAGGGTCCCCCCATCTCGCCTGCCGACGCCCTCTGACCCTTGCGTGCTTGATCACAACCCACCCGCACAGCCTCCTTTGCACACACTCTCGCCCTCCGCCTAGATTAGGGCGATCAACGCAGGCTCGGCCTTGATCCGCAGCGATCAATGCATGCTCGGCCTTGCCCATCCGCAGCGATCAATGCAGGCTCGGCCTTGCCCATCCGCAGCAGCAGGCTCTCCGACAGCGCGGAGCAAGCGGGAGGGCGGGCGAGAACATGAACACGCACAGGGCCCTGCGGAGAGGCCATTCAGGGAAGGAAGGAAGCTCCCCCAGCCGACAGTACGTGCGCCACCAGAGGAATTGGCATAGAATTGGCACCCCTTATAGACGCACTCTCTTTAGTTATCGAAGCAGATGAGGAGGCGGAAGTCGGCTGGCGACGCGCCGCTCTCATCCATGCGTTTCTTCATCTCCTCGAAGCCGAGGCACAAGTCTTCCCCCATGAGCTCGCGTCGGGTGGTGCGTTCGCTGGCGTCCGCGAGATCCGCTTCGTCGTCGTCAGCAGATTCAGATTCTTCGTCCTCTGCGGCAACGCGGCCGCTAGCGACCAGCTCCTCCATGATCTTCTCGAGCGTAGCCTCGCTCTTCTGCCTGTCGTTCATGTCGTCCCATCCGGCCGGGTACGCGCCTCCTCGCTCCAGGCCGAAGATGGCTTCGACGTTGACTTGGCGGAGGCTGGGCTCCTGCGACCTGCCGTATTCGTCTCTGACAAGACCGACTCGGCGCGCGTACTGCTGTTTACGAAGCTGATACGGCGTGGCGACAAACGATCCAGCCGGCTTGAGTGCACGTGCGCTGCGTGATGTCGACGAGACGCTGACCTGCCAGTCGACAGCAAACAAGCCTGCCAGGGTGCTGCAACAGTGTGAGTGTAGGTTCGCGTCGTCGATGTCCGGTGCATCGTCCTCGTTGACGTCGGCGGGCCATCCAGATCGCACACAGCCCAGCTGCTGGATGAGGAGAGACGGATCCGAGCGAACGGAGCCCACACTTTGACTGAAGAGGCCGAAGCGGTTGTAGTGTCGTGATTCAAGTTCCCCGATGCAGTCGTCCCAGAAGCCGCTGCCCGGCACCCAGCCGGCGCCCATGTCGGCCAGTTCCCCCTGGCGGCAGTTCGAGGGCTGCACCGCTTCTGTCGCCACTGCATAGACCTCGTGTGCGTGTTCCCACTTGAAATCCTGCTTCTCGTCCTCGCTCTTGAATGGGCCGTGCTCCTCCTCGTACTCCTCGAAGAGCGAGGCCCACTGCTCTTCCGTTGCGATTTCCATCTTCTGCTTAAACACACTGGACAGCTCGAGGAACCTGGCCTCGTTCGTGAAGGTCCAATCGGCGTAGGGGCACCGAATCCACTTGTCCACGAAGCCATTGGTCACAGTGACAAGCTTCGCACAGCGGTGCCACAGCTCGGGGGACATGTGCTGGAAGGCGGACTTAGGCTGCTGCTCGTGCTTTGAGCGCTCAGCGAGCACTAGAAGCGTCACACGGGCGGCGACTGTCACCGAATCCACGTGATACACGCAGCGTTCGAGCTTCAAGTGGATATCGCACCCCATGGATTACCCAAACCTGGAGTAGAATCCTACTCCCGATTTGGTCTCAGAGTCCATGCATGCACTGCCTCTCACGAGATGGCGCATGCGAGCAAGTATCATATCGCTCAAGTTTGGCAACGTGCGCGGCGCGCCGTCTTCGTCACGGCGCGGGCGGGCTGTCAAAACATAGACATCCTCCCCTACTCATATTCACACTGCTCACTGGAGCACCTTCAGTGAAAAACGAGCAGCAGAAGGGTAAAACTAACCTGTCTCACGACGGTCTAAACCCAGCTCACGTTCCCTATTGGTGGGTGAACAATCCTGCATTTGGCCCCCGCTGCGAGGCAGTGACAGGAAGAGCCGACATCGAAGGTTTCCCCGCGGCCATTTCCGCGGCCACCACTTTAGCAGCCTCACAACCGTTTCTGCTGAGCATCACGGGCTCGACGGGAGCGGGGGCACTTATCTCGCGGACCCCTGGAGGCGGAGCCGAGCCCGTGCCAGCGGCATTTGACTCGCTGGATGCTGTCAAGTCAGAAAGGACTTGAATACGAAAGGTCGATGCTGGTATGGCCTCGTGGTCCCCCCCCCATGGGAGTGCCCCAATGGTTTCGCACATCCCCTGAACGTCACTTGCTGCCGCGGCCGCGGCCGCAACTGCCAAGTCATGTCTCAGGTCACTGCGAAGGCCACCATAAACGTTCCGTAACTGCTCCTCCTGCCTGTCGGCCGCGTCATGAGCTTCCTCCAAGGTTTCCTTTGCAATGACTCTTGTGTTGCTCACCAGCAGCCGATGAGCCGCCGCGCCTGTATGGCCCTCCTGCCACGGCCTCAGGTTGAAACTGGCGACCCAGATGATGCGCTCGCCGGAGCGAACGCACACACCCGCATGGGTGACGGAGCCGACGAAGAGCAAGGCTGTGCCGCGTGGTGGCAACATGATCCGACCCTGCTCTGCTTCAGTATGGCGCACGTCCAGCAGAGAGCGGTCGTGCACGCGCACACAGAAGGGCTCTGCGTCGGCGGACGTAGGCCAGAATTTAGTTCCGCCGCCTTCATAATTTTCGGCCTCCGAAAGTGGCACCAACACAGTCAGCATGTGTCCGTCTTCGTGTTCTTCAAAGCTGCCTCCTGCTTGATAAACGTTGACGGCAGGCTCATTGAGCGAGAAATGAATGTCCATGTCGCTGAGGCCAACTGCTTGCCCAAAGAGAGTCTTTGCGAGAGATGGCAGCCGGTCCTCCATGAGTCGCAGCGTTCGCCTCACGATGCGGTCGCACAGGTTGTAAGACTCAGGAAGCTTGCTGATTGGCAGCCTGAGCTTGAAGCCGGACAATGGTGGTCCCACACGGCACACGTACTCCCGCGCAGCAGACATGAGGGCATCGCACTCTTCATTCTGGACGAAGGATGGCACCAAGTAGATGCCATGCCCGCAAGCGACTGATGCGCTGGCTGGCGCGTGCTCCACAGATGACTCTTCGGGTCGATCTGCTGCCGTGCCCCCGCGTAGGTCACAGAATGCAAGCGATTGACAACCTTCCGCGTCCATCGATGAGCGTTTTTCTGGAGTGGGCATTCCACGCCCTCGTCGGCAAAGCGGGGCGCCTGTATTGGTCACGTGGAGTCCTCATGCACAGCACCACAACCGGGAAGCCTGCCGAATCGAGATTTGCCCGGAAAATTCTCTGGGATGTATTTTAAGTGTGCTTGAGTGTGAAACCGTGGAGGGTGTACCTCGTCTCTCTCGACTTGCTGTGTGACAAAATCGAATATGGCCTTTGCGTTGCGCGCGGCGGCGGTTCGCGATTGGGGTATTTCCAAAAGACAGGGACGCTACCAACCCTGATTGTGGCTCCTGTGCATCATCTCCATGCTTTTGATCGAGTGTGCCGCGACAGCGTTGGCAGTCGCGCGCGCGGTCGCTGCGAGCTTTGCCGCCAATCGTTCCCGCGCAGTCGGAGGCGGCTTGGACTTGCGCTTCTCCGGAGCTCCAGCCGAGGCACTTGGAGCACTGCATACAGCCGCTCCGGAGGAGGTCGCGGCGTGAGCGGCGGTTGAGGTACCACTAGCCGTTGATTCGAGGCGGGCCCGCTTGCGATCCTCCCCGATCGTCCGTGCGGGCGCCTCCGTCGTGGATCGAAATGCCGCCACCACGTCTTCGGCGGTGCTCACACCAGCAGCAGCAACAACGCCCACGACGGCGCCAGTGCTCCCTGCGAGCGCCTGCCTTTCACAGGCGAGCACCCGTGACCACACACTGCCCTCTGGAGGAGCAAATGGCCGTCCGTCCTCACCTCGCGCCACCCAGGCGCCGTGGAACGGACACACGCCAGTCGACCCAAGCATCACCCTCAGCTTGCACAGGCTGCCGTCAGCGCGCACAGCGCCGCAAGCCCTTCCAGTCGTCGCTGTACCGATTCCGGCCATCGCGCGGCCGTTGTTGCCGTACTCAACTGGCGATGCGCCCGCAGCCGCATCGACACTGGCCACGTCACCTGCCGCGTCGCCACTGGCCACGTCACCTGCCGGGACGCCCGTCATCGCGGGGTTTCTCTCCAACTGCGGCCTCATGGCCTCCGGTGGCGCGCGCTCCCACCCCGCATCCGGGTCGACAAAGACGGGCTCATAGCCAGGCTTGAGGTCCACCGCGTCTTCGAACTCATCGGAGTCGTCTGCATCGGCCGGCCGCTGCACTGTCGCGCCGCCCGTGATGTCGTCCGCCGCGGCGGCGGCCGCCGCCGCCGCCGCTGCCTGGCGCGACTGTCCGACGAGGAGCGGCTCAGCCCGTGCAAGGAGCTCGCGAAGCTGTGCGCGGAGGGCGGTCACACGCTGCAGCAGTGCCGTATGCGCGGGCCGCTCTGGCACAGGCAAGGTGACGCGCGAGAGCGTAAGTAGCCAGCTACGCAGGAGAGGCTCAAAGGCGTTTCGCGCCTCCGCATGCGCATCTCGCAGAGCCTCAAGCATAGGCAGATGGTCGTGGACGGACCTCTGCTCAGGAGCACTCAGGTTAATGTCGAGCGAGGCGCCTCCCGCCCCACCTAGCCATGCCGTCGTGGCGGCGCTCAAACCGGACGGGCCTCTGCCCGCTTCCAGCCCCTCCTCGTCTCCCTCCCAGTCCTCTTCCTCGCCTTCATCTACTGCGGATGGCTGGTGCAGCTGGCTCAGCACTACGATGCCGTCGTCGAGCGTGGGCGCCAGGATGCGGAGACACTCCGTCATCGTCTCAGCGCAACGGCGCATCTCAGCCATCCGCGACACCGCTGCAGATTGGAGCTCCTCATACTTTTCGCGCCAGCGCTGCTGTCGCTGCTCTGCCAGCAAGGGGGCCGCACTGCCGCTGGCGCCTGCCGGCGCCAGTGCCGGCGCCAGTGGCGCCATTGCAGCGCTCATGTATCGCCGTGCGAGCGTCAGCGATTTGTAGCCGTCCAGGTGGCCATGGCACGCGTGCCAGCTTGAGATCAGCTCGCAAGCACGTTCGCGCAGCCTCTCAGCCCACGACTCTGGAGGCGGCAACGGATGGTTGCGTGCGTCACCGCCACACAGTTGCACCAACTCTGGCACCATCTGCGGTAGGAGCGCTCGGCGGAAGGAAGCGGAGCGTGGCCAAAGCTCTGCACACACCTGCAGCGCAAGAAAGCGTACCCGGGAGTTGGATGCGGCCAGCTGACCCCACAGCTCCTCTGCCAAAAGTGCGATGTTCTCGTCTGATTGTCGGCCAAATTGCTTGATGCGGCTCAGCGCCTCGGGCGTCACGTCGTCCGAGCTCTTGGTCGCCTGCTTGATAAGACGAGCGGCAATGTTGGCGCTCTTCATGCGCGCCGCGTCTCTTTTACGTTCCCTGGGTCGTACATTCAAACGAAGCGGCGTCTTTGGACCTGAAAGATTGCACGAGGGCCGCTCACGAGTCAAGAGCCCCTTTCAAACGCGTTGTGTTGAACAGCCGCATCGAGGGGAAACGGATCGGAAAATGCAAGGAACGCTGTACAGCGCCGCCGCCAAGGCGCACCTGCTCTTCTCGCCCAATGTGGCGCGCCGCACGGTGTTCTGCCTACTCGCCGAGGGCCTCTTGGTCCTGCTCGTGGCCGTTACGCCCGAACTCCGGCTCTTTGCTGACGATGTGATGGCAGCCGTGGAGCTTCGGCTGCTCCGCGGAGCGCATGCGATGGCGTGGTGGTCTGTGATCGCCATGCTTTCCTCATCGTGCTGTGCGTTACAGCTCATCCTCTCCGCTGCATCGCTCGGCTGTTCGGGCCTCAATTCGCTTCTCGGCCCGGTCCGGCCGCCGCTGCTCGCAGCCACTCTACTACTCCAATCTTCGGCATGGTATGTCGTGGTGGCCCGTAAGCCGCAGCAGGCGGCCACAGTTGCGATCGGATCGGCGGCGACGCTCGCTCTCACACTCCTGCCCGAGCTGATCCATGTGCTCGAGACACGCCGCCTCCACAAGCGGCAAGCCGAGCCAGCCAACTCGACGCTGCTCGTTCTGCCACTCCGCCTCGCCAACGTAGGGTGCGCCGCGTGCGAAGCCAAAGTGCGCTCGGTGGCCGAGGCGTGCGAGGGTGTGGTTCAGTGCGACGTCGACCTGGATCAGGGAACTGCAGCCATCTCCATCGCCGCCGACGTGGAGCCCGTCGCGATGCGTGACCGGCTCGTCGCCGCGCTCACTGCAGCGGGCTATCCTCCTGCGGCGGCGCCAGCTGCCGAGGCCGAGGCCGACGTGGATGCCTGCTGTGCGCGCCCAGCCGCAGTAGCGACGAAACAGGCGGGTGCGGCCGAGTCAGCGGCGGCGGGGCAGTTGCCATGGTGCTCGATCGAGCAACTCGGCGCGATCGTCGGAGGGTTGCTTGGCAGCTCCTGCTGTGCGGTGCAGCTCGGTCTCAACTTGCTCACGTCGCTCGGCGTCAGTCTCTTCGGCGTCGGCTGCGCCGGCTTCAACACATATCTCGGTCCGCTTCGACCATACATGCGCGCGGCGACGGCCACCTTCTTCGCGCTTCGATGGGCCACGTGTCCACCCAACCGCCGCCGGTCTCTGCTGTTGTGGACAGCGCTGGCGGCGGTGCTCACACTGCTTCCCGAGGTGCTGCTGCACGCGGGCGCCACGGCCATCGCGGCGCCCACGGACGGCGCGAAGCGTGTGTCACTCAGGGTCGACGGCATGGGGTGCGAGGCATGTCAGGTTGCTGTGACGCACGCCATGCAGTCGTTATCGGGGGTACTAGCCGCCTCAGCCGATTTTCAGGCGGGTACAGCCACGTTGCTCGTGCATCCCGAGTGGGGCTTCGACATTGGCACGGTGGCCAAGGCGGTGGAAGCGGCAGGCTTCGAGTTGGATGTGTCGACGGCGACCTTCGAGGGCTGATAGTCTGTACGCTTATGCGGTGGCGAGCACGTAAAGCTCTCAGAGCTCTAGTGCTTTCCAAAACCTCGAGAGGAAGGTCGACCAGCGCAGCCGGCAGCAGCCAGTACGTGTAGCTGGCTGCGGCGGCTTACCGCTTTTGGTGGGACGGGCTCGGTGTGTTCTCTCAAATTTTTTACCTTTTCAAACGAATCTCCGAAGTCCGATGCTCTCGCAGGTCAGAGAACTTTGTAACTTACCAAGCAGCCTACACATTGGCAGGACCCCCTGAATTGCGGTGGGGGAATTTGAAGGGGATGTCGGCGTGAGAGTAAGGCGGCATGCGTCATGGAACATGGAACGGCACCTGGTGACACGACGGGACCCGGGCATGGAAACCTGCTTGTTCTCCTCGTTGCTTGTTCTCCCCGTTGCTTGTCGTGGGCTCGGTGCTCGTCGTCAGTCCTTACTGTCGGGGCTTGAACCCCTCCGGTCTCTTGTTGTCTGTTTCATATCGTCGTTCACAGTTCTCGCCTCGCTCTGGAACCGTGACTGTGACGCTTTTTCATGGGCGTGTCGTCCCGCGCACTCTCAAGGCGGCCGCCGTGTACACGCTGTTCGTTCTCTTCTCCGGCCCGTGACGCTCCCCGGGCCTTTGGCGTTGTGCCCCTCTCCTTCCTCCAGCCACCACCATAGCCGGATTCCTTCTTTGACTCCCTCCATCGCCGTTTGTGCTCTGCCTCGCCTCCTGCCTTCCACCTGTCGTTGCTGCCCTTCCATGTCTGCCGTCGTGTCAATCCCTTCCGCCGTGCCACTCCCTTCCGCCGTTTCGACTTCTGCCGTCCGCCCTCGTCCTTTCCCTTTGACATACCATATCGTGGTCGTGCCTCTCACCAGTCTCGCCCACGTTGCTAGCGCCCTGATCTTCTGTCCCAGCCTCGCCCACCACATCTCAGTGCTCATCCTTCTGAGCCGTCGCGTTGCTCCTCGGCCCTCTGTAACAGTCATCATCGCTCTCCTTTTTGTTCTGGCACTTTCTGCCTTGGCTTGCGCTTCCCCTTCAGCGAGTTTGTCCAGCTGGTACTTTTGGGCTTGCCCTGTTGCAGCGTCCCGCCATGCTCTGATCACCAGCTTACTCCATCCCCTATGCTCCTCTCGTTCCCTCTTCCATGTCTCCGCCTTCCGTCCAGTCTCAATTGCTGTGTGTTTCAGGTCAAGCGCCAGGTGTACGAGCTCCCTTCTGCGCCCGTCTATTTCCTTCTCGAGTTTCGTGGACGCCTCCGGTACGTTCGGCAGCTGCGCTGACATAACCTGTGCATACGCTCGCCATTCCATGTCCGTGACTCTGTCTCCTTGGACCGCTCTGTTCGATGCCGCCATGGCCCTGGCGCACACCGCTTTCACCTCCT